>ERZ887849.3974-NODE-3974-length-10717-cov-6.809417_pt1 | contig 10717 bp, 8 predicted proteins | sample MGYA00521267_ERZ887849 | MGnify/ENA primary metagenome ERZ887849 (study PRJEB32303, sample SAMEA104408601) | aquatic metagenome | biome: Brackish water; feature: Pelagic; material: water | place: Baltic Sea | collected 2014-06-06T16:11:00 | depth 2,863 m ... | reverse complement strand
TGGCAGAGCCACCGATCTTACCAATTCCTAAACCTGCACCGATTACGATTAGTCCTTTACCAATCATTGCAAAAGTTTCAGCATCCATAATAGTTAAAAATTAAAGTTAATACTCAGTTAAAAAAATTAATGATCACCATGTTCTTCAACTGCCGAACCAAAATATAAGGCAGTTAACATGGTGAATATATAAGCTTGTAGAAACGCTACAAGTAGTTCTATTACTCCTAAAAATAATGTTAGTCCGAAAAACGCTCCATTAGCTAGCCAATGTTGTGCCGCATAAATTAAACCAATAAGAGACATCAGTACTACGTGACCTGCAGTAATGTTTGCATAGAGACGAATCATTAATGAAAATGGCTTAATAATTGTTCCTAGAAGCTCAATTGGTAATAAAATTATTTTCATAGGAACAGGTACACCTGGCATCCAGAAAATGTGTCCCCAATAATTTTTGTTGGCAGTAAATTGTGTGATAAAATAAGTGATTAAAGCCAAGCTAAAGGTAACTACAATGCTTCCCGTAACGTTTATCCCAAGTGGCATCATTCCAGAAAGGTTCAGAAACCAAATAAAGAAAAATACCGTTAACAGGTAGCTCATATATTTTTTGTAGTGCTTTTCTCCAATATTAGGAATAGCAATATCATCTCTTACAAACAAAACTAATGGTTCTAATATTCTGCCAAATCCGGTAGGTATTGGGCCTTTTTTATATGATCTAGCTAGCTTACTAAAAGAAAAAAGCAAGAAAGCACACATCAGAATAATTACTAAAACATTTTTAGTAATCGAAAAATCTATTATGGTTTGATTATCTAAAACATGTCCTTTGCTATCTGTTTTGTAAATTTTACCGTGGTCTAAGTTGTAGTAATTTCCTTTACTGTTCGCTAATGCATGGCCATGATCAAAAGAAGATGACATAAAGAAATGAATGCCGTTGTCCCAAATAATTACCGGAAGCGCCATAGAAAGACCGTGGTATAACTCAAAGTAATGAGCATCTTTTAAGTGATGCTTAATAGTTTGTTTAATTTCTGTCTTTAGATCCATTGTTTGACCTTCACCATGGTCATGGCTATGGTCGTCAGGATGCTCTAGAGCAAAAACCGTAGTACTGAAGAGTACTAAAAGAGTTGCTATTATGTTAAGTTTTGCCTTCATCATTCGCAAAAATGCCGTGTTTATAGAATTCGGTGCAAAACTAAGTATTTCTATTTATTCTAAAAATAAAATAGAGTACTTTTTTAACACAAAATTGTTGAGTATTAATGTTGCTTGTTTAAGGTTTTGACCAAAGCAGTAACCTCTATGGTTAAAGACAGAGAATAAGGGACAAAAAACAGAAAGAATTCTAGTTTCGTTGTTAGTCCGTCGGCCTGAAAAGTTGGTTGCAATAAAAAATAAAAAAACGCAAACTTAAAAAGGCTAGTAAATAAAAAAATGAAACCTAAATTTTTAGCTTGTTTTTCTTTCAAAAAAGTAAGCACAAAAAAAACAGCTGCCGTAATAATTAGATTTCCTAAATAAGATACATTGAGCATGTTGTTTAAAACAGGATCAATGTGGTTTTTAATAATGAAAAAATGGACGAAATAAGCGGCTAATAAAAACAAAAACAACCTCAACTTAAAAGCTATAAATTCTTTAATCATCTTTGTTTAGTCGATTGAGCTGCTTGATAAGAGATAATAAGGAAAGTACGAGAGCCGAGAGAATTCCTATAATGGTAAACCAAGGTTTTTCGTTTTGGTAGTGTTCATCCAGGCGTTTGCCAAAGTAAGCACCCAAATAGATAGTAATCCCCATCTGAGAAGCCAACATGCTTAACGCTATAAAGCGATTAGGCTGTTTTTTCTTGCTTTTCTTTTTGTTCAACTTGATTGATGTCTTTAATAACAGCACCCATACTACAAGATCCTGTGAAAGAAGCGCCCGGCTCTATAGCTAGTTTGTTTGTTAAAATGTCGCCATGAAGTTTAGCAGTAGATTTTAAAGAAAGTAATTCGGAAACAGAAATAGACGCTTTCAATTCTCCAGAAATATCCGCATTCTGACAAGCTACATCGCCTTCAACCATGCCAGTTGTTCCTACAACCACCTTACCTTTTGTGTTGATAGACCCTTTTAACGCTCCATCTATTCGAATGTCTCCAGAAGAAGTTATTTCTCCTGTAATTGTAGTTCCTACTCCGATGTGGTTTACTACTCCGTTGGTTTCATTTGGTCGAGCCATGCTGTTTGTTTTATTGTTGAACATATTCTTAATACTTTATACAAAGTTAATGAATTCTGCTAATTTATTGTTTGCTTTGATAAAACTCTTTAAATTTTATCAAATACTCATCTACCTCTTTAGATTGGTAAAAAACAGGAAAATTAGTTTGCGATATAATAAAAGATTGGTAGTTGTCCCCAAAAGGTCCTCTAGCATCCCCTACTTGAAAAGCATTGTAATAATTCATTGCTGTCTTTGCGTTTTTAAACTCTCTGACAGAAATCATATTAGTTTCTTTGTCTAACAACAAAGAACTAACGTTTAGCTTATCTAGGCTGTAAAACTGGCTGTGGTAATCAGACAGAGTAGCCTTAGCAATATTTTGTTCTAGGTCGAATTCCTTAAAAATTAAAATAAAGTAATGAGCAACATTAGGCTCAAAAGTATATTGATCGTCGCTCTTTGTTTCGACAGCTTCATTACCTTCTGACGACTCTTCTTCTTTAAGTTGGTCTAAAATTTCTTGGGCAGAATCGGCAACCTCATGACCTTGGTGTGTTTCTACAACTTTTTGTAATAAAGCAATCATTTTGTTTTTACCTTGAACATGGCCGCTAGCTAGGGCATGAAGCAAATCAAAACGAGGAGTTAAAAGATTTCCCTTGTGGTTTTTATTAGCAAACTGACAGTCAGAAATAGTAGCCTGATATTGGCCGCTTAAATATTTATTATAGGCCTTTTCGTACAAAACATCGATAGTTGGCTTTGCCTTTTGTAGAGTCTCCAAATAAGAACTGTCACTTATTATTTTAGCATAGTCGCTTTGAGGGAATAGTTTTAGCAACATATCTTTGTGCTTATCCGCTTCTTGTTGGTTTTCCAGAGCCAAGTTTAATCGATACAAGAAATAAAGAACTTTAACCTGATTGTCGTTTTTAGGAAAACGTTGGTTTAGCTCCTCAAAGGTTTTTAAAGAGAGTGCGAGATCTTCAAGGTCTTCTTTATAAATAATGGCAGCATTATAATATGCTTCTATAATTTTTTGGTTAGAAATCTTAATCTGCTCTACAGAAAGAGGAAGTTTAGCAATATAAGATTCTCGACTTGTTGGGTCAAATTCGTCTTCTAAATCTTCTTCGGTTTCAATCTCGTCAATACCAAAACTTTTTTTATTAGACCTTCTCCAGTTGTCTTCTAGTTTTCTTCTTCCCCATTTTCTTCCAAACTCTGAAAATCCGAAACTTAAAGTGGTAGGATTATAAAAATACCAAACACCTCCTCTAGACTGATTAAGCCGATTGGTTCCTCTATTGTTTTGGTTGCCATTAAGAAAAGCACTTTCGTTTTTATCCAATTGTGCTTGCTGTTTTTCTAATCTTTCTTGCTCTTTTAGCTTAGAGATTAATCCGTCAATAAAATTATTTCTCTGGCTTTCGGACATCGCTGCAATCTTTTGCAAACTATCCTGTTCGGAAATAACATTGAGGTTTTCGATCAATAAGCTTAATGTCGTTTGTCTTTTTTGGATGCTTTTAAACTTTGATGACTCAACATTCATGTAGGCAACTGCAGTGTCATAATAGGATTGAGCTGGTCTATAGAGCTTATCTTCGTAAAATAGCTCACCCAAAATTAAACTTGACAATGCCTTTTGAGCATCGTTATCGACACTTTTAGAAACAGAAAGTTGGTAAAGAGCAATTGCTTCTTTGGTTTGGTTTTGTCTGACCTTTAACTCTGCTAAACCGAAATAAATAACATCAAGATACTCTTTGTTCTTTTTGTCTTTTATCATTTTGTTAAGCTCCGATTCTATCTCTTGATTGTTTCCTTGAGCAACATCGTATGATCTGGCTAAGTTTATTTTAGCGTTAAATTCGAAATCATAGCTAGGGCCTTTCTTAATAACCGACTTAAAGTATTTGCTAGCTTCGCTATAGTCTTCTAGCTCATAATAAAGTTGGGCTAAAATGTAGGAGTATCTGATTTTTTCTTTCTTCTTGTTGGCTTCTGACAAAGCCGATTTAAGTTCTTCGATACAAAGCCTTAAGTCTCCGTTTTGAAAATGATAATCAGCATAAGCCAAAGAAAGATCTTTATTTAACGACATAGGAAAATTTTCATCGCTAACAAGTTGGTCAAAGACTAATTCTGCAGAGGCAAAGTCTTTGTTAAGCACATAAGCTCTTGCTAAATTAACGCTGGCCTGATAAGCTGTCGTTAAACCTTCAAACTGCTTAGCGGTAAAACTGAAAGCCTCAATCGCTTTTATATAATCGAGTTTAAATAGATAGGCGTTCCCGATTAACAAATAAGTCTCATCTATGGTTTTATTGTGCTCTACTCCTTTAATAAGGATAGAGTGTTTTGCAATGGCAGAAGCTCCTTTTTTAATGGCCCTATCCATAGAAGAAGAAACAGACTGAACTTCATTTTGAGAAGGCAGAATAAAAATGGGTAATATTTGGTTAAAATCTTCTTTTTTAGACTTTTCTAATTTTTTAACCCCCGCCTTATAGCTTTCGTTTCCGTTAAAATACCAATTGTACTTTGTGGTAGTGTGGTGGTAAGTACGGGTTAAGAAAGTGCTTTTCCTTGTAGAGCAAGAAGGCAATGCTACGATAGAAACGAGCCCTAAAACAATTAATAAATTAGATATATGTTTGCTTAACATCTTAACGATAACTTTGTAGCTGCTAAATTATTTTATTTTATTAAACAAAAGAAAAAAGAGGTTGACATAAAATTTTGGATATTTGCCAAGCATTATGAATAACAAAGAAAAAAGAACTTTTTGGAAAAAATGGAGAGCGAAGTATCGCTTAGTAATCCTTAATAGTGAGAACTTTGAAGAAAGGTTGACCTTCAAAGCCTCTAGGATTAGTGTTTTTATTTTTGTGTTTTCTTCTATTATAATTTTAGTTGGAGGAACTAGTGCTGTAATTTCTTTTACCCCAATTAGAGAATATATTCCTGGTTATACTAGTGCGGATATAAGAAAAAAAGTTGTCGAATTAAACGAGATGTCCGATTCTTTACTAATAAAACTAGAGCAAAATCAAAAATATCTTGCTAACATTAAAAATATCGTAGCTGACCTTCCTGTAGAGAAGCCATTAAAAGACTCTATCTCCACTGTAGACTTCAAACAAGATATTGTTTTTGAAAAAAACATTGAAGACTCTCTTCTAAGAGCTCAAGTGGAGTCCGAAGAAAAGTTTAACATCTTTTCTAACAACAAAAAAGAAAGCAACGAAATTTATAATGTATTGTTTTTTAAGCCTATTGACGGAATTGTAATAGAAAAGTTTGATCAGGAAAAAAGCCACTTCGGAATAGATGTTGTTTCTAAAGAAAACGAACTGATAAAATCTACACTAGACGGAGTCGTCATGTTCTCTAATTGGACAGCCGAAACAGGCAACGTTATTGCCGTAATGCATAAAAACGATCTCGTTTCTATTTACAAGCATAATTCTACATTACTTAAAAAAGAAGGCGACAAGGTAGATGCCGGAGATGCAATCGCAATTATTGGCAATTCGGGCAAATGGTCTAGCGGCCCACACTTACACTTTGAGCTTTGGTACAAAGGGGAAGCAATTAATCCGGAACAATATATCTTATTTTAATGGGAATAATTGCTAGACTTAGTTTGTTGTACTCCAAGAGAGTCCATAAAAAAAATAATTTCTGGATTAAAAATCCTGTTAAAGCACAAAACAAAGTGTTAGAGAGTTTAATAAAACACGCTCAAGGCACACAGTTTGGTCAAGACCACAACTTTAAAAACATAAAAGACTACCAAGACTTTAAGCACTTAGTCCCTATTGTTGACTACGAAGATCTTAAACCATATATAGAAAAAACTCTGGAGGGTCAAGAAGATATTCTTTGGCCAGGAAAACCTCTTTATTTTTGCAAAACTTCGGGAACAACATCTGGAGAAAAATACATTCCGATTTCTAAAGAATCCATGCCTTATCACTTAAAATGTGCTAAAGACGCTATTCTTAATTATATACACGAAACAGGAAAAACAGATTTTTTAAATGGAAAGAATATGTTTATCCAAGGAAGTCCGGTTCTCGATTTCAGCAAAAAATCTCCTATTGGCAGATTGTCCGGAATTGTAGCCCACCATTTACCTTGGTATTTAAAATCAAACAACCTCCCCTCTTTCCCAACCAACTGCATAGAAGATTGGGAAAATAAAATAGATAAAATTGTAGAAGAAACTATAGATGAAAACATGGGAATCATTAGTGGTATTCCTCCTTGGGTTCAGATGTATTTTGAAAAAATAAAGTCTATTCGAAAAAAACCTATTTCAGAGGTCTTTCCTAATTTTAGTCTGTTTCTCTATGGGGGTGTTAACTTCGAGCCTTACAAAAAAAGATTTTTTGATCTTATAGGAAAGCATATTCCGAGTATAGAAACTTATCCGGCTTCGGAGGGCTTTATCGCTTATCAAAACAAACAAAACGATAACGGATTGTTGTTGTGTGTTGACCACGGTATCTTTTACGAATTTGTTCCCGCACAAAATTATTTTGATGAAAACCCACAAAGGCTTAGTCTTGAGCAGATCGAATTGGGAATAAATTATGCTCTTATACTTAACACCAATGCTGGTCTATGGGGCTATAGTATTGGTGACACAGTTCGCTTTGTTTCTAAAGATCCATATAAAATAGTAGTTAGTGGCCGTATAAAACATTTCACCTCAGCCTTCGGGGAGCACGTTATTGGTAAAGAGGTGGAAGAAGCAATAAAAAAATCGAGTTCTAAAATGGAAATGTGTGTAAACGAATTTCATGTTGCCCCACAAATAAACCCATCTCAAGGACTTCCTTATCACGAATGGCTAGTAGAATTCGAAACCCTTCCAAAAAAAATAGACGAATTTTCTACCCTGCTAGACCAAGAAATGAGACTACAAAACAGCTATTATAATGATTTAATTGAAGGCAACGTCTTGCGACCGTTAATCATTACCCCAATTAAAAAGAATGGCTTTGTATCCTATATGAAGTCGGTAGGAAAACTAGGGGGGCAAAACAAGATTCCTAGACTAGCAAACGACAGAAAAATTGCCGACTTCTTAACTCAACAAGCATATGACAAATAAGAAAAAAAGAATTGCAATATTAGGCTCTACAGGCTCTATCGGAACCCAAGCTTTAGATGTTATTAAAAGCCACCCTGATTTATTTGAGGTGGAGGCACTTACCGCTAACAGAAATAGTGATCTTTTAATAAAACAATCAATTGAGTTTAAGCCTAACTGTGTAGTCATTGTCGACGAAAGTAAATTTAAAGAAGTTCAAGAAGCTTTGGAGCCTTACCAGATTAAGGTATATGCTGGAAAGGACGCTTTAGCCCAAATTGTAGAAATGGATAGTATTGATTTGGTTTTAACCGCTTTAGTTGGTTACTCTGGTCTTAAGCCTACCATTAGTGCCATTAAAAATAAAAAACAAATTGCTTTAGCCAATAAGGAAACTTTGGTGGTAGCAGGCTCTTTAATTACCAAGCTGTGCAAACAATACGGAGTAAATATATTGCCTGTTGATTCGGAGCATTCTGCTATTTTTCAATGCTTGGTAGGAGAATACCAAAACCCTATTGAAAAGATTTATTTAACTGCATCAGGCGGACCTTTTAGAGGCTGGAGCGCAGAAAGACTAGCAAACGTAACTAAAGAGCAAGCTTTAAAACATCCTAACTGGGAAATGGGAGCTAAAATTACAATAGACTCAGCTTCTTTAATGAACAAAGGTTTGGAAGTTATTGAAGCAAAATGGTTGTTCGATTTAAAGCCAGAACAAATAGATGTAATCGTTCATCCTCAGTCAATTGTTCACTCTATTGTACAGTTTGAGGACGGATCAATGAAAGCACAAATGGGTGTGCCAGATATGAAGCTTCCTATACAATATGCCCTTGCCTACCCACACAGAATACAAAACACCTTTGAGCGATTTAATTTTATGGATTATCCGTCGCTTACCTTTGAAAAAGCAGATAGTAATACTTTTAGAAACTTATCGTTAGCATACCATGCTATGAAAAAAGGTGGCAATAGTGCTTGTGTGCTAAACGCTGCAAATGAGGTAGTTGTAGATGCTTTTTTGAAAGATAAAGTCGGCTTTTTACAAATGTCGGATGTGGTGCAAAATTGTTTAGAAAAAGCTACTTTTGTGGCCAATCCGAATTACGAAGATTTTGTTAGCTCTGACAAACAAGCTCGTCAGTTAGCACAACAATTAATAAAATAAAAATACATGGAAATACCCATTATAATAATAAAAGGAGCTCAACTACTATTAAGTTTATCCATATTAGTTGTTCTACACGAGCTGGGCCACTTTATACCTGCCAAACTATTTAAAACTAAAGTTGAAAAATTTTATCTGTTTTTCGACCCTTGGTTTTCTGTTTTTAAGAAAAAAATTGGAGATACCGAATACGGAATTGGATGGCTGCCTCTTGGTGGTTATGTAAAGATTGCCGGCATGATCGATGAGTCTATGGACAAAGAGCAAATGGCTCTTCCGCCTCAACCATGGGAGTTTAGATCAAAGCCAGCTTGGCAAAGACTAATCATCATGTTAGGCGGAGTTACGGTAAACGTAATTTTAGCCTTCGTAATTTATCTATTCACTCTATTTGCTTACGGCGAAAAATTCTTGCCTGCTCAAAATGCAGAGTCAGGGGTTTATTGTGATTCTTTAGGCTTTGTTGCTGGTTTCCAAAACGGAGATATCTTATATTCTGTAGACGATGTTCGTTTAGAAAAGTTTGCAAACCAAAACGGAAGCCTTCATAAAGAAGTGATAGAAAAATTAATCCTTAATGACGCTAAAATAGTTACCGTTAAAAGAGGGGCAGACAGGGTAGACGTGCCCTTAAGCGAAGAAGTAAAACTTGCGATGCTAGATAAACATCGTTTGTTTAGTCCCAATATTCCTTTTGTAATTGACGGCTTTTCTGATAGTTCCATTGTTCAGAAATACGGAGCAATAAAGGGAGATAAAATTGTAAGCATTAACAACAAAGAAATGTTTTATGCTGGCAACGTAATAGACTATGTTCCTACCTTGGTAGGGGACTCGGTTAAAGTTGTTTTACAAAGAGACCAAGAAGAAGTAGAATTAAACTTCTTGTTAGAAAACGAAAGATTGGGAGTAATGCTAATGCCTTTCGCTATGCAGTTCGAATTAGAAGAAGAAAAATATACTCTTTGGTCGGCTTTTCCTGCTGCAATTACTAAAACTAAATCTGAAATAAATAACTACTTCAAACAGTTTAGGTTGATTAAAAAATCGCCTGATTCGGTTGGAGGGTTTATAAGTATTGGAGGGATTTTCCCTAACCAATGGCACTGGCAAAGCTTTTGGGAAATAACAGCCTTGCTTTCTATTATGTTAGCGGTGCTTAACTTATTACCAATTCCGGCTCTGGATGGTGGCCACGTTATGTTTTTACTTTACGAAGTAGTTACTGGCAGAAAACCACACGAAAAAGTAATGGAAGTTGCTCAAACAATCGGTATCATTTTATTGATGGGGCTGGTGCTTTACGCAAACGGAAACGATATTTTTAAACTTTTATCTTAACAATAAACGAACTTAAATCTTAAACAAATGTCTCAAAATTTTGGAATTGATCAAGCCTTAAAAGACTTAGGCTTAAAAGATGTAAACCTTGGAACTTCTACAGGTTCTAATAGTTTTTCTAACGGAGAGCTTCTAGAAAGTTACTCGCCTGTTGACGGAAAGTTAATCGGAAAAGTAAAAGCTAGTACTAAAGAAGACTACGAAAAGGTAATGGCTACGGCAACCCAGGCTTTTAAAACTTTTAGAGACATTCCTGCTCCACAAAGAGGGGAGATTGTTCGTCAGTTCGGAAACAAACTAAGAGACCTAAAAGAGCCGCTTGGTAAATTGGTTTCTTACGAGATGGGTAAATCTTTACAAGAAGGTTACGGAGAGGTTCAGGAAATGATTGACATCTGCGATTTTGCAGTAGGACTATCTAGACAATTAAACGGACAAACCATTCCTTCTGAGCGTCCTGGTCATGTGATGAGAGAGCAATGGCACCCAATAGGTGTGGTTGGTATAATCTCTGCATTTAACTTCCCGGTTGCTGTTTGGGCTTGGAATACTGCTTTGGCTTGGATTTGTGGCGATGTGTGTGTTTGGAAAGGTTCTGAAAAGGCTCCTTTATGTTCGGTTGCTTGTCAAAACATTATTGCCGATATATTAAAAGAAAACAATTTACCAGAAGGAATCTCTTGTATTATTAACGGAGACTATAAAGTTGGTGAAATGATGACTACAGATACTCGTATTCCTTTAGTTTCTGCTACTGGTTCTACCAGAATGGGACGAATTGTTGGCGCTACTGTTGCTCAGCGTTTCGGAAAATCTTTATTAGAATTAGGAGGTAACAATGCTATAATTATTACCCCAACTGCCGATTTAA
>ERZ887849.3972-NODE-3972-length-10721-cov-5.473561_pt1 | contig 10721 bp, 10 predicted proteins | sample MGYA00521267_ERZ887849 | MGnify/ENA primary metagenome ERZ887849 (study PRJEB32303, sample SAMEA104408601) | aquatic metagenome | biome: Brackish water; feature: Pelagic; material: water | place: Baltic Sea | collected 2014-06-06T16:11:00 | depth 2,863 m ... | reverse complement strand
GCTGCGGGTGGGCCGAGAGACGGGCACCCACGTCTGGGGTTGGTACGAGGGCGTGTCTGGAAACGGCCAGAGCGTCGGCCTCTCCCTCACCTGGGACACCGTGCCGCGCGTGCCGATGACCGCCACGGTAAACGCCACAACTTGGCCCATCGCCGAGGTCTGGGCCACGCAAGTCCACTATGGCGCCACCTTCCCGCTCTCCAAGAACCTGGGGCTGGACACCGAGATCAGCTACCAAGCGCGGACCTCCCTCGCCGGGGGGCCAGGCGGGCGACTGGGGCTGTCATGGTCCTTCTGAGCGCGCTGGCGGCGCTGAGCTTGGCCTCGGTGGCCCATGGCGCCAGCGATGGCCTCGTCGACGTCGTGTTCCTCCCGGTCCAGCCCACCCACAGCCTCTCCGCTGAGGTGCCCGCAGCAGTGCGCCGTGCCGTCCCCGAAGGTGTGCGCTTGGTGCCCCTGTCCGAGCAGGCCGAGGCCTTCTTTGTCAGTCAGCCGACCTGTCCGGCCCGGCCAAGCTGTGTTCGGGCCCACACGGGTGAGCTCGCAGACCTTGTGCTCGTGGCCGACCTTGAGCCACGGTCCGGCGGCGTGGCGCTCACCCTGAAGCTGCTCCAGAACGGCGTACAGGTCGATGTTCGAAGCACGTTTGTGAAGGACCGCACCCTCAGCGCCGTGGTCGAGACCGAGGTCGCGGGACTGCTCGCACCACGGGCGACCGACTATCGGCTCTACATGCGGGCCAAGGCGGGGGATGAAGCGTCGGCAAAGGCCCTCAGGGAGCACTTTCCCAGCAGCCCCTGGACCAGCGCCCTCAACGCCGACGGTGCGTCCCGGTGATGCCGATGCTGCCAGGACTGGTCTGGACGGCCAGCGTGGCCCTGGCGGGGGTGGGCGCGGGGCCGCCGCCGGAGGGGCTGGAGAGGTCGAGCCAAGCCCGCCGGATTGCCGTGGTGGTCGGCATAGACGACTACACCACCGATGCCAGCTTGGCAGACCTGCGGTTTGCCGGTGCGGATGCGCAGGCGGTGGGCGAGGTGCTCCAAGACGACGGCTACGAGGTGTGGAAGCTCGTGGGGGCCGTCCAGCCCGATGCGTTCTGGCGGACGCTGCGCCAGGCCACGGCCACCGCCCAACGCAACGACCTTGTGTTGGTCTACTTTGCGGGGCATGCACAGCTCCGTCCAGAGCCTGAGCAGACGGCGCTCCAGTTGTTGTTCAGCGACTCCCAGTCGGCCGACGCATGGTCCGGCGTCAGTCTTGCATCGGTGGAGACGGCGATGTCCGATCTCCAGGCCCAACACAGGGTGGTCATCATCGACGCCTGCTACTCAAGGCGAACGCAGGCGCTGCTGCAGTCCACGGATCGCGGCCCGGTCCCCGCCGTGCAGCTGCCCTCGGTGGGCCGCTACGAGGCCTGGATCTTCGCGGCCGCACCGGAGCAGACCGCCCAGGAAGACGTCGACTTGGGGCATGGGGTGTTTACCTGGTACCTGCTTGAGGCACTGTCGGGGCGCGGTGACCTCGACGGGGACGGGCAAGTGGGCGCCCAGGAAGCATTCAGCCATGCTGGCCAGCGCACGGCGGAGCACACACGGTACGCGCAGGTGCCGAGGATGTCGGCGGACCGGGTGGGATGGGGCGACCTGCCGTTGGTGGGGTCCGAGATCGATCCCTCCCGTGCCGTCCTGCCGTGGGGCGACTCCGGCTGGGCCCAGTGGCAGCTCATTGTGGATGGTGCGCCCCGGGGGCCAGGCGCGTTGGACGCGGGGGTCCACCAGTTTCAACTTGTGGCCACCGATGGCACGGTCAGCAGCGGTCGGCTCCAGGTCGACGCCGGCGAGACCTTGTCGCTCTCCCGCCTCAACCAGCGCTTGGGTGGGCGGCCGACAGGCGACGGCGGGCAGCCTGCGTCCGCCAACAACCAGCGACGGCGCGACGGTCCGGTCGTGGGCACCGCAGCCGGCATCGTGCTCGGTGTGGCAAGCAGCCCCGTGCTGCCGGTCTTCGCCGTCGACTACCGGGTTCTGGTGTTCCCTGGATCCAAGCCCGACGGCCGGATGCTCGGTCTAGCGCCGGCACTGCGCGCAGGCGTCACCCCCTTCGGGCTCACCATCGGCACTGCGCTGCACGGGCTGAGCCTCTCCCACGCCGAGGGCCGCCGAGTCGCGGTGGGCCTGGACTTGGCGCCAGCCGTGGACATCGGCTTCGACTACTTGGCGGTCTCCATCGCGCCGTCGCTGGCGGTGCTGGTGCAGCCCCGGTCCCACCGCGAGAGACTGCTGTGGATCGGCGTGGGCATGCAGATCGGCTGGGAGGCCCGCGACGACCGCGCCGGAAGCTCCACATACCTGAGCCTGAACTGGGGGCAGGCGCGAACCTCTCCCACCATCTGGGGCACGTCCGGCGACACCGACTGACCCCCGACCGCACGCTCCGCGCTGCCCCTACGGAAGCGGCATACAGTGGGTGCCGTTGAGCGTGAAGGTGTACTCGGTGGCCGTGTCGAAGGGGGTGTTGAGGATCATGCCGAGCGACACACTGGCGTCGGTGGCCAGCTGGCTGTTCCAGCCCAGGTCGGTGACCGAGACCGCGCTGTCGTTGCCTTCTCAAGAACCGGCGGCCGCCACCGGAAACGCTGCCGCAAACACCCACTCTGCCTGGATCACTGCAAACTCACCGTTGCTGCGGCGGATCGAGCAGTGCACCCGGGCCCGGTCCCCGTCAACCTTGTCCACCCGCGCAAACGCCTCCATCCACAGCCCATCGGTCTGGTTGCACACCGTTGTCGCCAGCTGCACCAGCATGGGCGAGGTGCCGGGAAGGTCCGCACAGTGCTCGGCCAGCGCGGCGTGCATCGAGAGCTCCCCCAACAGGGTGTAGATCCCCACCGCAACTTGCTTGTCTTCGGTCCAGTAGAGCGGTCCCAGGTCCATGGCCACCGTCGCGAAGCCGCGACCCACGCTGGAGAGCCGGGCACCAAGCAGCTGGGCAGTGGCCGGCGGCCCCCCCGACCAGGGGCAACGAGACGCGAAGAGGGGGTCAGGCATGGGCCAATCCGGCTGAAGGTGGCCACCCCTAACCGAGCGCCGCCCGTCCCCAAGCCGCCCACACGCGGGTCAAGTGGCCGCAAACGTGTCAAGACGAGAACATGCGACTCGCCTCCATGTTGTTGTTGGCCCTCGGCTGTGCCGAGACGCCCGTTCCGACACCGGATTCCCCTCCGGCACCTGTGGCTGCGCCCGCCGATCCGCCCCAAGATGACCACCAGGGCCACGACCACCACAACGGCGACCACGACCACAACGGTGACCAACAGGGCGACGGCAACCACAACTCGCGCGACGGCCACAACAACAAGCCCAAGGCCACACTCGCCGGTCCTGCCACGGTCGCTGACCCCTCCCTGGGCCAGACCCCCTACCCGTTGTCCTTGCCGAGCTGGATGGAGCCCCCGCCGATGCCGGCCGACAACCCGCTCACCCACGCGGGGGTCGACCTGGGGCGCCACCTCTTCTACGATCCGCTGCTGTCCGGCAACAACACCCAAGCGTGTGCGGGATGCCATCGGCAGTCCCTGTCGTTCACGGACGGGCGCCAGTTCAGCGTGGGCGCCGAGGGCCGACCGGCCACCCGCAACGCCATGGCCCTGGTCAACCTCGCCTGGAGCGCGCCCTATTTCTGGGACGGCCGGGCCGAGACCTTGGAAGCGCTGGTCCCCATTCCCATCCAGCACCCCGACGAGATGAACCAGAGCCTGCCCGCCCTGATGGTTGAGCTGCAGCAGCATCCCGACTACCCAGCTCGCTTCGAAAACGCCTTTCCCGGCGAGGGCATCACCGAAGCCACGGTGTCCAAGGCGATGGCCCAGTTCCTCCGCAGCCTCGTCAGCTTCCGGTCTCGGGCCGACCGTCTCGATGCCGGCGAGATCACCCTCACCGCGCTCGAAGTGCGGGGCAACGAGCTCATGGTGGACGGCCTGCCCAAGGACGCCCCGGACCGGGTCCAAGACATCTGCGACGCGTGTCACAAACACAGCGCAGGCGTCATCGGAGCGGCCTCCGAGATGGGGCTGTTCACGACCGCCGAGTACAAGACAAACGGCTTGGTCACCGGCGATCTTGGCCGCCTGGCCAGCACCGGCGACGAGGCCGACCGGGGGACCTTCAAGATCCCCACGATTCGCAACCTGACCGTGACCGCGCCCTATATGCACGACGGCCGCTTCGCCGACCTCGACGCGGTCGTGGATCACTACAACACGGGCATCGCCGCCATTCCCGGGCTGGAGGCGCCGCTGGGCAAGGACGGCAAGCCGCAAAAGATGCTGCTCAACGACGACGACAAGGCCGCAATCGTGGCTATTCTTGGCATCTTCACGGACGATGAGTTCCTGGTGGACCCCGCGTTCTCAGATCCCTTCCAGACTGACCATGAACACTGATCAGGACCCAGAACCAGACCAGGATGGGCTCAGCCCTTGGGTGGGCCCCCAGCTCAAGCCGGTCGAAGATGCTGTCCGCACCATCCTCGGCGTCAAGCCCAACGTTCGGGTCCAAGTCATCCCCCCCAACCGAGACGGCACGGTCAACGTGAAGGCGGTGCTGCACCTGCCCAATGGCCAAGCGGTCACCTTGGTCTTGGTCCAGAAAGACGACCACAGCGTGCTCCTGCAGTTTCCCAGGCATCGCGACGCTGCCCGGGGCCCCGCCGTCGACAGCAACGCAAGTGCCCTGGCCCAGATGTTTGCCCGCCGACAGAGCACCGATGGGACAGCCGACGCCCAGCGACTCTGGTCCGCTGTGGACGCCGTGGGTGCGGTGATGTCGCTGGACGACCGCTACTACCGGCGCATCATCCCGGGCATTCATGGCGCGTCCGCAAACCTGCGACTGGGGTTTGTGTGCAATCAGGACTGCCACTTCTGTTGGCAGGGCCGACGGTGGCCCGGCCCCCCTGACGACATGATCTTCCGCTGGCTCGATGAGATCGGCGAAGCGGGGGTGCGGCGGCTCGTGCTCACGGGCGGCGAGCCCACGCTGTTTCGGCGCCTGCCGGAGCTGCTGCACCGCGCGCGGCACCGCTGGGCCATGACCACAATGGTGCAGACGAACGCCATCATGCTGGGCCGGGAGACACGCCTTCAGACCCTGTTGGACGGCGGGGTGACCCGGCTCTTCGTCAGCCTGCACGCCGCCGACCCCACCATCAGCGACACGATGACCCGGGCGCCGGGCACGTGGATCCGCACGGTCCAAGGCATCGAAGCAAGCCTGGCGAGTGGCATCCGGGTGGGTCTCTCGGTGGTCGTGGAGCGGGCCAACCTCGACGACCTCCCGGCCCTCGCGGAGCTGGTGGTCCGTCGCTTCGTGGATCCGTTCCCCAACAACCCAATGGAGAGCGTGACGTTCAGTCGGCCCCAGACCTACTTCGACATCGGCCACCACCGCGAGAGCATCCTGCCACTCGATGTCTTGCGAGAGCCGCTCCACCGCACCATCCGCATCTTGGATGCCGCCGGCGTGACGCCCGATCTCACCACCGGAAGCTGCGCCATTCCCGCGTGTGTGCTGCACGAGATGCCCCAACACATCCGCCTTCCCGACCCCGCGCTGTGGACGGCCACAGACCGGGCCCACGACGGCGACCGGGCCACACCCGTTGCATGTCAAGGGTGTGCACTGTGGGGCGGCTGCGGCGGGCCCGGTGCGGGCTACACTGCGGCGTTTGGTGAACAAGGTCTTCGTCCGTTTCTGCATCGCCCCGCCAACATGGGCACCGCCTTTGACCTCGACTGGGGCTAAACCCGCGTCCCCACACCCCCAGCAAGTGCACCATGGCGCCCCGCCCCGTCCACCAACTTCGCCAGATGATCCACCAACAGGGCATTGTGCGCACTGGCGTTCACGTGGGTGAGTTTGTCGTTGAGCGTGTCGCCGACCGCTGGGAGGACTGGCGGCTCGGGGTGCACACGGGGCAGCGCATCAGCCCCCAAGCCCTCGGGGTGCAAAGCCCCGATGCCGAGAAGTACGCCCCCTCGGACTATCGCAGCTTGCGCCGGGCGCTGGCCCACATCAACATTCGACCGGGCCAGGATGCGCTGCTGGACTACGGTTCCGGGATGGGACGGGTGCTCATCGCCGCCGCCCAGCTCCCCTTTCAGCGGGTGTACGGACTCGAGCTCTCCGCCCAGCTCAACGCTCTGGCCCGCGCCAACCTAAGACGCGCCGACGCCCACCTGAAGTGCCACGACATCGTCATTGTGGAGGAGAACGCCCGGCGTTGGGTTGTGCCCCCAGACGTCACGGTGGTGTGGTTCTACAGCCCTTTTGGCGGCCCCACGCTCGGCGACACCCTCCACCGGCTGCGCGAGAGCTGGCAGGCCCACCCCCGGCAGCTGACCATCCTGTTCAAGGACCCCCACGAGCTCGAGGGCCAAGTGCCGGACCACCCCTGGCTGCACAAGACCGACGAGCTGCACCGCCCCGGAGACCACGACCGGCGGCGCATTGTCGTGTATTCGGCGGGCTGAGGCACGAGGGGGGCGGCACCACTTCTTGTGGACACCGGCGGGAGCACTCACTACATTTAGACCACTGGTCTGACCACCAGTCTCAGCGGCTCACCACCCCGAGGGTCAGCATGGACCTCCACGAAGACGCCCCCGCCCACCAAGCCGACACCGAAGACATCGCAATTCAGGGCTTTCCCGACCACCTGACGCTGCGGCAGGCCATCGCGCTGCATCGAGCCCGGCTGGGCGATGTGGCGGTCGGTCTGGCCCCCTCCGGCACGGCCGAAGAGAGTGCGCTCTTTGACGGCCACGACGCCATTCACGCGCTGTACGATTGCGACACAGACCTGGTGGGGGAGTCCATGGCCGACACCTGGACGCTGTCCGGCACCACCATGACGGTCCGTCGCTACCTCACCTACCTGCGCCAGCCGGCGGTCCGGGCGCTCGTTGCCGATCTGGGCGCCTGGCCGCTGCTGCGGGGCATCGTCCTCGCCATGCCCTGCGTCTGGCGGGCATGGTGGCGGGGTCGGGCCCAAGCGAGCCTCTGGGACTTTGACGCCTGGAGCTCCCACCTCGACGAGACCCTCGGCCAGCTGCGGACCACCCATGGCATCCGGCCGGTGGACCGCTGAGCCCAGTGCCCTACTGGCTGCGCTCCAGCCAACGCTTGCTAAACACCTCGTCTTCGAGGGCGACACCCAGCTTCAGCTCGGTCGTGACGATGACGGTGCTGCTGCCTTCCCGCAGCGCGTCCCGAATCTCCATGCGCATCGGCATCATCTGGCCTTCGACGTTCTGGACATCACTCATGGTCCACGTCTTCATCAGCATGCCCGACAATGCAAAGAGCTCCTGCTTTGTGGGAATGCGGTAGCCATCATCAATCCAGATGAGCCGGCGGGGATAGGTGACGGTGGTGTCTTTGGCCTTGGCCTCGACCTTCCAGTGCAAGCGCCCGTCCACCACCTCGCTGCCCAACACCACCGCATCGTACTGTTGGGCAAAGTCCGAGCCGGTCATCATGTCTTCGTACGACACGTCCGAGCCCATCATCCCCTGGCGCATCATGTGGCCCGAGATCTTCTGGGTGCGCTCGGCGCGGGGCATGTACATCCACAGCTGGTCGCCCAGCTTCAGCATGCGTGTGCCCTTCTCGCGCTCGGGTGAGCGATACTCAATGGCCGAGTCGCTCTCCCCCCGCCCGAACGAGATCATCTCGTAGCTGCGGGTGCGCCGCCCGTCGCTGACGTCCATCTGGATGACGGCCGTGCGGGTCTCGAACTGGAGGTTGCCGTCCATAGCCGTCAGCAGCTCTTCAGCGCTGGGCGTGGCCTTGGCAGCCGCCTCGGCGGCAGGAACCGGAGCGGCGACTGCAGACCGGGCGGCGAGGAGGCCAAGCCCCCCAATCACCAAGCCCAGACTCAATGCAACAGCGTGTTTCATGTTCCTACCTCCGGGCGCGCATGGCGCTGGATGGTTCAATAGACGCGGCCCGCAGTGACGGCCACAAGGCCCCCACCGCCGCAGTGACCAGCCCCAGCAGCAGGCACTGGAGCAGCACTTCAGCACTCACTTGGGCGTAGATGGTGGCCGTGATGGGGAAGTTTGCACCGGCTTCGTCGATCATGTCTTGGCCAATGCTCACGCCGTTGACTTGGAAGTACAACCCACCCAGCGCGCCCACCCCCACACCCGCCACCCCACCAATGGCCCCGATGACCACAGACTCGAGCAGGAACAGCAGCACCGCACCCACGCGGGTCTGGCCCATCGCCCGCATCACGCCGATCTCACCCGTTCGCTCCAGCACCGACATGGTCATGGTGTTGAAGATGGCGAGCACCATCACAAACATCATCAGCCCCGCGATGATGATGTTGATGCCCTCGAGGATCGGGAACGCTTGGGCCGCGAAGGGCTCTTGGTGCCAGCCGCGCAGGTTGTACCCAGCGAGCGCCGGCAGTGCCCTCAGCCGGTCGACCAGAGGGCCCACCACAGCGGGATCGTGGTCATCGGCAAAGACCATCAGCTCGATGCTGCCCTCGGGGATGTCCACCAGCCAACGGGCCGACTCCAGGTTCATGTAGAGACGGGCGTCGGTCATGCCGTCGTGGGCCACAATGCCCACCACCTTGGGAGACATGGGCGACATCGAGCCGTACTGGGTCTGGCCGAGGACCAAGATCTCCTGGCCGACCTGGGCACCGATGTCATTGGCCAGCTTGCGCCCGATGACGACCTCTTCTTCGGTGCCCGTGAACCAGGTGCCCGCGATGACGTAGTCATTGAGGTGGAGCTGCTTCTCGAAGAGTCCGGGGCCTGCCCCCACGAGCAACCCAAAGTCCTCCCCAATCTCTTCCCCCGTCGCCAGCACCACCCCCGTGCGGATGACCGGCTCGACCTGCGTCACGTGGGGATCGGCCGCAATCGCAGCCCGCAGAGGCTCGACGTCGGCGATGTTCTCGTAGAGCGGCTGGAGGATCTCCCGCTCCGCAAAGGCTTCGGTGACCACACGCACATGGCCGTGGTTGTTGGCCATGGCCTCCAGTGTGTCGCCCATGTACCCATTGAGGAAGGTCAACACAAAGGTCGTGAGCCCTGTGCCGATGAGCACCGTGGCTGCGGTCAGGAAGGTGCGCCGTGGGTTGCGTCGGGCGTTGCGAATGGCGAGCTGGAAGAGCAGGGAGAATCGGGACATCAGACAGCCCTCACAGCGTCAGCGGGCAACATGCGGGAGGCCACAAGCGCCGGGTAGAGAGAGGCAAGCACCGCGATGACCACCGCCACCACCACCGCGCCACCGATGAAGGCCGGCGAGAAGTCGAGGTAGAGCATGGCGGCCAGCGGCATGTCGTCGATGGCGTCCCCCTTGGCGCCCATCAACGACATCATGTCGATGCCGTTGACGTTGTAGTGGTGGGTCAAGGCGCCGCCCAACCCGGCACCGAGCAACCCACCGACCAACCCCATCCACGCGCCTTCGAGGGCGAACATGGTGATGACGCCGCCGCGGTTGAGCCCCAGAGCCCGCATCGTCCCGATCTCACGCACCCGCTCGAAAGCAGCCATCAACACGGTGTTTGCGATGCCAACCCCCGCCATCGCGAGCAGAGCAAAGCCCAGAAAGTTAAACATCGTGCGGCGCATCTCGCCGGCCTCCATCAGCGAGGCCACAGCCTCCCGCCAAGTGCGGGCATCCACATCCACACCCAAGCTGGCCTCGGCACCCACCGCGAAGGCCTCGGCGCCGTCCCGGTCCTTGAGGCGCACATGCACATGGGACTGGCGACCCCCCGTCAATGCAAGCTCGTCCACGACGCCGCGCGGGGCCATCACGCCCACCCGATCAAAGTAGTAGGCGGTCGTCTGGACGATGCCCGTCGCCGTGAGCTGCATTGCGTTGAGGGCACCGTCGGCCGTGCGCACCTCCACCACCACCACATCCCCGGGGTGGATGTCGAGCAGCTTGGCGACACCCTGACTCACGAGGATGCCCAGTGGGTGAGTCTCTGGCGGCTCGCCCTCGATGGTCCATGCATCCCGGGGAAACACCGTCGAGTCCCGCTCGGTATCGTAGCCAATAAAGCGCACCCGCAGCGCGTCTCGGCCCTTGATCAGACGCGGCGCCATCACCACCCGCGGGGCCCAGGCCTCGGTGTGGGTGTGCAACCAGTCTTCAGCGTCGGGGCTCAGTGCATAGAGGTGGTCGATGGGATGGTCGACGCCGGACTTCGGATAGTCCGTGGGCACAATCTCCACATGCCCGGCTTGGTCGATCTGGCCGCGGATGGCGTTTTCGTCCAGTCCATTGGCGAAGCCGGCCCCGATTATCATGATGAACACACCCATGACGATGGACACCATGCTGAGCGCGTTGCGGCCGAACTGCCGAAACAAGTTTCGGGTGGCCAAGCGAAGCAGCATCATCCCGCCACCCCCGCGGTGCCGTCGAGCCGCTCGTCGTCCACAATCTTGCCATCGAGCAAGCGCACCACCCGGCGGGCCCGCTCCAACACAAGCTGGTCATGGGTGGAGAACAGGAACGTGGCGGCGTGGTCCTCGTTGAGGCGCCGCATCAGGTCGAGCACCTGGTTGCCGGACTTGCTGTCCAAGTTGGCAGTGGGCTCGTCGGCAATGACCAAGGCTGGCTTCTTCACGAGGGCACGGGCGATGGCCACCCGCTGTTGCTGACCACCCGACAACTGGT
>ERZ887849.3970-NODE-3970-length-10724-cov-9.406599_pt1 | contig 10724 bp, 11 predicted proteins | sample MGYA00521267_ERZ887849 | MGnify/ENA primary metagenome ERZ887849 (study PRJEB32303, sample SAMEA104408601) | aquatic metagenome | biome: Brackish water; feature: Pelagic; material: water | place: Baltic Sea | collected 2014-06-06T16:11:00 | depth 2,863 m ... | reverse complement strand
ATGAATTCTGCGCTTAGGCATGTTTTTCATGCCATTCTATTCGGGTATCAATGGTCAGCATACGATAGCGATTAACGCTTAATTGTGTAGTTTAATTTCAAAGGATTGATGAGGTGGCCCATGTTAGTACTAACAAGACGCGTGGATGAGTCGATCCGAATTGGCGACAATATTCGGATTACGGTGGTGAAGATTAAAGGGACTCAGCAGATTTGTGTTGGCATCGATGCACCGCGTGATGTGCCAGTCTTGCGTGAAGAGTTGATCAGCAACCAAGAACTGATGATGTCGTCGAAGGTCGCTGAGACGTCTGACTGACACGAGCATCCGTTGGTCTTCGCCGATTGACCCCAACAAGCGAGGACCGATTGCACCATGTTGTCTGACGCCCATTGGCTGATTCGACCGGGGTTGACACTCTGTTATGTGCCCGCCTGGCTCAATGCCAGTGTGGCGTCGGATACGCTTCAGACGATCTTACAAAGACATCGCTTCACGCAAGGACAGATCCAGTTATTTGGGCGCTGGGTCGATGAACCCCGGACCATGGATTGGTGCGGTCATCTCCCTTACACATATGCGCATAAATGTCTTCCCCCCAAGCCCTGGACGCCAGTGGTGTCAGATCTGCGTCAGCAATTGGTGATGCTCTTAGCCGACTTACAGATCACCCTACCGAGAGATCCGCTCAATCACCTGTTGATGAACCACTATCGTGATGGACAGGATTCGATGGGGTATCATCAAGACAACGAGCACGAACTGGGGTTCAATCCTTTGATTGTGTCTTTGAGTTTGGGAGCCACTCGGCGTTTTGTGGTGCGTCCTCATCCCGCATCCGGGGTCGATTCTGCCCCGCTGCGCTTTGATCTTGCAGCCGGTGATGTGCTACTCATGGCAGGACGTACCCAGGTGGATTGGCAGCATCAAATTGCAAAGACTCGCAAACAGTCTGGCTCGCGCGTAAATCTGACCTTTCGAACCATTTGCGAGGCGATATTGGGATGAGCAGACAGGTCTTGGGTATTGTCCATCAGGCGCATTCGTCGCCTGGACAGGTTGGTGTGGTTCTGAAGCAGTTGGGGGTTCGTCTGCATCTGCGTCGCCCTGTGCTTGGCCAGGGTATTCCTCGTGATCTTGGGCGCTATGATGGCTTGATCGTCTTTGGTGGACCAATGAGTGCGAATGACCCCTTGCCCGGATTAGCCTTCGAAATGCGTTTGATTGAGCGTTGGTTACACACTGAGAAACCCTTGTGGGGAATTTGCTTAGGTGCACAATTGATGACCCGCGTACTGGGTGGTGCTGTGTCGAGTCATCCAGATGCGCGCGTCGAAATCGGCTGGTACCCCGTTTGCGCTTTGGGACCTGGACGCGCTGTGTTCCGAGGTCTGGGCCATGTGTACCAGTGGCATCGCGAAGGGTTTGAACTTCCCGATGGCGCGCATCGCCTTGCCAGCGCTCCGAAAGATGCCGATTTTTATGAGCAAGCGTTTGCGGTGGGTCGCTCTGCACTGGCGACTCAGTTTCATCCGGAGATGCACCCACGGATGATGCGCCGCTGGCTTGGCCGTGCAGGAGAGATGTTGGTATTGCCTGGTGCACGTCCAGAAGCTGAGCATTTGCAAGGGAATCAACGCTACTTCGCAAAGCAAGCGCGGTGGCTGCACAATGCCTTAGATCGCTGGATGGATGGACGGTTAGTCGAATAAGGTCCACAAGGTTTTGCGAGATTGGTCGATTAAGCGTGAAGTACAGGGGGATTCCGTTGATGGAAGTGGTGTTATTACTGGTGGCATTTGCTGCCACGGCAGGTTTGTTAGTCTATAGCCAGCGGCTCGTCAGCCGAATCAAGCACATGGAGGCGCTGAATCAGAAAACAGGTGTCTTGCTGAAAACGAAGCCAATTCCCTCTCCAGTGACTACATCTCACCGACCCAGCGCTGAATCATTGTTTTACGCGTTCAGTGGGCAAACCATGGATGCTGTCAGTGCTGATCGCCACGAAATTGTTGTGACCAAACATTTGGCTCTAATCGTTCGACAAGGCCATGCGGATGCTGAGCGCAATGAACAGCATCCCCCAGCGCAAGCCTCGCAAGTGGCAACACTGCGGGGGGTTGTGGATTCATGGTTACCGGCAGACCTGGTGGCTGACATTTACGCATTGGGTCAAGCATCACACGGTTCGCCGACCCAATTGATTCAGGCTCGCGCAAAGCTGATGACCAAGCTGGTGTCGGTCTGGCAGAGTTGGGGGCGTCACTTTACTCCCCATGTATTGGAATCCATTGCCATGCCGATTCCCACTCAGGCTGCGTTGACCGCGCCTGAGGATGAGAGTGTATCTGCGCTCCCGTTGTCAGAGGAGATGCCGTTGGAGTCACCGGCATCTGAGAATCCTCGCTAGAGATCTGGGTTGGCGCGAATCCGGTGGATGGCGAGGTCAGCGCCATTGAACTCGTCTTCTTCGGTGAGTCGGAGTCCGAGGGTCATGCGGATTGCGCCATAAATCACGGCACCAGTCACGACAGCAAAAGCGACACCTGCAAATGACCCAAGCAGTTGTCCAAGAAGGCTGACTCCGCCGAGACCACCGAAGGTCGTTAATCCGAAGATTCCCACAGCAAGACCCCCCCAGAGTCCGCACACACCATGGAGTGCCCACACACCGAGGACGTCATCCAGTGACTTTTGGCGCTGGCACCACACAAACAGAGCAACGAATATACCGCCGGCGACTAAGCCCACAACGAGTGCACCAACTGGATGAAAGACATCGCTTCCCGCACACACAGCCACAAGTCCGGCCAGCGGCCCATTGTGAATGAATCCAGGGTCATTCCGACCAATCCACAACGCAGCCAGTGTTCCCCCAACCATGGCCATGAGTGAATTCACTGCAACAAGACCACTGATTCCCTCGACTGCTTGGGCACTCATGACATTAAAGCCGAACCAGCCAACTGTCAGAATCCAAGCACCAAGTGCGAGAAAGGGAATGGAGGAGGGGGCGAAGCTCACCACGCGTCCATCCTTCCAGCGTCCTTTTCGTGGTCCTAGAGCGAGCACTGCGGCAAGCGCCAGCCAGCCGCCCATGGCATGGACCACAATGGATCCAGCAAAATCATGGAAGGGGGCGCCAGCGACTGACTCGATCCAGGCTTGGAAACCCGCATTTCCATTCCAGATCAGTCCCTCAAAGGTGGGATAGACAAGGGCGACGATCAGCACATTCGCGAGCATCATGGGCCAAAATCGAGCACGCTCAGCAATCCCGCCAGAGATGATCGCGGGGATCGCGGCGGCGAAGGTCAGGAGGAAGAAAAACTTTACCAAGGCGAATCCATTGTCGCCAATCAGAGCATCTGCTCCCGCCATGAAATTGGCACCGTAGGCGATCTGATAACCAATCACAAAATAGGCCACTGTGGATGTTCCAAAGTCGGTCAGAATTTTCACCAACGCATTGACCTGATTTTTATGGCGAACAGTGCCGACTTCCAGAAAAGCAAAACCAGCGTGCATGAAAAGCACCAAAATGGCGCCCATCAGTAAGAAAAATGTATCGACTCCGGTACTGATGAGGTCAATGCGTGTCGCAAGACCGGTCAGCGTGGTATCCATGATGGCTCCTTAATGCACTGTGTTAGTGCGTGATATCGCGGGATTTGATGAAAACGCACCGTCATTGCGCATGGCGCAGCAAAATCCAGTGCTGATTTGGTTAAGGCAAGCTAGCAAGCGAAAGATGTGCCAAAATAGGGCATTAGAAGGTTGGGGTGAGTACTTTGCAGTGCACGCCGTAGTGGCCACTGGTAAAACCGTGCCGCGCATAGGCGCGATGAGCAACCGTATTGGCAACTTCCGCATACAGTCGGATTTCCGGAATCCCAATACGCTTGGCATCGTCCATGACCTGCGTCAGGAGTGCTGAGAAGACCCCTTGTTGTCGCATATTGGGCCAGACGTAGACGCTTTGCAGCCACCATAGCAGCCCATTGCGCCAGTCGCTCCACTCAAAGGTGATCATGAGTTGCCCGCAGATGACGCCTGAGTCCTCTGCCACCCAGTAATGTCCATATTCTGGATGTGTCAGTAAGGTGGTGACGCCAGCACTCAAGGTGTCAGTGGGCAGCTGCAGTGCCTCAGTTTCCATGGCAAGGCGTTGATTCCCGTCAACCAGAGCATCAAGGTCTGCCAGGGTGGCCTGACGAATGCGCATGAGTCCTCCTCAATCTGCGGTACACTGGGATAGTATCAAAGTCTATCCTGCTGGAGTCCTATGCCATCTTCCCGACCCCGCCTCGAAGTGCTGGAGTATCGTCCAGAGATCCCATCGCGTGCGGTCGATGTGGTGTTACTGCATGGAATTTGCGTCGGTGCATGGGTGTGGACGGACGCGTTTATTCAACCGCTATTGGACGCGGGATATCGGGTGCTTGCCGTCTCTTTTCGGGGGCATGGCGCCAGCGAGGGTCGTTCAACACGTCGGCAGCATCGACTCTCGGATTTCGTGGCAGATGCGCACCATGTGATACGTCAATGTGAGGCACCACCGGTGGTGGTCGGTCACTCTCTGGGCTCAGCGGTGGTTCACGGGTTACTGCGCCAGCAGGTGCCAATGGCTGCTTGCGGGTTACTGAGTCCTGTCCCTGTGCAGGGGTTACTCGGCGTCTCAACGCGGCTGATGTGGAATGATCCCATGGCATTTCAGCAACTGTCGGTTGGATTGATGCTTGGCGTGCGCCACGTCAGCGAGCGAGTGATGGCGCGATTGTTGTTCTCACGTCCCTCGGTCGATGAGGAGGTGCATGGGTTTTTGGCGCGGTGTACAGATGAATCGCCTTGGTTGTCTTTTGATCTGAGCCACTCGCTGGGACCGCCACACACCGCGAGTGTCGGACAACCACCGATCTGGGTTGCCAGTGGGACTGCGGATGGCCTCATTCGGCCACGAGATGCGGAGACTGTGGCTGCGCATTACGAGGCGACCATGCATTGGGTCGATGGAGGATCCCATCTGTTAATGTACGATCGATCTGCAGGACAGACCGCAGATGCGCTGGTCACTTGGCTGGCGACCAGTCTCACCCATGCGCCGGTTTAGTGGCGTTCGACCCATTCCCAGGTATTGCCTGATAAGTCCTTCACCAGTAAGCAGATCCCAAAGGGTTCAGTCCGGGGTCCATCCGTGATGGTGACCCCCTGTGCATGAAATCGAGCCAAGTCCACAGATAAATCCTCAGTATCGATGAAGGCCCACACCCGCTGCCCAGATTGTTGTCCCACCAGTGATGCATCGCCAGGTTTCGGCTCAGAGAGTAAAAATCCAGGCCCCATGATGCTTGGGCTGACCACGATCAAGCGCTTGCCCCCAGGGCGTTGCTCATCGAGCTGGCAGTGGAATCCAAACGCGTCCAGATAAAAGGCTTTGGCGGCCTCTAGATCGTCCACGAGAAGCGTCGTTCTATTGAGTTGCATGGCTGTGTCTCCGTTCGAGGCGTGACCCTAACGGACCCTGACGGTTTTGCCAATTGTCCGTGGCAGGTGACCACCGATTGGGCGACCGAGACCTCGGTAAAATTAAGACTTGCTGTCCAGAAAATAGCTCTGATAAAATCAAAAAGTAGGACACGCTATGCCGGTCGAGCGACCGGTCCCAATGGAGTGGGGCTCAATAGGGAAGGATTCGCGCGCCGACATGGATGTCGATTTGAGCGCGAGTGACTTCCTTCATGACGCGTTGGCCAGAGCACAGCCAAACTCTGTGACGCACCCAAAAAAAAGCCCAAACACAGTTTGGGCTTGGAAAAGGGGCTTAGGGTTAATCCCAGGACAACGCACCGCCGACTTGATATTCCGTCACACGGGTTTCAAAGAAATTCTTTTCCTTGCGTAGATCCATGATCTCACTCATCCAAGGGAAGGGATTTTCAGCACCAGGAAACTGCTCTGCTAACCCAATCTGAATCAGGCGACGGTTGGTGATGAACTTCAAGTACTCTTCCATCATCGCTGCGTTCATTCCCAAAATGCCACGTGGCATGGTGTCTCGCGCATATTCGATTTCCAGAGCCAATCCTTCCATCATCATTTGCGTGATTTCTGCTTGGAATTCAGGGGACCACAGCTCTGCATTTTCGTTTTTGATCTGATTGATCACATCAATCCCGAAATTCACATGCATGGACTCATCGCGCAGGATGTATTGGAATTGCTCGGCAACACCGGTCATCTTATTTCGCCGGCCCATCGACAGAATTTGTGTAAATCCACAATAGAAGAACAAACCCTCCATCACGCAATAAAACGCGATGAGGTTTTTCAGGAGTTCCTGATCATTCTCAGTCGACCCCGTTTGGAATGAGGGATTGCCAATCGATTGGGTGTACTTGAGAGCCCAGGCTGCTTTTTTCGCAACCGATGGAATCTCGCGATACATGTTGAAGATTTCGCCTTCATCCATGCCAAGCGATTCAATGCAATATTGATAGGCGTGGGTATGAATCGCTTCCTCAAACGCCTGCCGTAACAGGTACTGGCGACACTCTGGATTGGTGATCAACCGATAAATCGACAGCACCAAGTTATTGGCGACCAGAGAGTCCGCGGTTGAGAAAAAGCCAAGACTTCTCTTGATCACGATCCGCTCTTCTGGCGAGAGGCCGTCATTGGCCCGCCATAGGGCGATATCCGCCGTCATGTTGACTTCTTGGGGCATCCAATGGTTCGCGCAGCCATCCAAATACTTGGTCCATGCCCAGTCGTATTTAAAGGGGACGAGCTGGTTTAAGTCAGCGCGGCAATTGATCATCCGCTTGTCATCCACCAAGACACGCTGCGCACCCATTGCCAGTTCTTCAAGTCCTGGCGCGACGTCCAACACTTCCAATGCCTTCAGCGCGTTTTCATAGGCTGCCGAGCCAGTTGGCTCATACCGTGTGACATCAGCGGTAACTGCGGTGGACGCAGATTCAGCGCGCTGTGCCGTCTGCTGTGCTGCCATCACCACAGGAGCGGGCGGAGCGGCAGTCGTATCGTCTGGTTCATTAAAGTGATCCCAATTCAGCATCGTCTCAAGTCCTTTCCTTCATCAGTTATTGGCAGGCTTCACAATCTGGATCATCCAAACTGCAGGCTTTGGGTACAGTGGCGGGTTCAGCCACCACAGCAGCGGTTGGAGTGCTTGTGACAGCATTTAATCGACCTTGACTGACGGTGGATTTTTCAGTGCTGGTCGCACCCAGTGCGCGGAGATAATAGGTGGTCTTCAATCCGCTATACCAGGCCATCCGATAGGTCACATCGAGCTTCTTCCCGTTCGCATTGGCGATGTAAATATTTAAGCTTTGCGCCTGGTCGATCCACTTCTGACGCCGTGAGGCCGCCTCCACGATCCACTTTGGCTCAACCTCGAAGGCGGTTGCATACAAAGCCTTCAGATCATCTGGAATGCGCGCAATATTCTGCACACTGCCATCATAGTACTTGAGGTCATTGACCATCACGTTGTCCCATAATCCGCGTGCTTTAAGATCACTCACCAGATAGGGATTAACCACCGTAAATTCACCCGACAGGTTCGATTTTACGTAGAGGTTTTGGTAGGTCGGTTCGATCGACTGGGACACCCCGGTAATGTTTGCGATCGTTGCCGTCGGTGCGATGGCCATGACGTTTGAGTTCCGCATGCCGCCCTGGGCTTTGTTCCGGAGCGCCGCCCAGTCCATTCGCTGGGTGGTGTCCACGTGAATGTAATTTCCGCCACGCTCTGTCCTTAGTTGCTCCAATGAATCAATCGGCAGGATGCCGCGACTCCACAAACTTCCGTCAAAACTTGAATAACTACCCCGTTCGCGTGCGAGATCAGCCGAGGCCTCAATCGCGAAGTAGCTAATGACTTCCATGGATTCATCTGCGAAGGCCACGGCCTCATCCGATCCATAGGGAATGCCTAATTCGTACAGGGCATCTTGGAAACCCATAATGCCAAGGCCCACCGGCCGATGTTTGAAGTTTGAGCGCTCGGCTTGTGGGACCGCGTAGTAGTTGATGTCAATGACGTTATCGAGCATCCGCACAGCCGTCTTGACGGTCTTACCGAGTTTCTCCCGATCTAATCCACCGTCACGGGTGACGTGCTGCTTGAGATTCACCGATCCTAAGTTACACACCGCGATTTCATCGATATTGGTGTTCAAAGTGATTTCGGTGCACAGGTTCGAAGAATGCACGACACCGCAGTGTTGCTGTGGGCTCCGAATATTGCAGGCATCTTTAAAGGTAATCCACGGATGGCCTGTCTCGAACAACATCGAGAGCATTTTCCGCCACAGATCCTTTGCCTGAATCCGCTTGAAGAGTTTGAGTTCACCGGAGCGCGTCATGGCCTCATAGGCTTCGTAGCGCTGCTCAAATGCCTGTCCGTATAGGTCGTGCAGATCCGGGCAGTTCGCCGGAGAGAAGAGGGTCCATTCGCCGTCCTCAAAAACACGCTTCATGAACAGATCAGGCACCCAGTTGGCAGTGTTCATGTCATGGGTCCGACGACGATCGTCCCCGGTATTTTTCCGAAGCTCCAAAAACTCTTCGATGTCCATGTGCCAGGTTTCCAGATACGCACAGACCGCACCCTTCCGCTTTCCACCCTGGTTCACCGCCACTGCGGTGTCATTGACGACCTTTAAGAAGGGCACCACGCCTTGGCTCTTGCCATTGGTCCCCTTGATGTAGGATCCCAGGGATCGTACCGGTGTCCAGTCGTTACCGAGTCCACCGGCCCACTTGGACAGCATCGCGTTATCGCGGATTGCCGAATAAATCCCATCCAGGTTGTCTGGGACTGTTGTCAAATAGCAGCTCGACAGTTGGCTTCTGAGCGTGCCAGCATTGAACAATGTCGGTGTCGAAGACATGTAGTCAAAACTTGAGAGGAGTTGATAAAACTCGATCGCCCGATCTTCACGATGCTCTTCGCGCAAGGCCAAGCCCATGGCGATTCGCATAAAGAACACCTGAGGTAATTCAATCCGGACATCGTCTTTGTGGATAAAATAACGGTCATACAGGGTTTGTAGACCTAGATACGTGAATTGGTTATCGCGCTCTGCAATCAGTGCGGCACCCAGTTGCTCCAGATTAAATGTCTTTAACTCTTCGCTGACCAACTCTGACTCGACTGCCAAGTCTAGAAATGCCTTCAGGGCTTGTGGATAGAGTGTTTCCATCTCAAATTGCGTCGCTTTGGTGGCGACGCCGAGACGGCTCAATCCCTTGGCACGAATGTCATCAAGTAATAAACGCGCAGTGACGTAGGAGTAATTGGGCTCTTTCTCAACCAGCGTCCGCGCACTCATGACGAGAGCGGTATTAACGTCTTGCTGCGTGACGCCGTCATACAGATTTTTCAGTGTCTCGGTCAGAATCAACTCACCATCCACGTCATTGAGCCCGTCACAGGCTTCCGCGATGACGGTTTTCAAGCGTCCAACGTCGAGCGGTTCACGAGCTCCAGAGTCGTTGATCACCTTGATTTCGGGATGCATTTCACGCGGTGCGGCGATTCGCTCTGACCGCAGACGCTTCCGTTCTTCACGATAGAGCACATAATCGCGGGCGACCCGGTGCTCGCCATTGCGCATCAGGCACAACTCGACCTGATCCTGAATATCTTCAATGTGGACGATTCCGCCGGACGGCATCCGACGCCGGAACGTATCAATCACTTGGGCAGTGAGTCGCTCAACGGTTTCATGAATGCGATTGGAGGCTGCTGCTGAATGCCCTTCAACTGCTAAGAATGCTTTGCTCATTGCGACCACGATCTTTGTCGCGTCAAACGAGACCACGGCTCCATTGCGTTTCATGACACGGATTTCGCCCGGTTGTGGCAATTGATCCTTGGCACTGACTGTGACGCTTTGAGCAGCCTTTGTGATGGTCTCTTGGCCGCTCACGCGACTAGACTGGTACATGCCCGCCTCCCGATAATTCGATGTCTGTCTAAAACGCCCAACCCCAATATGTTGGGGTTGGGCGGCTTCCTTGACACAAGATAATGGGGTTAGCGCCGAAGTCAACCCAATCCTTCTGTGGATAAATTGGGGAGAATCGTTGCGTAATTTGATTCACCCAGTGCTGTTGCGGAATCGCTTGGCTTTGGCTTGTGGATAACTGTGTTGGCGATGTGCAAACTTCATCGTTTTGTCATCAGAATTCGGTGGCCTTCGCACGATCGACAGGGTGAAGATCGGACAAAGGCCGTCGTGTCAGATTACGCGAGGTCGGTCAGTGCCTCGAGTTGGGTCATGGTGTTCTCTAATTGGATGCGTGCCTCAGTGAGACGATCCTGCTCACGCTGGACGACTTCTGGGGGCGCTTTATCGGCAAACCCGGGGTTTCCCAGTTTGCGCATCACCCCCTCGATTTCCGCAAGATACTTGCTGCGCATTTTCTCCAATCGCACACGTTCTGCAGCCACATCAATCAAGCCGGCCATCGGCACCATCAACTCGAGGTGCCCAATCAGCTGACTTGCCGCTGGTGGAACCTCTGTATCAGCAGCAAGGTTGGTGATGGCCGTGAGTTTAGCGAGCGGGACTAACAAGGGCTCCAATCTGGCAAGTCGCTCGAGATCCATGGCGGAACCACCACGGATCATCAGTGGCACCGCTTTTCCGGGACTGACATTGAGCTCACCGCGAATGGTCCGCACGGCAATG
>ERZ887849.3968-NODE-3968-length-10726-cov-42.665355_pt1 | contig 10726 bp, 2 predicted proteins | sample MGYA00521267_ERZ887849 | MGnify/ENA primary metagenome ERZ887849 (study PRJEB32303, sample SAMEA104408601) | aquatic metagenome | biome: Brackish water; feature: Pelagic; material: water | place: Baltic Sea | collected 2014-06-06T16:11:00 | depth 2,863 m ... | reverse complement strand
AGCTAACCTAGAGGGCCCTCTAGCTAACCTAAGCCAACCCAAGCCAACCCACGCCAACCCGAGCCAACCCCAAACAAACCCAAGCCAGACCAAGTCAACCCAAGCCAACCCAAGCCGACCCAAGGCCACCCAGGCCAGCCCAAACATAGACCCAAACATACGTGACACGACAGGCGAACCAAACGATCCGCGTGATCCAGCGCAACGTGGGGATGCTGCCGAAGCAGAAGCAGGTGACCGAGCTGCTCGCGGCGCTGCGGGGACTGCAGGAGATGGTGATGGCGGGTATCAGACGCGTGGGCGACGACTCGCCGGGGCCCCACTGGACGGAGGGGCGGAAGCCGCAGATACTCACGCAGAACGACGACGGCGAGACGCTGGAGGGCGCCATCTTCACGCTGGTGAGCACCTCGGAGACGCGGGCGGAGGTGCTGACGACGACGCATTACGACAACGAGTACGGATACTTCTTCGAGATGGTACGCGCGCGGGCACGGAAGGCGGTCAAGTGCGGGCTGGGCAAGGTAGGGCCGGGAGGCAAGCCACCGATGGTGAAGATCAGCGGCATGCACCCGTGCGTGGGGGGGCTGCGGCAGGTGCATGCGGAGAGGGCCGACGGCAGAGGGGTGATGGGCAGCTGCTGCCCGGCGCAGGTGAGGGCGCGCGCCGAGGAGCGGCTGCTGATGCCGCAGGAGACGGGAGAGGTGGCGGCGCTGGTGCGAGGGGCGTGGAGCACGCGGTACGACATGCTCGAGATGTGCGAGTACAGCGTGCGGTTCACGGCGCGGAACGGGCGCTACGCGCCGTGCACCGTCGGCGGGTGCGGGGGGCGGCTGGCGCTGTGCAGGGCGTGGCACGAGGAGATGCCGGAGGAGGCATACGCACTGTACCTACTGCACCGGCGGCCGGCGGAGGCGGCGCAGTACGTGCCGGAGACGACGGGAGCGATCGAGGTGGCGGGCCGGGGACGGGGCGGCGGCGCCGGACGAGGAGTGGGCCGCGGCAAGGGCGACGGAGGTGGCAAGGGTGGCAAGGGCGGCGGCGGCACGCCGCCGGCGCGCATGATCACGTGTGCGGGATGCGGGAACCGCGCGCGCGACATGCGCCGCGACTCGGCGGGCGGCGACTACTGCGGGGATTGCTGGGCGAAGGCGGACCGCATGCAGGAGGAGCTCGAGGAGGAGGGCGCGCAGTTCTACGTAGACGCGGTGGAGCAGCAGCAGGAGGACGCGGAGATGACGACGGCGGAGGGGGCGCAGCAGGAGGGGGACGCAAGCGCCAAGCGCGCGGCGGAGGTGGGGGCGGCGATCGAAGGGGGAGGGGAGGGAGGAGGGGAGCAGCGCAACAAGGCGGCGGCGGCGGCAGAGGCGAGGCGCAGCGCGAAGGCGACGAGCCCGGGAGCTGCCGGCAGCGGCAAAGAGAAGCGTGGAGCGTCGCCGAATGCGCGGGGGAGCCCAGCCGGCGGCATCAGGAAGAGCGGCGGTGGCAGCGCAAAGAAGAGCGCAAGGAAGCAGGCGAGACTCGAGGCGGCGGCGGCGCTGGCGGCCGGGGCGCAAAAGGGTGGAGCGCAGTAGACGCGAGCGCGCGTGAGAAGAGGTGTGCGGGGAAGGGCGGAGCTGCTGATCGCAACGCATGCAACGCGTGCAGCGCATGCGGTAGACGGCGCGCGCGTAGCACAAGCGGCGACGGGACAGCAGCAGGACGGGGAGCGGTAACGAGATGCAAGGGAACGATGACAGCCACCGGCCGCAGCGTACGCAGCGCACGCAGCCGCGGGGCCCAGAGGGATGGTGGCAGGCTGTCGCGGGGTGCATGGGGGTTGGAAGGGCGTGGCATGAGGACTGCCGTGGGGCACGGAGGAGCCGCCGCGCACGAAGAGCCGCTGGGCGGTGAGACGAGCGAGGCGCGCCGAGGGCGGGTGTATGCAGGGAAGGGTGTGACAGCGAGCGAGCGAGCGCAGGGAGAGCAGCGCGGTGCCGCAGAGCGAGTAGCATGTGCGGAGCAGCGTGGGCGCCGGGGCCGAACACAGCAACGCCGCACGAGAGCCGAAGAGTCGACGCACGGAGGGCACGTAGGGGGGGGGGGGCGAAAATCTGGGAATTCCGCAGCGAGGGAGAGCGCCGCGAGCGGGGGAGCGCAGGGCGGACGGTATAAAGGGACAAATAAGAAAAACGTAACGGCCGGGAAAAAAGAAGAGCGTTATATGGGAGGGGCGCGATGGCCGACGCTCGGCATACAAAAGACGTCGCGGTGCGAACCGAAGGCATTCACAGCGTGGCTAGACAGGAAAGAAAAACCGGACCCGAAGACACAAGAGGCGCGGGCGACGATTAAACGAACGCTAGCGAAGTGGGAGATCGGCAGGGTGCTAACCAAAGGTAAGGAAGCGGTGATATGCATGGCGCGAGCGGACTGGCGGGTGAGGGAGTGGTCGAAGGGGGGAAAGAACGGGAAGCGGCCACCGAAGCTCTCGCTGATGCGCCAGGTGACGTATGAGACGGTGCTACCGACGGCGGTGAGCTCGGGGGGCGACATGTACTACCTGACGAGCGCGGAGCGGCACATGTCGGCGGGGGAGATGTGCAACGCGTTTGGCGTAGGCAGGGTGAGTACACTACGCGCGGCGCTCACACAAGGGAGGGAAGGGATGGGCGTCACGGAGAGGGAGGTGGTCAGGATGATGGGGGGCGCGGTGCATGTGCCGGTGCTGGCGGAGGTGATCGCAGGGGGGATGAAGCGGGCGGGGGTGCAGATGGATGGGCGCAGGAAGACCACGCTGTACGACGTATGCAGCGGGGTGGGGACGGCGGCAGAAGCAATGGAACAGCTCACCGGCGGTAGGTTCAAGTACGTGGCGGCGGCCGAGAAGGGCGCGGCCCAGCGGAAGATACTGCGCGCAGCGTGGGCGCACAGAGGGCTGCGGAAGATATACGAGGAAGCGTACAGTGAGGAAGCGGCGACAGGGCCCAAAGGGGAGGTGGATATCTACATGATGACGCCGACGTGCAGCAAGTGGTCGTCGAGTCAGGGCGGTAAGGGGAAGCTAGCAGAGGCGATGGAGGAGACGAAAGTGGTGCAGCGGCTCATGCGGTACGCAACGCGCGCGCGTCCGGCGGTGGTGGTGCTCGAGAGCGTGTCGGACTTACTTGGGCCGGTACGCATGCGAGGCTGCGGCGAGGAGATCGAGCGCATACTGCGGGCTAGCCTGCCGGACTACGAGTGGAGAGCGCAAGTGGTGGACGCGCATGAGCACGGAGGAGTGCCGATGGCGAGAGCGCGGGCCTTCTGGGTAGGCACGAGACCACACGAGAAAGCAAAATGATGAGCGGGGAACAGAGCAGCGACAAGGCGGTGAGCAAGGGCGCAGAAGGGGTGTGGGTGTGGGAGACGTACAGGATAGAGGACGTACGGCACAGAACGGACCTACCGATGGGGACGAGGGCGATGGGAGAAATGGGAGGGGAAGTGACACTGGTGTGGAAACAGCGTACGAAGAGTGGCGTGAGAGAGAGATGGGTAGTAGTAGCGGAGTCGGCAGCGCTGAGGGGCACGTCGGCGCGGGGGGAGATGGGCCTGTATGCGTGGAAGGATTTTAAGAGAGATGAGATTATCGGAAGGTATACCGGAGAGGAGATTAGCAAAGAGGAAGAAGGGAAACGGCTCAGGGCGGGAGTGGATAAGCTAATGATGGTGGACAGAGGAAACGGAAGAGCGGTTACGATAGACGGGTCGGCGGCGGGGGCGCCGTACATGCAAATAGCGAACGACGCGCGCGGGCTAAAGGATGGAAAGGGAAGCAAAGTAAAGAACAGCGTGAGCGTGGACCACAGAGGGGTGATGCGATCATTGCGGCATGCGGGAGGGGAGGCGGGGGAGAAGTGGAAGAAGATGGGTGGAGACGGCGACTGGGGGTCGGCGCTGCACAGAGAACTACTATGGGCGTATGGGAGCAAGTACTGGGAAGCGGTAGCGTCAAAAGGGAAGGGAACGGCGGAGGCGGCACAGGGCGACGCGGGGGCGAGCACGACGGCGCAAGGCGGGCGAGACGAGGGCGAGGGCACGGCACTGGCGGGCGGCATGATGTGGGAGGTAGGGTCGGGGACGCTGCTGGAACAGGAAGGGGGTAAAGAGGGACGGATCATGTTCGTGACGCAGATATGGGTACATGAGGAGGCGAGGAGGCAAGGCTGGGCACGAGAAGCTATGGTGAGAGAGGGGATACGGGTGGGGGCAGCGGAGGTGCACCTGCTGGCACGAGACGCGGACGCGCGAGCAGCATACAAGAGCATGGGGATGGTCAGGGCAACACAGGCGATGGTGGCGGCAAAGAGCACGGCGGCGACGCCGGACGGCGACAAGGGGGAGACGTACATGTATGGGGACGTGAACAGGATGGAGCGAGAAGCGAGGGGCAAGGGGCACAAGCTAGGCGAGGACGAAGGCAGGAGGATAGAGAGGAAGAAGGGAGTGGTGGCGGCGGCAGGGAAGTGGTATGAGAAGGCGTACATGACGGGACTAAGAGAGATGTACAGAGGAGACACGGAGTGGTTTGGGAAAGTGACGCCGCGCAGAGCACTGCAACACGGGAGCACGTACATGATAAAGGAGCGGGCGGCGGTGACGACGGCGATGGGGACGCAGGCGGGGATAGAGGAGGGCACGGCGCGGCGGAGGGAGAAGCGCGCACAGGGAAAGACAAAGCAGGAGGAACGGCAGCAGCGCGTGCAGCAGGAGCGGGAGGAGGGGAGGCAGCGAAGGGCGGCAGAGGGGGAAGCGATGGGCCTGGCATGGAAGGTGGACGCGGGACCGCCACGAATGAAGCGGAGGGAAGCGTGGGAGAGGCGGGAGTGGAGGTGGCGACACTGTGAGGAGGCGGGGAAAGCGAGGGCGCAGGAGGAGGCGCGACGGGGGAGAGAGGAGGAGGGGGGAGATGAGAGTGAGGCGCGGACAGCAGACACGAGGGACGAGAGCGAGCGGAGGGAAGACGAGGGCGCACAAGGAGGGGAGGGAGCGCAGGAGGAAGGGGAGGCGCGGACGGCGGTAGACATACACACGCAAGCAGGGGAGGAGGGGGAGGGAGAGGAAGGGAGCGAGCAACAGGAGGAGGAGGCGCGGGCGAGGTGGTTGGTGACGTATAACACGGCGGGGTTCAGGATGCAGGCAAGGAAGCCGCGCGGGGTGGCGATACAGGATACATGGGGCAATGGGACGGATGGGAAGGCACGGCCAACAGATGAGGCGCAACGCATAATGAGGAGAGTGACGGCAGGGGGGGCGGACGTGGTGGTGCTGACGGACACGCACCTCGGGGGTGACGAGATGGACGCGATGCGAGGGCTGCTGAGGAGCCAAGGGTGGGGGAGCGAAGGGGTAGCACCGCACGGTGGACAAGGTGGCGTGCTGGTGATGTGGAGAGAGGAGATGATGGTGAAAGTGGAGAAAGTGACGGGCAGAGACAGAGTGCCAGGGCGGGCGGTGAGGGTGGTGCTGCGGGAGCTGGGATCGGGGCGACGGATGGAGGTGGTGGGCGTATATGCACCATGTAGGGGCGGTAGGCAGGAGGAGGAGGAGGTGTGGAGGAGAGTGGGGGAGATGGCGAAGGGGAGGCCGGATGTAGTCATAGCAGGGGACCTGAACGCTGAGACGCAGACAGCACTAGCACGGCACAAACGGGTAGCCACGTGGCAAGATAAGCAACTACAACAGTTCATAGAGGAGCATGGCTTGACGGTGCACGAGGTGGGGAGAGCGACGTACAGGGAAGTGTCGGAGATAGACTACGTGCTATCGGGGCAAGGGGTAGCAGCGGGGCTGATGGGAGCAGAGTGGCGGCCAGGGCAGCACGAGGGGGATCACGGGGAGGTGTGGGTGCGCATGGCAGCAGAGGAGAAGGGTGAGGGGACGCAGAGGCCAAGGGGGACGAACGTGACAGAGGAGGCGGGGTGGACGGACAAGGTATGGGCACGGTACCTGGAGCAGGCGACGGAGGATTGGGAGGGGACGGAGGAGGAGAGGCGAGGGCTGACCGCGATGGACATGCTGAGAGAAGTGCAGGAGCAGTTAATGGGCAACGCAGCACGGAGGGCAGATGACATCCAGAAGGATCGGGAACGCGAACGTGAGGACAGGAGGAAAGGGCGCACGGCAGCGACAGAGGAAGGGGAGAGCGAGCAGCGCGCGGAGGGGCAGGGCGGGGACAGGGAAGTGGAGGCGCAAGAGGCGGAGAGAGCGGCGGAGGAGTGGGTGATGGGGGCAGATGACGGGCTAAGCGAGGCGGTGGACGCGATGGTGGAGAGGGACGGGAGGGGGGCGGAAGGGCGGGGCCAAGCGATCATGCGCGCAACGGTACGCCGTCGAGAGCGGCGCGCAGGGGAGATGGGCGGGGAGGAGGCGGAGGGAGATGCGGCGCGGAGGGGACGAGAGCAGGAGGAATGGGAATGGGAGATGGGGGAAGAAAGGGGGGGAGAGGAGGGGGAGGCGGAGGCACAGGCGAGGTTGGAGGAGGAAGGGCTGAGCGCGGCGGTGGACGCGGCGGTAGAGGCGGAGGCGGGTGAGGGAGGGACAGGCGGAGCGAGACAGGCGGAGGAGGACGCGCAGCACGTGCAGGAGGACGACTGGGAATGGGAGGGAGCGGGGGGGGAGGGGGAGGACCAGGAGCAGAGGCAAGCGGAGGAGGCGGCGGTGTGGGCAGAGGCGGGGGAGGGGGGGCAGGAGGAGAGTGACAGCGGCGGAGAGACAGGAGGGCGGGAGAGGGAAGGGAAGCGGAAGCCGGACGGCGAGACGGAGAGAGGGAGGCTACAGCGGAAGGTGGCGCGACATGCACGGGTGGAAGCGGCGGCGCGGGCCTGGGACGGCAGGAAATCGTGGGCGGGGCGCAAAGTGTTCAGGGGTGACGGGAGATGGCTGATGGCGCAAGCATGGGCGCGGAAGGCGATGGCGAGGGAGACGAAGAAGGAGAGATGCGTGGAGGTGAGAAAGGTGTGCAAGGAGCAGCTGGCGCGGGTGGTAGAAATATGGGCGGCAAGAGAGCGGGAGGCGGATGGAGATAAGCTGGTGGAAGGGATCAAGAGGGCGGCATCTAAAGGGCACGCACAGGGCGGGGTGTATGTAGCGCTGTATGAGATACTAAGGGATGCAGAGGGCAAGGGCAGGGCGAATGGGGACAGGAGACTGAAGACATTATATAAAGGCGGGGTGAAGGCAAATGGGGTAGTGACAGGCGCGGAGGCGGTCAGAGAGGAGGCGAGGAGGCAGGGGGAGGTGATAAACAAAAGCAGACCAGCAGCACTGGCAGTGGTGAAAGACATAATGGACTGGGCGGATGAGGGAGGAGGCGAGAGGGCGCGGCCGCCGCCGGAGCAAGCAGGAGAGGGGGAGGACTGGGTAGATGCACTGTGCACGTGGGAGCGATATATGGAGGGACTGGGGAAGACACGGAAGCGAAAGGGGGTGGGGGTGGACGGGTTCAACGCATACCTGCTCCAGAGGGCACCGGAAGTGGTAAGAAGGGCGTACTGGGAGGCGCTGAAAGAATGCATGCGGGAAAGGAGGTGGCCGGAGGAGTGGGGAGAGAAGATAGCGATGTTAGAAATGAAGCCGGGGGAGGACCCGGTGGACCTGAGTAGGAGAAGGGACCTGTGGTTAGAATGCCACGGCAGCAAGCTGACCATGTGGCTGCTAGGGGCGGAGTACGAGGAGGCGGCGAAGTGGTCGGTACCTGCATCACAGGCGGGGAGTGCGTTGGACAGGGGGTGTCCAGAGCAGTCACTAGTAATGAGGTGTCAGAAGGAGCAGTGTGCAGCAGAGAAGACGGCGTGCTGCCGGGCGTACCTGGATATGGGGACATTTTTTATGAGTACGATCCGGGAGGTACAGTGGACGGTGGAGAAGTGGTGTAACGTCAGGCCGGAAGTAACTCAAGTGGTGAGAGCGCTATATGAGAGTGGGAGGGGTAAATATGAGACAGCGTATGGGCTGACGGACGCGTTTGACCTGTCGGCGGCATGCTTCCAGGGCTGCAATCAGAGCCCGACGAGGTCGAAATTCCAACTGCGGTTGGTGCAGGAGGCAGTGAGGAAAATGTGTGAGGGGTTCCAGTTCAGGGGAGGGGGGAAGGCGATACCGGAGATGTGGTACTGTGACGACGGCGCGTTCGTGACTAAAGACCTGGCGACGCTACAGTTGGTGATGGATACGTGCTGGATGGTCACGAGGGCGGCCGGGCTGAAGATTATGATCAAGGGCACGAAGAAGACGGCGTGGCAGGCGACGTACTGGGCGGGGAGCGTGGAGAAAGAGGTGGACGGGTGGGTGCTGCGGCTGCCAGACGGGAGGGTGATACCGCAGGTGAGAGAGTCGGCGGGGAAGGCGGCGGAGAGAACGTATAAGTACCTGGGCGTGGATGAGAAGGCAAAGTGGCAGGACGCACAGGGGCCGGTGAGGAGGAGGGTGGTGCAGTTCTGCAGGAACCTGATGGGGATGGTAGGCAGGGTGGGCATACTGAACGATGACCAAACCAGGCAAGGGATGCAGCTGGGCACGGAGGGGTCGATGGGATTTTATGCGCGCACGACGGTCATAGGGGAGCAAGCGTGCGAGATGATAGAGGCAGCACGCGGGCAGGCGCTACGGCAAGCTGGGATCGCAGCGGGCACGCCGCGCATACAGGTACATGCGAGCAGAGACGCGGGCGGGCTGGGGCATAGGCACGCGCTGCAGGGGGCGGCGGCGAGCCTGGCGGACCAGTTTGAGAGACTGATAATGAGCAGCGAGGACACGCCAGGGAGGGCCGCAGTGATGGCACACATACGGGCTACGTACATAAGGCTCGGGTGGGAAGGGGATGGGCACATGCTAGAGTGGCATCCCATGTACCTGGAGGGGAAGTTGAACAGTGAGATGGTGGTAGAGGCGTGGCTGGACTACCGGCTGAGAACGGGGATACGAATGAGCGTGACGGGAGGGGGGGAGGGGAGGGAGAGCGGCGGGGAGATGCGGAGGGACGCAGCGCGAGGACCACACCTGTGGGAAGCGGACGAGACGGGGGAGTGGACACCGGGAGGGGTGTGCAGGGTGGAAATCGGGTTGCGGCGTGGGAGCGAGGGCAAGGTGGAGGTGAGGGTGACAAACGCGCAGGCATGCGTGTATACAAAGAGATCACGGCGGCTGGCGGCGAGAGGGATAGTGGCGTGGGGAGACATCACGCACAAAGAAGGTAGGTGGCTAACATGGGCGGAGGTGGCGGGGATATACATGAAGGATGGGGGAGCTGACAGTGCGGCGGACGCAGCGACGTATGGGAGGCTCATAGATGAACTAGAGGAGGAGAGGTGGAGGGAGAGACGGGAGAAGTGGTGGGGGATGGTGAGGAGAGGTGAGGGGGCGACGGCGGAAGCAAACGTGGCAGCGCAGGAGGAGACAGCGATCGGCAAGGAAGGCGCTAAGGTGGAGGGGATATGGGCAGCGAGGCGGACGGCGAAATGCCTGGGGGAGTGGGAGTATCTGGTGGAATGGGACACAGGAGGGAGGTCGTGGGAGCCCAAACACGCGCTGGAGAGGGGGGTGGGGGCGATGGCGAGGAGGGAGATGATGCGAGTGGCGCGCGAGAGACGGTATGTGGCGGAAAGTATGCACGAGAGGATAACGGGGGAGAGTAAAGAGGGGCAGGAGGAGCAAGACAGGCAGATGGAGTGGCGGACATGCGAAGGGATGACAGCGGATGAGTGGAGGGAGGCAGTGACAGGCGACCTAAAGGAGGCGCGAGTGAAAAGAGCGGTCAGGAAGATGTGGAAGGTACACAAGAGACACGCGGCGGCGGTGCACGGTGAAGGCAGGGAAGAGGCGGGAGACATAAACAGCAAAGAGATGGCGAGCGCGGCGGCCACGGCAGCGAGTGGCAGGCAAAGCATAAGTAGGAAAGATGGAGGGCGCACGCTGTACATGGGCGGGGAGGAGGCAGTGGAAGAGGACGGGAAGAAGAAGAAAAGGGACAGAGCGGGGCTGGAGGGAGAGGAGGGGGTAGAGGGGCGACAGGAGAGCGTGACGATGGAAGCGGTGAGGCAGCGGGTGGCGTTATGGGAGAGGCTGCGAGCGGCGGGGCATACGCAAGCGGACACGGTACTGCCGGAGGGGCAGCCGCATACGTGGGTTAAGTGGGATGAGGAAGCGAAAGGAAGGGAGATGAAGGGGATATGGGAAGGGGAAGTGAACGTGGACTACGAGGGACAGGTGATGGGAGATCCGTTACTAAGAGTACTGGCGAGGGTGGTGTCGCTGGAGAGTGGGACAGGGGCGAGGGCGGAGAGGGTGGCGGTGACGCCGGATGGGGTGCAGGTGGAGATAGACGAGAGGGAGATTAACCTGCTGAATAATAAAGAGAGCCACGCGGAAGATATTAAGGTCATGAGGGCAGCGATGGCACTACACACGATGCATAAGTTCACGGATGTGTGGGCCAGTGACGGGTCCAAGACGGAGGTGAAAAAGGAGGGTGGGATGACGGAGGTAAGGGTGTCAGCAGGGGCATATGGGGGCCGGCAGCAGATGGATCAGCACGGCTGGGAGAGCACGGAGGAGTGGAGAAGGAGGCAGGCCGGGGAAGGGCTAAGGTGCATGCGCCTGCCGGACCACTATGAGGTGGTGGACGCGGAGCTGGCGGGAATGCTGATGGTGCTGAAGGAGGTGGCGGCCCAGGGAGGGGCAGCGGAGAGGCGGTGCCTGCTGATGA
>ERZ887849.3967-NODE-3967-length-10731-cov-6.735575_pt1 | contig 10731 bp, 7 predicted proteins | sample MGYA00521267_ERZ887849 | MGnify/ENA primary metagenome ERZ887849 (study PRJEB32303, sample SAMEA104408601) | aquatic metagenome | biome: Brackish water; feature: Pelagic; material: water | place: Baltic Sea | collected 2014-06-06T16:11:00 | depth 2,863 m ... | reverse complement strand
GGTGGTCGCGACTTTTTGCGGGACTTAAGTCGCTAAGAGTAAAATTCGTAGGGCTCGCGCTTGGAGGCTGTCTCAAAAATAAAATTCTAGAGTCTAGAACTCGCCCAGGGTTGAATATTTCAAATCCTTGAAAGGTTTTATCGGGTAGCGCAGGTGCGTCTCGCACCGCACCGTATGAGCCCGAGTTCCCGACTTGCTTTGCAAGTTTTCCTTCGGCGGGATCTTTGACAGTTACGCGAAGCCGAATGGGATGCGCACTGAAACGGTGCTGCGCTACCTTTTCTTCGATTCGCTCAAACTTTTTGGGAGAAGGTATAAGTTAAAAATAGGTCTCAGTTATTTTTAAGAGAGCCTCCTCACGCGCTTGCCGCCGAAGCAATTTCGCTGCGCTGACCTTGCCGGATCAGAGGTTTGCATTTTGTGGCAGTGAAAGCAGGCTTATGGTTTCTGACATCTTTTAAATTCATGGCTATTACTGATCCACGCATTCTCATTTTTCTCAAAGCGCCGCGTGTGGGGTTTGTGAAGACGCGATTGGCTCAAGCAGTTGGAGCTGAGCGGGCGCTCGAGGTCTATCGTCAGCTGGTGGAGGGGCAGTTGCAGCGATTGGAAACCGTTGAGCAAGTTGAGATTCATTTTACGCCAGCGGATGCCGCAAGTGAAATGCAGGCCTGGCTCGGTCCTGATCGTAGTTACCATCCGCAAGTTGAAGGCGGCCTTGGTGAGCGATTGGCGAGTGCCATTCAATCCTCTTTTGATGGCGGAGCTGCGTCAGTTTTTTGTATCGGAGGTGATTGTCCCGCGCTTGGCGAGGCACAGATTGACGCAGCAATGACCGCTTTGAATGACGGCGAGGATGTTGTTTTTGGGCCGACCGAGGACGGCGGCTATTATCTGGTGGGTCTCAAATCACCACAACCCGAACTCTTCCAATCTATTGCTTGGAGTACGGGTACCACCTTGCAAAGCTCTTTGGCAGTTGCGGCAAAACTCGGCTTAAAAGTGAAGCTGCTGGAAAGGCTCTACGACGTAGATGAAGCCTCAGATCTGGATCGCGCCTTGGGCGAGGGGTATTTTCGTAGCGTGCCGCTTTAGCTTGTGGAACAATTATCGTGGAACGTTTGAATCGCTTATTATAAGCGGATAGGTGGGTGATTTACTCCAGTTTTCTTTTTGTGGAACATTTTTTGTGGAACATTCGTAGCGTGCAGCTTTAGCGAACGTTCATATGGATCAGCAGCACTCGCTACCTTCGATACACTGCGCCGCTCCAGTCGTGGCGTCGTAGTCCTGCCCTTTGGTCTCTTTGGGGTGTCGCCGCGCGCCTTTGCTGCAGTTGAAGGGGAGGGCGCTTTCAGCATTAATCGCTTCTAAGGGTTCAATCGGTGCAAAATGTTTCGCATAGGGCTCCGATTGCAAAAGCTTGAAAGTCTTATCGCAAACCGCCGCGCGCACGCCGCGTTCATAGCGATGTCCGTCGTCGTCCAACACCGATTTAAACGGTCCTTGGTAGATTACGGCCTGATTGCGTTCAAAGCAGGGACCTTGTTTGCCTTTAAAGGCCTGGACAGTCACCGAGCGGAATTCGATGCCCGCAACGGTTTGCCAGGGCTGGGTTTCGAATTTGACCAATTCCACCCCATAGAAGCCGGCGCCTTCAAAGGCCTTGAGAAACTCCGTTTCAGTCAGCGCGCCCGAAATGCAACCACTCCACAGGTGGGCGTCCTGCCGCATTGCCTCGGGGACTTCCTCATCGCTCACAATATCGGAAATGACCGCGCGGCCCCCCATTTTTAGCACACGAAAAATTTCGCGAAACAACTGCGGCTTTTGTTCGGGCTCGACCAAATTCAACACACAGTTCGAAACCACCACGTCGACCGATTCAGTCGCGACTAAGGGTTCTTTTATTCGTAACTCCTGAGCGATTTCATCCAACTTCAAAAAGTCCGTCGCGCTGGCGACGGGATTCTCCTGCAAGGCTTGGTCTAGCAAGTCGAGGTCGAGTCCGAGGTCCTGAATCCGGCCTTTGCGAAACTCGACATTGGCGTAACCGATTCGATGCGCCACAATAGGCGCATTACGATTGGCCACCTCCAGCATGTCATCCGTCATATCGACGCCGATCACTGTGCCTTCGGCGCCGACCACTTGAGCGGCGATAAAGCAGATTTTCCCCGTGCCCGAACCGAGGTCCAGCACGGTCTCACCCGCCTTCACCCACTTGGATGGATCGCCACAGCCATAATCCTTTTCCACCACTTCATCGGGAATGACTTCCAAATATTTGCGGTCATATTCCACCGGGCAGCACAGGGCGGCCTCAGCTTGCTTGGCGGCTTCGGCATAGCGGGATTCGACAGAGGATCGGGTATTCATGGTATTCAAATTGAGTTTGGGTTGAGCGGTTTGGATTAAAGAGGACTCAGGGCGCCGTATTATTTCTGCTTGGCGTAATATTCTTGGTAAAGTTTTTGGCTTAAGCGCTCCGCCTCGGAGCGACTGCGCAGTCGTGCAAATCGATATTTAGAGACTAAGCGTAAAACCATCCGAAAGCGGACGAACCAATCTGCAGGATTCCAACGGCGATGACAGACGCAGCACGGCTGATTCAAAAACAGAAATCCGCCCAACTCCCGCGCCCGCCAGCTCGATTCGACATCTTCCATCAAAGGCTGTTTGGGCATGAGATTATACTGCAGCGCCGAATCGCGGTGGAAGAACTGCACCTGATCGCCAAAGGCGGTACGGGTAAACAAGGCGCGCAGATCGTTCAGCAGCTCAATCGGTAACAGCTCCGGATGGTCATCCTGAAAGCGTTGTCCCAGCGCACCCGCAATTATGCTGGGATCGGCCCGCACCGCACGTAGGATATTTTCAATCGCATCCGCTTGGAGCTCGGCATCGGCATGCAAGACCAGTACCCATTCCGCTTTCGCCGCTTCGATACCGGCTGCGATTTGCTGGCCACGTCCCAACTCAGAGTGCAGCACTTGCAGCGGGAGATTTGCGACCTGAGCCAGTGCGACTGTTCCATCGATCGAGCCGGCATCCACCAGGATCACTTCCATCGGCGCGATGGATTGCGCCTGTAAGCTGTTGAGCGCGACGGATAATTTATCCGCCACATTATAAGTGGGGATCACTACCGCAACCGTCCCTTTATTAGTCAACGCGCGGCGTATCGGAAAGGCGACTCGCCCGCGTGTGCTCCAGAGTTCATAGAGCAGCGCAATGAAGAAGGGCCCCCAGAAGATCACTTGTTGCCACCGCGAAAGACTCCACTCGGGATTCATCCAAACAAAGAAATAAGCGCCGCCGGTGATGGAAAAAGTCAACCAAGGCAGGCTGGGGCGCAGACATACAAAAGGCAGCAACCATGCCAGATACCAAAAATGTAAGGTAGGGACGAGCACCAGCAAGCTGCTCAGAATCCACCGAATGTGGGCGTCCACCGATGCGTGTTCACGCTCCAGCCAGCGCCAAAGTATAACGGCAGCGAGTGCCAACATAACCAGTCCGCTGGTTAGGTTTCGTGGTAGATTCAAACCGTGCAAAAGCGCATTATACACGGGCCCATTAAAACTACGCGAACCGCCAAAATCGAATAAGCCCTGAATTAAAGCAGGCAAGGAATCCCAGAAAAACAATGCGGGCAGTAGCAAAGTCGCCAGCGCGATCAGGCCGCCTGTAAATAAGCGTTTCGCGCAAAAAAACGGAATTAAGGGCAAGGTGATCCATTTGACTCCAGTCGCGATGGAGACCAAGACGACGGCCAGTTTTCCGCGTTCTTTTTCGTAGGCCCACACGGCCCAAACCAGCGGAGCCAGCATCAACGCATCAAAGTGCGCTTCACCCGCAAAAGCCAGCAGTACAAGCGGGCTAAAGGCGTACAGCCCCGCGTAAGCGGACGATAGCCCGCGGATTTTTAACAGTCTCAGAATCGCGGCCAGTGTCAGGCAATCGGCTAATATAAAGAGCAGCTTAAAGCTCCACGGCGCATAAGCGACCGACGCGATCGCTGCAAAAATCAGCTCAGACAGCGGCGGGTAGGCGGTCTGCTTGTCCTTATGATTCATCGCCTGCCAGTAATCGTCTCGAAATCCAGCGATTTCATCGGCATCGGCGGTTTGCGCGTAGGGACTGATGCTTTCCGCGACCAGTCGACCTTCCCACAAATAGCGATTCACATCGTCCGAGGGTGCGGTGGGAAATAGCAACAGCCGCAGTGCGATCGCCGGCAGCCAAATGCCCCAGAGCGCGATGTTTTTTCCGCCGAAGCGCGGCATGCAAAATACCATGAGTAAGCCCAGCGCGCCTAGGATCGGAAAGAGTGCCACCCTCCGCCAGTCCGCAGCATCAAAGCTGGATGTCACTTGACCATAGGCAAATGCAGCGACACACGCGCCCGCGCACAACAGCAACCAGACTCGCATGCGGACACTCATGCCGCGTTTAGTCCTTGGAATGTGAGTGGTAAAGGTCGGGGCTCAGTTGCCCGCTTCGATCCTGGCGTAAAGCCAGTCACTACAAAATGTGTAGCGAGCGGGTTTACCCCGCGATGGGTGTGGCCTCTCTTGCGGAAAATCCCTTTTTGAAATGGCACGAGTTGTATCTGGCGGCGTCGTGCCAGCCCGAGTCCTAGGTTCTTTGGCCAGCATATGTGCTCTGCTCGCCGTTTCGATCCTGGCGTAAAGCCAGTCACTACAAAATATGTAGCGAGCGGGTTTATCCCGCGATGGGTGTGGCCTCTCTTGCGGAAAATCCCTTTTTGAAATGGCCCGATTTTTATCTGGCGGCGTCGTGCCAGCCCGAGTCCTACGTTTGATTCTAAATTCATCGCGAACACTGCTACACCCGCGCTTCGGCCAACCCTTTTGAGCCCACCACTCCGAAGCCGAGCGTGTACACGACTACAAATGGAATCAGTGCGTAGTGTCCCAGATAAACCAAGACGCCGATGGTGACGGCGCAATACGCAGCAAAGAAAATCTCGATCCGAGGTAGCCAGTCGCGCTTGACCAAGTAATTCTTCAGATTTTTATCACCCGCTTTTGGCGTCCGCACGAAGGTGCTGTCACTACTTAAAAAGCCATCGATCACTGCTTTACCATTCGAGAGGCAAATCCCAAAACCCACCACCAACAGAAAGGGCAGGCTCATCAAACGCGTTTTCCAGCTTTCGGGATGCTCATAATATTGGCATACCATATAGCCCAGACTTGGGCCAATTGCTGCCGGGACGAGTAAGCACAGGAAGACCACCGAGCGGTAGAACCACACGCCCGCATCCCCGAGCGACAGCATCAGCGGCAACAACAGTACTGCAATCAAAGCCATTTGTAAGTTCAGCGCATAGCGGGTCAGGTGAACCGTCGCTTGCAGCTTATTGAAAATCGGCAGCGGCGCGCGCCAAACCGTGGGCAATAACTTGCGCGCGGTCTGAATCGTCCCTTTGGCCCAGCGGTATTGCTGACTCTTAAATGCGCTGTAGGTCGGCGGCAGTTCTGCCGGAACCAGCACATTGGGCAAATAATGAAAACGCCAGCCACGCAACTGCGCACGATAGGAGAGGTCCAAATCTTCTGTCACCGTATCATGCTCCCAGCCGCCGGAGTCATCGATCGCAGCCCGGCGCCAAACGCCAGCTGTGCCGCAGAAATTCATAAACAGCCCGTTGCGATTGCGCGCCGTCTGCTCGATCACAAAGTGCCCATCGATGCCCATTGCCTGCACTCGGGTGAGCCACGATTGTTTGAGATTCACATGATCCCAGCGCGCTTGCACCAGACCACAGCGCTCATCCGCCCATAGATGGGGGAGGGTGCGGCGTAAAAAGTCCGCTCGGGGAATAAAATCGCTATCAAAAATGGCAATGTACTCGCCTTGGCAGACTTCCATGCCGGCTTCCAGCGCACCGGCCTTGTAGCCAGTGCGATCCGTACGCCGGAACACCTCGACCCAATGGCCCTGTTGGCGTAAGTCCTCCGCCACGCCGTCGACCAGTGCGCAGGTTTCATCATCGGAGTCGTCAAGCACTTGGATTTCATGGCGGCTGCTCGGATAATCAATCGCCGCCACCGCACGCATCACGCGCTCGGCTACATTGATTTCATTGAAGAGCGGGATCTGCGTCGTGACGATTGGCAAGTCCTTGCGGCCCGCAAAGTGGGTGGCAAATTGCTGCTCCGTTGCGGCATCGCTGGCTAGGTTTGACTTTCGCTTTCGGAGAAAAAGAAAAAGCATCAGATAGGTATTCAGCCCGTAGAGCAGCAAGAGCACGCTACAGGAGGTATACAAAATGAAGAGAAGACTGCTAAGAAGGTCCATAAAGTGGGCGCATGTTATCGAAATTCAGTGCTAAAGCGATTTAAGATTGAAGCGTTACTTGCGGCTGCGGGCCAGTAACTGATCGACCGGGGAGAGCGCGTGCTTTTCTTGCATGCGCACCGGCGACGCTTCCAGTGTGTCGTAGATAATGCCGCCGTCGCCGTCGAAGCGACCAAAGCTCAAGACGCCGGTCGGGCAGGATTGCACACAGGCTGAGCAGCGCACGCACTCGGGGTCCTCCATCGGCAGGCCTTTGTTGGCGAAGTTCATAATGTCGATCCCTTGGTGGCAGACCGAAGTGCAGACATTGCAGGAGATACATTTTTTCTTTTCCGCAAAGATGCGGAAACGTGAAAAACGGGCGTAAATGTGCATTAAGGCTGCCAGCGGACAGGCAAAACGGCACCAGACGCGGCCCGAGAAGTGGAAGTAAAACGCCACGCCAAACACGCCCGCCAGCCACACATCGACCGCATATTTCCAATTCAGAATCGGGATGCCCGTGAGCATGGCGCTGAACATGGTTTCAAAGACATTCCCGTCGGCCATCACCCAACCTAGGATGCGGAGCGCCATCATGATAAAGGCAATTGCGAGAATGACCTGCCCCAGCATGTTCAAGCGATTCCAAAACGGACCGTGCGGCATTTTGTGGCGGTGGGCATCGCCCAAGGTTTCGGCCAGCGCGCCACAACTGCAGATCCAACCGCAGTACGCGCCTTTGCCCCATTTCCAGACGATGAACGGAATGAAGACAAAGGTTTGGATGAAGCCGAGAATCAGCCAGCCCCACAGCGGCTCGGCGGTGAACCAATTATAGACAAACAGCGGCCAAGCCAGTACCAGCCCAAAGGCGCGCCAGTACTCACCATTCGGCCAAAACCAATTGGCCAGCGCGCCGCCGATGCCGCCGTCCCACCAGCCCAATTGACCCAACCAAGGCAGTAACAGCCACGGCAACAGGAATAGTGGGATGATTTGAAAAGCCGCTAGCGTGATCGTCTGTAGTTTTACATAAGGCGTGCGACGTCGCCGCACCCGCCGAATGCCGAATGCGATGACACAGATGCAGTAGGCCAGCGAGTAATAGAAGCCCGGTTGATTCAGGCCGCCGCGCAGGTGGTACAGGAAGTTGCGCGGATTATCGACCTGAGCTTGTAGCAGTCCGCCGAGCGAACTGATCCACCAGGCGAAGCCCGTGGTTTGGAGCGACTGAAACCAAAGCCCTTTTTGCCAGTGGTAGAAAACAGTGAAGGCGATGAAGAAGGCGATCAGCCCGGTCCAGACCTTGGGCGTCCAATCGCCGGTGACTGGGATCTTGGACTTGCGGAAAAAGTCCAGCGGCGGCTCGCGGCCGATTAGGGTGAAGACGAGATCATTTTGAATTTCGCAGTCTTTATCATCGCCTGCGCAAACAACGACATGCGATTCGTTTATTTCCTGCAGGTTGGTGCCCATCAGCAGCGTCAGCTTTTGCTCGGCGGCCAGAGCTTGCACCCGCTCGACATTTTCGGGTTTGGCACGCGAAAACTCATTTTTGCGATAACTCAGCGAAACAGTCGCGCCAGCTTCGGCCAGCGAAATGGCGGCTTCCAGCGCGGAATCGCCGCCGCCCACTACCATCACGTGTTGGCCCCCGTGTTCGCTGGCATCAATCAAGCGGTTGGAAACTTTGCCCAAGTTCTCGCCCGGCACATTCAGTTTGCGAAAGTTCCCGGTGCGTCCGATGGCGACAATCACGCGCTGCGCTTGGACTGGCTCGCATTGAGTGAATTCCAGATTTAGAAGCTTATTCTTTTGAGTGATGCTAGTGACCTTGGCGCGCGTTGTTTCGATGCCATGTTCAGTTTGCTGGGCCTTGAGCTCGACCAGCAAGTCTTCCTTTACATCGGATTTGAAGCGCAGCTCCCCGGCGGGCTCCATTTCAGTCGGGTAGGTATAAATCGGTTTTTTGCGCGGGAAGTTGTGGATGGTGGCAAAGCTCTCGTCCGCCTCATAGAGCACGAAATTCAGGCCCGCTTTTTTCGCTTCAATCGCGGCGGAGAGTCCCGATACGCCCGCGCCGATGATGGCGAGATCGTAAATGCCCGCATCCGTTCCGGCGCCCGGCTTGAAATCCGATTCCTTCAAGATTTCTGCCACCGCCTTGGCACCGGTGTCTGCGGAAAACTTCAGCAGCGGCACTCCCGTCAAATCGCCCACCACGCGACCCCCCTTTAACGGAGTCGTGCCATCATCATTGACCTGCGGCCCCTTTTCAACGCCGCCTGCAGGCCAGCGTGTGTGCAGCCAGTTTGTGTATTTTTCGATTATATTTAGCATGGTCTTGGGAGTGGAATGTAGGGCCTGCGCTTGCGCAGTGCCGCCGAACTGGAGCTGTTTTTAGTCGCTACTCTTAGGCCTCGTCAGCATTCAGATGCGGCATTCTGCTAGCAGAAGCCCTACGTAGTCTGGGAGTGAAAGTAGGAGCGGATTCATCGTGTTTCGTTCAACGACCAGTCATAATCGATCCAATCGGTTTCATAGCTCAGTGGCAGCGGTTTGATGCGGTAGTGGTTCAAATATTCAGCAGGATTGTCACCATCGAAGTCATTGGCGTACCATTTGAACAATTCCGAGTAGGCGATCGTTTTGCCTTTGGTATCGACTCTTGCGGCACGATCGCTGTCCGCGAACAAACGTGTTTGTTCATCCAGTTGCGCCTCTAAGTTTTGGGCAGTAAAGGGCTCCGAGCGCAGCGGCGGACAACTCTCGCTGGCGCAATTCACGGCAAAGTGGATGCGTGGATCGAAAAACTGTTTGAGCAGAATGCCTTTTTCCACGGTATCCAGGCTGACTTTTTCGCCGCCGAGTGGGATGAAATCCTGCTTAAATACTCGGAAGGGGATCAACCCGATCTGGGTGACGGATTCAATCGGATAATGCTCCAGCACCGCCTGCAGCATGGCTGCATTGTACAGGTTGATGTAGAGCGCTTTTTGTTCGGATCGGTTTAATTCGGCGAGGTCGCTTTGCCCGAGTTGTGTGACGAAGTCGTTTAAAGCATCCACATCGGCGGTTTGGCCGTGCCAAGCGGCATAATCGACTCCGTCGTCAGTCGCGTAGCTTTCTAGAAGTCGGGCGTAGTCGGTATAGTCGGGGCCTGCAGCCTGCGCGGAAAGCGCAAGTAAGCAGCTGGCTGCGAGCGTCAATTTCAGAATTTTTGGGATAAACATCGTGTAATAGTAGGGCGCAGGCTTGCACGCTTGCCGCGTTGGAGCTGTTGTTGGTTATTTTTATGCGGGTCTTGGGCGGATGCTCGGCGGCGCTTCGCAAGCGAAGGCCCTACATTAGAAGGTACTTCACGGGTTGTCTCATTCATAATTTAAACCGTAGCGCCCCCACAACTCGAGCCTTGGCCGGCGGTGCAGCCGTAACAATGATTGCCGGTCAAAATCGGCGCCTCCGCCCAGTCGCTGAAATCGAGCTCCCATAACTTGAGCGGTGCGGTCGCTGCGCCGTGTTGTAGCCCCAGTTGTTGATTAAAATCGCAGTCATAGACGCGGCCCTCCCAGTCGACATTGATGGTGTCGCGGCACATCAGGCCCGCCACTGCCGACGGGTTAAAATTATCCAGTAGCAGTTGCATATAATCGGCATAAGCGCCCGCGCGCTTTAAATAAGAGGTGAAGCGCGCGATCGGCATATTGGTAATCGCAAACAGCTGATCGAAAACAATACCAAAGTGCAATTTGAGCTCGCGCTTGTAGTCGTCTTCTAGCTCCTGCTGCTCTGGCGGCAAACTGGCGCCGTTCGGATTGTAGACGAGGTCCAGCTTAAGACTTGGATCCGTGCCATAGCCGAGTGCATTCAAAGTCTGCAGCGCTTGGATACTGGAATCAAAGACGCCTTCGCCGCGCTGTTCATTGACGTTTTTCGGACAGTAGCAGGGCATCGATGCCACGATGTGCACCCCATGCTGTGCATGGAAATCCGCCACCCACTCATAGCCCGACTCATTTAAAATCGTCAAATTGCAGCGATCCATCACTGCTTTGCCCATAGAACGGACGCTTTGGACTAAATAGCGAAAATCAGGGATCATTTCCGGCGTGCCGCCTGTCAGGTCGACTGTTTCAATTTCGGTGCCGCGCAGCCAATCCAAAATACGATCCACCGTCTCGCGGGTGATAATCTCTTTGCGCTGTGGTCCCGCGTTCACATGGCAATGCACGCAGGTCAGGTTGCACAGTTTTCCGATGTTGAGCTGGAGCACCCGAGGCGCTTGGCGCGTCAATTGCAAGCTATTCGCAGCCAGCGTGTTTTCAAAAAGTGGAATAGGCATGAGCGCGTTCGGCATATCGGTAGGAAAGGTGAAGCGTTACTTTATTCTACAGTCTTTTAGATGGAAACAATAAAGGG
>ERZ887849.3962-NODE-3962-length-10745-cov-5.667446_pt1 | contig 10745 bp, 11 predicted proteins | sample MGYA00521267_ERZ887849 | MGnify/ENA primary metagenome ERZ887849 (study PRJEB32303, sample SAMEA104408601) | aquatic metagenome | biome: Brackish water; feature: Pelagic; material: water | place: Baltic Sea | collected 2014-06-06T16:11:00 | depth 2,863 m ... | reverse complement strand
CGTTCGCATCTCGCAACACGCGGCCAATGAACCGCCCTCGCGGTTGGGGCTGCGGGCGGGTTCGACGATCCGGTTCCGCTATCTGATCCGTGCCGCCGCGATCCGGTCGGCCAATGACGCCGCCACCGCAATCGGTGAGGCGATTTCAGGATCAGAAGCCGAATTTTCCCGCCGCATGGACCGCACCGCGCTGGCCTTGGGGATGACGCGTTCCACGTTTCGCAACGCCCATGGCCTGACCCAACAAGGCCACCTGTCGACCGCGCAGGACATGACGATCCTGGGCCGTCGGCTGTTTTTTGATTATCCCGAATACTACAACATCTTTTCGCGGCGCGAAGATGATGCCGGCATTGCCACAATCCGCAACACCAACCGCGCCTTGCTTGCTGCCTATCGTGGCGCTGACGGGATCAAGACCGGCTTTACACAGGCTGCGGGCTTCAATCTGGTCGCATCGGCCGAACGGGGCAATGTGCGGGTGATCGCCACTGTCTTTGGCGGGCAATCGACCGCAGCGCGCAACCAACGCATCATGGAACTGATGGACATGGGCTTTGCGCGCGCGCCCGCGAATGCGACCGTGCGGCGGCCCGCGCTGCCGGTCTATGGTCCGGAACACAATCAAGCCGTTCCGGGCGCGGCGGCCTTGGTTTCAAGCCTGACCTCACCATCGCTGCGCCCGATCCCCCGCCCGGGTGGGGGGGGTGGGCCGCGCGCACCGGAACCGGCGCTGGCCGCCGCAATCGAAGCCGCCTTGGGCGAGGCACTGGGCGCCAGCGTGGCGGCAGGCATGCAGCAGGACCGCCAACCGCTTCCACAAGCGCCCACGGATGTGGCAACGACCGATGCGCCCAGCGCGCCAAGCATGTTGCCCGCACCACGCCCCGATCCGCAAACCTCGCTGGTCGTGCCCCCCCGCCCCGCCGATCAGGTCGAGCCACAGGTCGTCGCAGCCTCGCTTGCGCCCGAAGTGGTGACGCGCGCGTCATCGACGGGTGCGCGCCTGTTCGGCGTTTCGCTGGGCGCGCAAAACTCTCACAGCGCGGCCGAGCGGCTGTTGCTGCGCACCGCGCTGAGCGAGATCGGCACCTTTGATCAGGCGCTGCGCCGTGTGGTTCAGCGCAACGGCAGCTATGAGGCACGGTTTCAGGGCCTGACCGAAGACCAGGCCGCGCGCGCGTGCGCACGGCTGGCGGCCCGTTCAATCCCGTGTGAGCCTTTCGGTCCGGCGTCGTGATACTGCCCGATGCGCGATGACGGCTACCTGACCAAGCGCTGAGACAACCCAAGACCGGGCAGGGTTTCGGTCAGTTGCGCCTCGTAGATGGCCATGCTTTCGGTCACACGCATGATGTAGTTGCGCGTTTCGGTAAAGGGGATCGCCTCGATCCAATGGACGATATCGGCGGCCTGACGCGGATCGCCAAAGCGGCCGATCCATTCCTCGGCGCGACGGGGCCCGGCATTATAGGCAGCCGCCACCAGAACCGGATTGCCGCCATAGGTCTCGATCAGCTGTTTCAGGTAGCTCGCCCCCAACAGCGCATTGTAAGCGGGGTCCGACAACATGCGATCTTGCGAGAACGCCACGCCGATGTCGCGGGCGACATCGCGGCCCGTCCCCGGCATCACCTGCATCAACCCAAGTGCCCCGGCGGGGCTGACGACGCTGGGATCGAACTCGGATTCGCGCCGCGCGATGGCCAGGATCAGCGCGGGCGGCGCAGGCAGATTGGCGCCGACAAGCGCGGGCATGACCGGAAAATAGGGGCGCATGATCTCATGGCCGGCATCGGCGGCACGCTTGGCGATCCGGAGCGCGACATGGGCATCCCCGATGGCCAGCGCGAAATCGCCAAGCTGGCCGGCTTCGGTCCGGGTCAGGCTTTCGGTCAGATGGGTCAAGAATCGCTCGGCAGGCCAATCCTGCCGTGCCTCAAGCAGCAAGAGCGCCGCCTGAAAGACACGCGACCGGGTAAAGGCGGCTTGCCGCCAATCGCCGAATTGCTCACGGCCCAAAAAGCCGGGATCAAGGGCAAGCCCGCCGCGCTCGGCGGCCAATTGACCATAAAAGCTCGACTGGAAGCCTGCACCAAAGGCAAAGGCTTCGGCGGCGGCCCTGTCGTTGCCCGCACCCTGATGGGCGCGTCCCAGCCAGTATCCCGCGCGCCCCAGCGATATGGGCGTCAGAACCACGTCGCGGAACGCCCCAAAGTGGCGGATCGCGGTGTCAAATCGGCCCATGCGATAGGCGCAGTATCCCGCCAGCCATTCATTGTCGGCATAGGCGGAACTTGCGCGTGACGGCGCAATCCGATGGTCGGCGGCATATGTGTAGCAGCGGGAAAAATCGCCATCACGCATGACATCGCGGGCAAGATCAGCCCGCCGGTTTGCCCAAAGCGCGGGACGCCCAAGGCTTTCAACCGAACTGGACCGCTCGGCCATCAGATCACCGGCCGTATCCCAATTGCCCGCACGCATGCGCCACAAGAACCGGTCATGGGCAAGGCCCGGATCATTTGCCAGATCGGCGGGCACGGCGTTGATGCGCGCGGTGACACCGGGCAAATCCGCGCGCAGCGCCAGCCGCGCCTCGGCCAGCCGTTGCCAGCCCTCGGGGACGAGCGGCAGCATGGCGCGCGCGCGCTCTTCGGCCCCTTCCCACAACAAATGATCGAGCCGTGCGATGTGATGGCGGCCGGTGTTCAGCACCGCGCCAAAGGCGCCGCGCAAATCCCCCGCCTCTGGCCCGGTCATGGTCAGCGATGTCCATGCGCGGATCGCCTCGGCGTCGGCGGCGGCGCGGTCGCCGCGCGCCTGATGGGCAAGGGCAAGGGCCAGCGCACCCGCGCCTGTCGTGGGGAGGTCGGGATCGAAATAGGCGATGACGGCCGCCGGGTCCGCCCCGGCCGGGATCGCGGCCTCGCCCTTGGTGCGCAGCAGCGGCAGCCCGGGCCAGTCGGGATTGCGGGCCAGAAAATCGCGGTATTCTTGCCAGTGACCATCGCCGGCGCGAAGCCGTGTCCACAGCACGATGTCGCGCGCGACCAGATCATCGATACCGGCCGCGGCCTGTTGCGCAGATGCGAAATCGCCCCGGTCGATAGCCCCAAGCGCAAGCGCAAGCGCCGTTGCATCAGCGTCGGCGCGCAACGGGGTGAACAAAAGGATAAGACCAAGGAAAATCTGCCGCATCGAATGCCCTCACTGCTTTTTTCCGCAAGGATATGCGACAGCGCGCGGGACGCAACACACGAACTTGGCATTCCTGCGCGCGCTCGTTAGTGTCGCCGCGATCTGGCCGGGGTATTCGACCTTGGCACCCACAGCGAAAGGATGCGTGTCATGTTCCAAGGCTCGATGCCTGCTCTGGTCACGCCGTTCAAGGACGGCGCGGTGGATTTCGACGCGCTCAAACAGTTGGTGGACTGGCAGATCGCACAAGGCTCGAACGGGCTGGTGCCGGTGGGCACGACCGGCGAAAGCCCGACATTGACCCATGACGAACATGAGCGCGTCATCGAAGCGGTCGTGACCACCGCCGCAGGCCGCGTGCCGGTGATCGCAGGCGCGGGGTCAAACAACACCGTCGAGGCGATCCGCTTCGTCGAATTCGCCAAGACCATCGGCGCAGACGCCGCGCTGGTGGTCACGCCCTACTACAACAAGCCCACGCAAAAGGGGCTGATCGCGCATTTCTCGGCGCTGAACGAAATCGGCATCCCGATCATCATCTACAACATCCCGCCCCGCTCGGTGGTCGACATGTTGCCGGCCACCATGGGCGAATTGGCCAAGCTGCCCAATATCGTGGGCGTCAAGGACGCGACCGGCGATCTGAGCCGCGTGCCCAAGCAGCGGATGACCTGCGGGGCGGATTTCATCCAGCTTTCGGGCGAGGATGCCACCGCCGTGGGGTTCAACGCGCAAGGGGGCGTGGGCTGCATCTCGGTCACCGCGAATGTGGCGCCAAGGCTTTGCGCCGAAATGCAGGCCGCGACCCTTGCGGGCGATTACCGCGCTGCGCTGGCCTATCAGGACAAGCTGATGCCGCTGCATGAGGCGATTTTCACCGAACCCGGCGTGTGCGGGGCGAAATACGGCCTTCAGCTTTTGGGCCGGGTCCGCGAAGACGTGCGCTTGCCGCTGACCGGGCTGTCGGATGCCACCAAGACCCAGATCGCGGCCGCCATGCGGCATGCCGGCATCTTGTGAAGCGCGACGGCGAGATTGCCCTGCCCTTTGACCCAGCCGAACGGATCACGGCGGGGCTGAGCTTTGTCGGGCATATCCGCTCGCCCTGGGCCAAGGGGAATGCACCCAAGAACCTGCGCGCGGCGCGCGAGACCGGTCAGGGTGCCCGGATCGAGCTGTTGCCGGGCTATGGCGCCGGGCTTTTGGGGCTTGAGGTGGGGCAGGCCATTCAACTGCTCTACTGGGTGGATCGGGGCATACGCGATCTGATCGTGCAGGTGCCGGGCCACACAGACGGGCCGCGCGGCACCTTTGCGCTGCGCTCGCCGGTGCGGCCCAACCCGATTGCGCTGGGCACGGTCGTGATCACATCACTCGACCCCGAAACAGGGATCATCGGCATCGACGCGACCGATGCCTATGACGGCACGCCGGTTCTCGACATCAAGCCATGGATCGGCACGGTGGATGTGCCACCGGGCTGGCGGCCCGGGGCGTGAACCCCTATATCGGCGGCCATGGCCAAGAATAGCGACAACAAGAATTACAAGGTGATCGCCGAGAATCGGCGCGCACGCTTCGACTATGCGATCGAGGAAGACCTTGAGGTCGGCATCGTTTTGCAAGGATCCGAGGTCAAGAGCCTGCGGCAGGGATCGGCGAATATCGCGGAAAGCTATGCCGCGGTCGAAGAGGGCGAGCTGTGGTTGGTCAATTGCTACATCGCCCCCTATGCACAGGCCAAGACATGGGGCCATGAAGAACGCCGCCGCCGCAAGATGCTGGCCAGCAAGCGCCAGCTGTCGCGGATGTGGAATGCCACCCAGCGCCAGGGCATGACGCTGGTACCCATCGTGATGTATTTCAACGACAAGGGTCTGGTGAAGCTGAAGCTGGGCATCGCCAAGGGCAAGAAGCTGGCCGACAAGCGCGAAACCAGCGCCGAGCGCGACTGGAACCGCCAGAAGCAGCGGCTGCTGAAACAGAACTGACCAGGCGGCGGCCCGCGTCAGGCAGCCCGGTGCCCGGGCGCCATCCTTGGGCCGCGTTGCCACGGATGGTTGGGGCTGCCGGATGGATGTTTGGGCGCATGCGGGTTTGGCAGCCGCCGGATGCCCATCGCGGGGATCGCATTCAAACAAGGACGCAAAAGCAGCGTGGCCGTGATGCTTGCCTTGCAAGGTTTGCCGGCATAGGGCTTGATGTCGAAACCTGACCCGAAGCGCGCGGAGGCGCTGCCATGGCCAAAGATGACCCCAAGACGCTTGTATCGACCGATTGGCTGGCTGCACATCTGGACGATCCGGATTTGAGGATATTGGACGCGTCCTATTATCTTGCCGATGCGGGGCGTGACGCGAGGGCCGAGTATGCGGCAGGCCACATTCCGGGCGCGCGTTTTTTTGACATCGACGAGATCGCCGATGCACGCAGCGCGCTGCCGCACATGGCGGCGCCCACCGAGAAATTCATGAGCCGGATGCGCGCCTTGGGCGTGGGCGACGGCCACCAGATTGTGGTCTATGACGGCGCGGGCCTGTTTTCTGCGGCGCGCGTGTGGTGGAATTTCCGCCTGATGGGCAAGACCGACATCGCCGTTCTGGATGGTGGTTTTCCGAAATGGACGTCAGAGGGCCGCCCGGTCGAGGACATGGCACCCATCATCCGTGACCGCCACATGACGGTGCAGCGTCAGGCCCATCTGGTGAAGGATGTGACGCAGGTGGCCGCTGCCTCCAAGCTGGGCGATTGGCAGATCGTCGATGCCCGTTCGCCCGCACGCTTTCGGGGTGACGCGCCCGAACCACGTGCGGGGCTGCGGGCCGGGCATATCCCCGGGGCCAAGAACGTGCATTATGCGACGCTTTTGAACGCCGATGGCACCCTGAAGGATCCTGACACCTTGCGTCAGATTTTCGCCGCCGCCGATGTCGATGTGGGGCGGCGCACCATCACCACCTGCGGGTCGGGGGTGACAGCGGCCATCGTCATGCTGGCGCTGACGCGGTTGGGCAATGCGGATGTGTCGCTTTATGACGGGTCCTGGACCGAATGGGGGCAATTCGAGCAGCTGCAGGTCGCCAAAGGATGAGCCTGACCCCAGCCGGGACCGAAGTCGCCTATAGTGTGACCTATCTTGAAATGACGACGCGGCCGGAATGGCCGATGCCGCGCCTGCCGGGTCACATCCGGCTGGACCGCGCGATCGATCCGCCCGTGTGGTATTTTCTGATGCTTTATGACGCCGTGGGGCGCGATTACGAATGGCAAGACCGCTTCGTGCAGGCCGAAGAAGACCCCGCCGCGCTGCAAGCCTTTGTGCGTGATCGCGATGTGGTGATCTGGACGGCCACGGGGCATGGCTGGCCACAAGGGTTTTTCATGTTGGATTGGCGCGTGCCGGGCATTTGCGATCTGGCCTATTTCGGTCTGGTGCCGCAAGCGGTGGGCAAAGGCTGGGGCAAAGCCTTGTTTCAAACCGCGATCCTGACCGGTTGGGCGCGCGATGGCGTGGACAAGATGACGGTGAACACGTGCACGCTCGATCATCCGCGCGCCTTGGCGCTCTATCAGCGGATGGGCTTTGCGCCCGTCGCACGCGAGGATCGGCGGCGGGTTCTGGTCCATGATCACGACCCCGCGCGCTTTGCCTGAGGGATTGCCATGTTTGAAACCGTCACCGCACCCGAACCCGACAAGATCATCCGTCTGATGGGAATGTTCGCCGCCGACCCGCGCGGCGACAAGATCGATCTGGGCGTGGGTGTCTATCGTTCGCCCGAGGGCAAGACGCCGGTGATGGCGGCTGTCAAGGCCGCCGAACACAGGATCTGGACCGCGCAGGACAGCAAGACCTATGTCAGCTTGCGTGGCGATCCGGGGTATCTGGACGCGATGCGGCGGCTGATCCTTGGTGACGGCGTGCCCGAGGCACGCGTGGCTGCGGCGGGCACCCCCGGCGGCACGGGCGCCGTGCGGCAGGTTCTGGAAACGGTGCATCGGCTCAACCCGACCGCCACGGTCTGGATCAGCGATCCGACATGGCCGAACCATCCGGCGATCATCGACCATCTGGGCCAAGCCCGGCGCAGCTATCGCTATTACGACGCCCAGACCGGCGGCATCGACCGGGCGGGGATGATGGCCGATCTGGCGGGGGCTGTGCGCGGCGATCTGATCTTGCTGCATGGCTGTTGCCACAACCCGACGGGGGCCGATCTTTTGCCTTCGGATTGGCAAGCCATCGCCGCGCTTTGTGCCAGGACCGGCGCGATCCCCTTTGTCGATATGGCCTATCAGGGCTTTGGTGCCGGTCTGGACGCCGATGCCGGTGGCGTGCGCCATCTGGCCCTGACCCTGCCCGAGGTGCTGATCGCGGCCAGTTGTTCCAAGAATTTCGGCCTTTACCGCGAGCGGGTTGGCGCAGTCTTGATCGTGACCGAGGGCAAGGCTGCCGCCGAGGGGGTTCTGGCGGGCATGAACCGACAGAATTTCGCCTTTCCCCCCGATCACGGCGCCCGCGTGGTGCAGGAAATTCTGGGCGATGCCGCATTGCGCATGGATTGGCGTGACGAATTGGAGGCGATGCGCCGCATGATGGAGGGCAATCGCCGCGCACTGGCCGAAGCGCTGCGCGGCGAAACGGGATCAGACCGGTTTGGCTTTCTGGCTGCGCATCGGGGCATGTTCTCGCTCATCGGGGGGACGGCGGCACAGGTCGAGACCTTGCGCGCGGGCCATGGCATCTATCTGGTGGGCGATGGGCGGATGAATATCGCAGGGCTGACGCCCGACACCATCCCGCGGGTCGCGCGCGCCTTGGCCGAGGTGCTTGCCTGAGCCCGCCGTGAGGTATAGGAGACGGCCGTCCGCGATGGGCGCGGGCCAAGTCTCCGACCACCTTGTAAAAACGGAATACATCATGAATTCAAAGTACTTGCCGGGCATTCTGGCAATGGCAGCCGTCGTTGTGGCCTCCAATATCCTTGTGCAGGTCTTGTTCGGGAATTGGCTGACATGGGGCGCGTTCACTTATCCGCTTGCGTTTTTGATCACCGACATCATGAACCGCGTCTATGGCGTGCAAGCGGCGCGGCGCGTGGTGTTCGCGGGCTTTGTGGTGGGTGTGGTCTGTTCGCTGATCGGAACGCAGATCATGGGCGCATACGGCCCTTTGGTCACAATGCGCATCGCGCTGGCGTCTGGGCTCGCGTTCTTGACGGCACAGCTTTTGGACGTGGCAATCTTTGACCGTCTGCGTGATCGTGGCTGGTGGCAAGCCCCTGTTTTATCGAGTGTAATCGGATCTTCTGTGGATACGGCGCTGTTTTTCAGCGTCGCGTTTTCGGGCAGTCTGGCGTTTCTTGAGCCGGGCAATGACGTGTCATGGGCGGGCGAGGTGGTGCCTGTTCTGGGGGGTGGGCCCCTGGCGCCGCTCTGGGTGTCGCTGGCCATCGCCGATTGGGGGGTCAAGCTGGCCATCGCGGTGGCGGCGCTGATCCCCTTCCGGATCATCACGCGCAAAATCATGGCACAGATGGTATAAAAGGTTTTGACAACCGCAAAATCTGTGGCAGGTTAAGGGCAACTGCAACCCATTGAAAGGAGGTGATCCAGTGATCAGAGAAACATTGGAGAATGGTGTCGGGACAGCTTGGGAGGTGCGCCTCTAAGGCAGCCCTTGGGGGTTTTTGCCCCTCCCGGGTGGGTCGATCCTAACCGATACCCGCCTCCTGAATTCTCGAAAGGGTCGTCGCAAGGCGGCCCTTTTTTGTTTGGGATGGCCGCGCACAGCGCGTACACACCCTGTACACAGCCCGTACACAGACAGCCCCCCATGCCCCTGTCGATCAACGACCGCATCACCATCGCCGATTGGGAGCTGACGGAAGCCTTTGTCCGGTCCTCGGGCCCCGGCGGGCAGAATGTGAACAAGGTGTCGACAGCGGTGGAATTGCGGTTCGAGGCGGCGCGGTCGCCGCATCTGTCCGACCCGGTCAAGCGGCGGCTGGAACGGCTGGCCGGGCGGCGCTGGACCAAGGATGGCGCGCTGGTCATCCAGGTGGAGGAGACGCGCAGCCAGGCCCAGAACCGCGAGATCGCGCGGCAACGGCTGGCCGAGTTGATCCGCGCGGCGCTGGTGGTGCCGAAACCACGGCGACCGACCCGGCCCACCAAGGGGTCGGTCGAGCGGCGCATCAAGGAGAAGAAGGTGCGCGGCGAGGTGAAGGCGGGGCGGGGCAAGGTGGAGGAGTGATTGACAGGCGGGCCAATGATACCAAATATTGGTACATCGAGAATTGGAGGCGATCATGGCGCGCAATACATCGGTGTCCCTTGGGGAGCATTTCAGCGGTTTCATCGAGGAGACGGTGAAGGAAGGGCGCTATGGCTCGGCCAGCGAGGTGGTGCGGGCCGGGCTGCGCCTGTTGGAAGAGGAAGAGACGAAGCTCAAGCGGCTCAAGGAATTGATTGCCGAGGGTGAGGCGAGCGGGCCGGCGCGGGAATGGGATTGGCCCGCGCGCCGTGCGGAGTGGATCGCTGAGTATCGCAAGCGCGAGGCGTCTTGAAACGGCTCGATGTCGCGCCGGACGGCGAAGCGGATTTGCGCGGCATCTGGATTTACACGTTCCAGACATGGGGCGAGGCGCAGGCCGATAAATATTTGGACAATCTCGATACGCGGATGAACGGCCTGACGACCGGCGCGACCGCGTCACGCGCGGCGGCGGAGGTCGGGCCGGGGCTGCGGCGGGCCTTGCTGGGCAGCCACGTGTGGTTTTCTGGGAGGATGCGGCGGCGGTGACGGTGGTGCGGGTGTTGCATCAGCGGATGGATGTGGGGCGGGCGTAGGGTGGGGGGAGTGAGGCACTATGCGGCGCAGCGGGTGTAGGGTTTGGTGAAACCCGACCCTATGGAGGCGCGCCGGGGAGTGCAGTATTGGGTGGGCTGTCAGTGCCGCGTGGAGGGTGGGACCCCACCTTAAAGTTGCTTACGGATTTTCGCGGAAAATTACTACGCTGTAATCTGCGCGCCATCGAACTGTAATCGCGCAAAACCAACTTAACTGCGCCCATCCACCTCTAGTAGCGTTGACACCATTCTGAGTCCACACTATGTATTAACTGTGTACCAGGAGAAGAATCATGCCGTATGGAAAAATTGAAGCCGCGTTAGAGGCGCTGAAAACAGCGATGGCTGACGACTTAAAGGCAGCTTATGAGCACGGCAAGCGCGACGCAAAGGCAGAGATTTTGGCCATTTTGTCTACTGGTGGTGCTGTGAGTGTTGAAGTGGCGCAAAATACAGCTAAGCACGGTGAAGTGGTCCTAGCCACTATAAGTGAGGCTCCTGATTTTACCCCAGCGGATCACGAGCGTAAGCGTGCGCCACGTGGACTACCTCGTACATTAACAGAACGCGCGCTACGTGAATATTTAGATGTCGGCCGTACGCCTGCCGACATCCTCGATTACGCAACGACTAGCTACGAAAAGATGATTAAGTTGTCGTCTCTCCGATCTGAGCTTCGCAAAGGAGAGAAG
>ERZ887849.3959-NODE-3959-length-10751-cov-54.453534_pt1 | contig 10751 bp, 7 predicted proteins | sample MGYA00521267_ERZ887849 | MGnify/ENA primary metagenome ERZ887849 (study PRJEB32303, sample SAMEA104408601) | aquatic metagenome | biome: Brackish water; feature: Pelagic; material: water | place: Baltic Sea | collected 2014-06-06T16:11:00 | depth 2,863 m ... | reverse complement strand
AGTTCCAGTTCCAGTTCCAGTTCCAGTTCCAGTTCCAGTTCCAGTTCCAGTTCCACTGCCGCCAGTGCCGGTGCCGCTTCCAGTGCCGCTTCCACCAGTGCCGGTGCCACTTCCGCCAGCTCCACCGTTGCCATTTGCGGTTCCGCCAAAGCCATCGCCACCAGTTGCACTACCGCCAGTACCTGTGCCGGTTCCTGATCCTCCGTTGCCGTTGGCTGTGCCACCCGTTCCAGTGCCTGAACCGCCATTGCCGTTCGCTGTGCCGCCCGTCCCTGTGCCACCTGCACCGCCGTTGCCGTTCGCTGTACCGCCGGTGCCACCTGCGCCACCGTTGGCGGTCGTGTCGCCAACCGTGCCGCCAGCACCACCATTAGCCGTTGTGTCGCCGACTGTTCCACCAGCTCCGCCATTTCCGTTGGCTGTTCCACCAAGCCCGCCCTGACCGCCTTGAGCTGTAACATCGCCAGTTGTAACGTTTACAGTTACTCCGCCACCAGTCCCTGTTCCCGTGTCTCCACCGCCGTCTCCGCCACCGCCGTTGTTGTTATTGTTGCTGCCGTTGTTTCCGTTGGAGTTATTGTTATTCCCCAGCAATCCCAGCAGGCCGATTGCACCCAGCCCGCCACCGCCGCCGCTGAAGCCGCCTCCAAAGCCACCGCTAAATCCTCCACCGCCACTGAATCCGCCGCCGAAGCCGCCACCAAAACCGCCGGTCGTTCCCTGGCCATAACCGCCCTGAACAACCTGCTGACCATACGCAGGAATCAGCGCGTCACCCGCATAGATAGCTCCACCAGAAATTGCTCGACCATCATAGTAGCCGTCTTCGTCTTCCAGAACGCTAAGGCGATCGTCGGAAAGAATCAGAGCCTCGTCCTGAACAACCGTATCACAAACAATCTCGCTTCCGACTACGCTGCTTGCCCGACCCACGGATGCATCGTCCCAGATGATTGAGTTCACACCATTACCGTCGCAGGCACACTGTCCCTGAACGATTGTTGAATCTGCCCAGGCATGAGGCAACGCCTGCAAGGCCATGGGATAACCAGGAATGGCGGCTCCAGCCACATGCGACGCAATTGACTGGCAGCAGGCTGAAGTTGGCTGAGCATACACGAATCGAGAATCCTGTCGAATTCCCTGTGCCCACGTAGGAGCTGCCGACGTGACCAGTACCAGTCCATAGACTGATGCATTCTTAAGAAGGCTGGTAAGTTTCAGTTTCAACATTTGGAGAAGCCTCGCTAAGTGGAAGATATCCGAGTTAGTAAAAGAGTTTGGCTGTGATGAATTTTGGGGTCGGGGTCAGTTCATCTGGCCTCTGTGGACATCACATCACTACGCTGTGGTCAGAATTTATTGAGGTCGCGACTTCTCTCCAGAGTTGTTTTCAAAAGCCGTTCCGTTTTACCCACGTTGCACAACCGGTATTCACACTGTGACGATTTTCCGGGTTGTACGTTCTGAAAACAGAACGTTATGGCTGCACCAACCGCAGATTCCGCATCGCGGAACACAGAATCGCCTGAATTCATGCGGGTTGCCCGCCTCCAGCCGCAATTTGCGAGGTAGCGTTTCGGCAGCATTGCGCTCACTTCCAATGAACCCAGTGCCGTTATCACCTGTTTCAAACACACCACACGAAAATGTGGTGACTTCGATGCACCAACTCAACAAATTTAAAAGAAGTCTGAAAACTGCAGCATCGCTAAAGCACAACAGTCCAACGCTGTTTTACGGCGAATTCATTCGCCAGCATCAACGATGCAACATTCCAGGCACACCACGGCAAAACCAAAAGCCGTTCTGCGTCGCTGAGATTGCAGTCTCCAGAATCAATACAACCGTCAGATTGCTTTAACAAATACAGCTGAAATTCATGGAAGCAAAATCGATTCTAAAGTCGCACGAAGTCAAGAGCTGGATTTGCGACGACTGGAAGGTTCGAGCCGTATGGTCTGTTGCCTTTTGCGCGGCGCTGTGGATTCTGTTTGCAGATCTATTGGCGGCATTCGTAAATCGCTGGGCTAACGAACCTCAATACTCACACGGGTTCGCCATACCAATTATGGCAGCGTGGCTGGGTTGGTATCTTAGCGACCGCATCCAGTCCGGTGTCGCAGGGTCCTGCAAGTGGGGACTTCTGTGGGTCGCGTCGGGCGTCATTCTGCACGTGATCTCTGTTTACCTGTTTGTCGAAATCGGCGACTGCGCGGCACTGTTGCTGTGCATCACCGGGGGCATCCTTTTGATATGGGGACGACGTCTTGTTTTAGGCGTCTGGCCCGCTGTAATGTTTCTGATGTTTATGTTCCCGCTGCCGTTTCGAATCGAACGCATGCTGTCCGGTCCACTGCAGTTATACGGTGCTTCGGAATCAGCCTATTACATTCAAACCTGCGGCATCCCCGCCATTGCCAAGGGCAGCATGATCCTGATGGGCGACCATAAACTGGGAGTCGCCGAAGCCTGCAGCGGAATGCGTATGCTTACGGTATTCGTAGCAATCTCAGCGGCAACGGTCATCATCTGCAAACGAACCGTCTGGGAAAAAGCCATCATTCTGTTCAGCGCTGTCCCAATCGCCCTTATCTGCAACATTGCCCGCATTGTCGCCACCGCATTGGCTCATCACACCTTCGGACAGGAGATGGCAGACCTTGTCTTCCATGACCTTAGCGGATGGCTAATGATGCCTTCGGCCATGCTTTTGTTATACATCGAACTTAAGCTATTGGACTGGCTGTTTGTCCCAGCCGCCAAAAGCGAACAGAAACTCAGATCAGTCAATCATGCCGGGCTGCCGGGCGTCATGCCAGTCGCTCGTTCTCACTAGTCAACTTCAACAACTGACTGTGCGAGGACGGCTCCCAAAACAAGAGCTGCAGCCGCGATCATTCCTGTGCAAGCCAAACCAAGTTCAACAACAGAAGTTCACTACCGTGATTGAAACAAACGTAAGTCGTCGCGACATGATTCTGATGACGGCAGGCATCTCCGCGTTATTCGTTGGCAAGCTCGCAGACAGCTCTGTTAACGGCTTTGCAGTCGAAGACGCCAACGCTCTGAAGGATGCCGCGCAGCGGATTGCCAATGTTCCGGAAACCATCGGCAACTGGACGTCCACATCAAGTACACTGACAGAACGCGAGATCGAAGTCGCCGGTATTGAAGGCTATCTTCGCAGAGAATACCGCAACGAAAAGAATGGCTATCGCGTTAACGTCACGCTGTTGTGCGGCCATTCCGGACCGATGTCTGTACACCCCCCAACAGCCTGCTTTGAAGGTGTGGGATACACCATGATTGCGGGGCCAACCATTGTAAGCGTCAAGCACAGCAATATGCTGCCGGGAGAGATGAACAAGTCCAGCTTCCGTCAGGGAAATGCTTCTGTACCTGAAATTGTGCGAGTCTTCTGGGGATGGGGAACGGATGGAGGCTGGAGCGCTCCCACAAACCCACGATTCAAATTCCGAGGGCAATCTTTTCTTTACAAGTTGTACGTCACTGACAGTTGGCTGGAAGATACCGGCCGAACTCCACTACCGCAGATTGAAGCATTTTTGGAAGACGCCATGCCGGAAATTTCGGTTGCACTAGGCTCCTGAAACACTTTCAACAGCAATATCCTGAACAAAGCGGCTACAGAAACCGCTCGACTATTGAAGTCAAACTGGCTTGCCTGCATGCCAATTCTGATCGTTGCCGGTTCCACATAACGGAGGGCGGCGACTTACCAACCTGAAACACAATCGATCAACAAAATCGAGATTCTCAATGGCACATTCACCAGATCTTAGCGAAGCAGAACCACGGCGAGTTCTGAACCTGAAAGCACTCGCCATATTGGCCGGCGCTGGCACGTTGTTGTCGATTTGCGTCGGCCAACTGCACGGTTCTCAGGTCTTGCGTACCAGCGAATTTCTGAAACGATCCGCAGACGAAGCGTACGCCGCAGAAGACTTCAACCGTTCATTCGATCTGTACGAGCAATACCTGACGCTGAATCCCAACGACACCAAGGTTGAAGAGACAATTTCACAAATTCTGGAAGATCACGGCAACAGCGCAAAATCTTTGCAGCGTGCCTTCCAGATCAACGAGCAGCTGCTGCTAAGCGATAAGTCCAGAGATGACATCCGCCTGCGGCAGATCCGTATCGCTGAACGTCTGGGGCGTTATTCAGACGCAGCCGTTCACCTGCAACACATGCGAGACCAACGGTCTGATCTGTCAGACGTGTGGTATTTTAGTGGTATTGTTGCCAAAGATACGGGAGCCTTCGAAGACGCAATTTCGTACTTCTCGAATGCCATTGCCTTAAAGGATCCCGTCCCAGAGGCGTATCAGTTTCTGGCAGACCTGAAAACATCTGAATCAAAGGCTCCCGAAGAAGCTGAGCGTTTGCTGAATCAGATGATTGCCGAGACCGATTCACCAAAAACTCGACAAATTCGAGCTCAATGGTTGCTGGGACAGAATCGACAGGCGGAAGCCATTCCCGACCTTTGGCTGGCCATTGGAATTGAACCGAATGACGTAAAGGCCAATGCCCTGTTGCTGAAATCCATTCGACAGGCGGCCGCGAATGACACGGCCTTCAAATCCGACGAACAATATGGCCGGTTAATCAAACATCTGAATTCCGTCCTTTCAACAGATCCCGATCACCCTCGCCTAAGAATGTATCTATCGTCCGCACTGTGGGCGACCGGCCAGCACGCTGATGCCATCAAAAACCTGCGATCCGTCATCTCACGTGACCCACGGCAGTTTGAAATGTACGAAGTGCTGGTGGACTATCTGGTCAGCGACCGCCAATACGCTGAAGCTCAGCAGCTATTCGATCAAATTCCGGAACGAGCGATTGCTCGCGGTCGCCGCGAATTTATGCGTGGACGACTGCTGATGTCTCAAAAGAACTGGCAGGAAGCCATCGACGCCTTCGACCTGGCAATCGGATTTTCGAACGAAGACACCAACATCACGTCGCGTGCAAGAGTGTGTCTGGCACTTTGTCGTCGAGAATCCGGCGACAATGTTGCGGCCATGGAAGCCTATCGCATGATCATTCAGTCGAACCCTGACTACGAAGGTGGTCGCCTGGGAATGGCGTCTGCCTATCTTCGAGCCGAACAGCTTCCGTTGGCCATCGCGGAATACCGACAGCTGCTACACGTAGACGGTGTGCCGGAATTTTTGAGCAACCTGATGATCAAGTACAATCTGAGTCTGCCAGTTCGACAGCGAAACTGGTCAGAGGTGCGTGAGCTGCTACAGGACGAAAACCCAATCGTGGCAGACCCCGTACAGCGAAGCCTGCTGCAGGCCGACCTGCTGTTTGCGGAAGGATTTCCAGCTCAGGCCATGGACCACCTGGACCGCGCAGCCAGACGTATGCCGGACCGACCGGAAATCGAACGAGCTCGCCAGCGACTATCCAACGTGCACGGCGACCGACTGCAGCAGCGTGTCCTGGAAGTGCTGGCAGAAGATGCTCGAAACACAGAAGGGCATATCAGTATGTTACGTCTGTATTTCGCACGACAGGATATGGCTGGAATGACAATCTGGATTAACAATTTGTTAAGCGGAAAGTCCTACCCGCAACTTACAGAACAGGAACGCAACAGGATCTTTGCAGAATCAGCAACCATCGTGGCTGACGCCGAACTGGTCACTCGTGGCCAAAGCGATCAACTGAGTGTGCTGCAGGGATTTGTCGCAACTGCATGGCGGCAACTCTCAGTAAACGGACCGGAATACCTCAGAAAATACGTGCGATTTGTGGGCGTACACCAGTCAGCGAAAAATGCATTAACTGTTGCGGAATGGGTTAAAGCCAACGCAGACATTCCAACTCAGGCAGCTTGCTGGGTTGAATGCCTGAAAGCAGACGCCAAAGACACTGATGTCCAAACGAAGGTAACGAACGAACTTGTCAGTTTGATTCGCCAGTCTCCGTCTGACATGAGCCTGCGTTTAACCTACGCAGAAAGCCGCATCCTGATGCAACAATACGCTGATGCGGAAACACTGCTGACGCAGATTGTCAAATTCGATCCGGAAAATGGCAAAGCCTTTGAACGCATGGCATGGCTGGCTTCGCTGGTGCAGAAAAATGCGTCGAATGCCTTAGAACTGTCCGAACTGGCTTCACGCTTTCTTCCCGGTGACCCGCAGGTTCGCAGCGTGCGAGGCCTTGCCCTGGCAGAAGCCGGCGAAATCGATCGCGGCCTGGAAGTGCTGCTGTCGATTCCACCACACGAACTTACAGTAGCATCACAATTGTATCAGGCCAGAGCCCTCATGCTGGCCAATCGAACTGTCGCAGCAAAGGATCTTGTGCTGGAACTAAGCCAGGAGAAAACAGTCTCTCAACTTGATCCAGCCGAAGTTCGATTGCTGACAAAAATGCAACAGGACCTTCAGGTACAGCCTGGAAATCCATCTAAACAAACGCAGTCGCTACTTTAATGGCAACTGCGACATATCTCATGAACACAACGCAGGCCTGAATTTCCCGAACGTCGCGGAAGAACCTTCATTCAGAAACCTGCAAAGCCCCCATGGCGGTCGCTTGTGTCGCACACAGCAGATCAGCAAATGCGTTCATTCAGGCGATTCCGTTTCATCTTCGATGGAATAGCCATCCGGAACCGAAGGCGCTGCAATTTTTCTTGTTGTTTCCGTCAGCATCTCCCACTCCGCTGACGGAGTGTCTTCGGCGACCAATCGACTGACCATTTTGTCTTTAGACAATTCATCGATGATATAGACCGAGCTGACCGAGTCATCGCCGATGAGAGTCTCCATAAACGCACGCCCCATTAGTGTCCATCTGGACCGGCCGGAATAGCGAGCGTATATCTTTTCACTTTTGTCGACGACCACACCATTGAAGGCACATGAGCCGTCCAGCTCTCTTTTAATTAAGTTGTAATAAGTCACATCGGGATCGCCCTCATTCAACTCATACCAATGTTGACACAACAGATCGAGAGGCACGGCATCGGCGGCAATAGCCTTGTCTAACTCTTCCAGCGACGCAGCATCCAGTGACTTTCGCAGACCTTCCAGCTCTTGTCTGGCCTTATCATCGATGATTGAATTTGAGATCTGCACGGCAATGGACTTCGCAAGCGATGCAGTCAGCGCGGGTTGCGTCTTTAGCCATTTCCGCCCCAGATCAGTCTTATAAAACGTCATCAGCGTCTGCAATTCGACGTCCGAAAACTCAGCCTCCAAAGTTGCCTGTGTCGCACGCTGCAAGACCTGAACCTGAGCCTTCGCAAGATATTGCTTCCCAAGCTCCCTCACAACAACAGCGATCTGCTGGCGTTCGGCAACCGTTGATGCGTTTGGAACTGGCACATCGGGAACGACAGACACCATCGCATCCAGAAACCGACTCAGTAAGTCATCGGAAACAAGAAGTGAGGCCAACTCATTTGCCGGCCCCTTGTCGCTAGAATCCTGAGCAAAAACAAGGGAAGAACCAACAGCGAAAGTGACCAAAAACATATACCTGAGCAGCCCGAACATCATTCTCACCATTACCATTTCGGTTAATGTTAAAGAAACACACGTACTCTCGCCCGTGCGTTGTCATGGTCGAAGAAGTGCGAATGAAAGTCAATTCCGCGCTCCCGATGGCCAACACCGGCCGGCTGAGAACTGAACTTAGCGAGCGGTTGCAGTCGGCTTATTCACCCTGGTGTTTTAGTAGTACAAGGCTGCAGACTCCAGCAGTCAGGCGGCACCGTAGCAATACCTCAGGCGTAACTCAGCAACAAAACGCCGTGAAGCCGAACGACTACAGGTGGAACGCAGCCCGTTCTAATCAACCTTCCTTCAGGCAATAAATTTTCCGACTCTGTTCCGGCCGCAAATAAAATTTGATAAACCTAACGCAAGGTTTAAAGCTGGCTCATAACCTGATGCGTGCGTGAGCCTTTAACTTTCCACCTTAGGTTGTGACAACATCAGAAGTCCGTCTGCAGTTGTGCAACTTCCCCATGTTCTGAATTCCTCGAAATGTCAATAGAAAGCTACGTTGATGGAGCACTCGGGTCTTCTGCCCAACATGTTTCGAAAACTGTTGTTGCTGCCTGCATTCGTGAGTCTATTTGTTGGCATCATGCCAAACTCGCTCAAAGCTTATGACGCGTTGGATGCGATTCGCAAACGTGGCACGTTGATTTGGGGAGCGGACCAGGAAGGTGGTGGCCCCTTCGTTTATCCGAACCCGGAAAACCCCGAAGCTCTGGTGGGCTTTGAAGTGGAACTGGCGGAATTGATCGCCGCTCATCTGGGAGTGAAGGCCGAGTTTGCTCAGGGGCAATGGGACAAACTGCCGGACATTATGGAACGCGGCGATATCGATATCGTCCTGAACGGCTATGAATGGACGCCCAACCGAGCCGAACGGTACGGGCTTTCGATTCCTTACTACATCTACGAACTTCAACTGCTGGGCAAAGTTGCCGACGACAGTCTGACTTCGTGGGACGACCTGTTGCAGCCTGTCGATGGCAGGCCTCGCAAAGTATCTGTATTGGGTGGCACGGCTGCTCAGGATTATGTCGAACAATTCGGCAAAGGCGCGATCGACCTGGCTTTGTTCGACGGCGCCACGGATGCGATGGAAGCGACCGAACTTGGACTCAGCGATGTCGACGCGAATCTGCAGGATCTTCCCGTGTGGACATTCTATGGCGAAGGCTACAAACGCCTGCGCCCAATCGGTCCTGCGGTTGGGCGAGGCTACTATGTGGTGATGACTCGCACCGCAGACACGGATCTTCTGAAAGCCGTCAACGAAGCTATTCTGAAAGCCCTGCAGGACGGCAGTCTGCGAGAAATCTTCACTCGCTATCGTATGTGGAATGAAACTCAGGCGGCTCGCGGGCTGGAAACAAATTCTAACGGTGGATTCGTTGGCAGCTTGATTTCGGGTGCACAAACGCAGCAGGAACTGGCCGAAGCAGAGGCCAATAGTTTCGAGAAGTCATCTGGCTGGGCTGTGATTTGGCAGCGAGGCGGGTTGCTGATCGATGCGGCTGGCATGACGGTTCTGCTGTCGGTTGTGGCCATGCCACTGGCCGTGCTGATCGGCTTGTTAATTGCTTTGGCACGTCTTTACGGCCCTGCCTGGTTACGGATTCCCGCGGCTTTTTATGTGGAACTTGTGCGAGGCACTCCGTTGGTGCTGCAGTTGTATCTGATCTACTTTTTGCTGCCCAAATTTCTGGACATGTTGTTTCCTGGCATGGGGCTTTCCATCAACGCATTTTCTGCGGCAGTGCTGGGGCTGGCAATAAACTACTCGGCCTACGAAGCGGAAATCTACCGCGGCGGAATCAAGTCGATTCCGAAAGGTCAGATGGAAGCCGCTATGTCGCTGGGAATGTCGAAGTCGTTGGCGTTGAGGCGAATAATCGTGCCTCAGGCAACTCGACTGGTGCTGCCGCCGATGACCAACGACTTCATCGCGTTGTTTAAAGACACGGCCGTGTGTTCGGTAATCACCGTCGTTGAGCTTTCAAAGATGTACTACATTCAGGCTCGCAGTGCTGGAGCCATCGTGGAACTTGGTCTGCTGACTGCCTTTCTGTATCTGGCTATGAGCTACCCGTTGTCGCTGTTGACGAATCGTCTGGAAAAAAACCTCAGCCAGGAGCGGCGTTCATGATCGAGCTGACCAACATCATCAAACGCTACGAACAACACGAAGTTCTGCGAGGCGTATCGCTGACTGTCGCAGATGGCGAAGTGTGTGTGCTGCTGGGGCCATCCGGCGGTGGGAAGAGTACTTTGCTGAGAACCATCAATGGCCTGGAAACCTTCGACAGCGGAACAATTCGAGTCGGCGATGTCTCGTTGCCCGCAGCCGCCGGGCCGGAGCGAGAGCTTGCTTTAGGAAAGATTCGGCAACGAGTCGGTATGGTGTTTCAGCAGTTCAATCTGTTTCCGCACCGAACCGTGCTGCAAAACGTAACGGAAGCGCCGATTCATGTGTTGAAGCAGCCGAAGGATTCGGCCATCGCGAACGCTCGCAGGCTGTTGGATCGAGTCGGCATGCTGGACAAACAGAATGCTCGCCCGGGTTCGCTTTCCGGCGGGCAGCAACAACGAGTCGCCATTGCCAGAACTCTGGCGATGAGCCCGGAAGCCGTTCTGTTTGACGAACCGACCAGTGCTCTGGATCCTCGCACGACGGCGGAAGTCATCAGCGTGATGACAGATCTTGCCGCAGCTGGGCAGCGCATGATTGTGGTGACTCACGCGATGTCATTTGCCAGGACGGTGGCCCACCAGGTGCATATCCTGCACGCCGGCACCATCGCCGAATCCGGCCCGCCACAGCAGATCTTCGACGATCCTCAAACAGAAATTACTCGCGACTTCCTGTCAGAAGCCGACAATTGACTGGAGAGATAACAAGATCACAGAGGGCCCAAAGTTCGCATCGACGATCCGCCTCATTGAAGAGATGGCGATAATGCGTTTATTCACCAATCCGATACCCGCATGGTGACAACCGATAGCCCGGAATCCCAACCGCCAATCCAAGACTCACACAGGTTACCATCACCTATCAAAAGCGAGCGGCAGGGCGTCAGCCCTCCAAGTCCGCGCCGATCAAATAACGCGTACAAATCCACGTTGAGCAATCCGTGATGGACACGAAAAACACCTGACCAAGGCGCAGTTTGAATCTGCGGAACAATTGCTGGGGAACA
>ERZ887849.3958-NODE-3958-length-10755-cov-7.104953_pt1 | contig 10755 bp, 9 predicted proteins | sample MGYA00521267_ERZ887849 | MGnify/ENA primary metagenome ERZ887849 (study PRJEB32303, sample SAMEA104408601) | aquatic metagenome | biome: Brackish water; feature: Pelagic; material: water | place: Baltic Sea | collected 2014-06-06T16:11:00 | depth 2,863 m ... | reverse complement strand
AGATTATATTAAAAAAATGACCAAAGAAAATATACCAGAGTATTCAGTAACTGAATTATCAACTGCCTTAAAAAATACAATTGAAGATAAATTTGGCTATGTTCGGATTAAAGGTGAATTGTCTGGTATTAACAACCATTCATCTGGCCATATTTACCTTACTTTGAAAGATGAAAATGCTGTAATTAATGGAATCATCTGGAGAAGCAGTGTTGCTAAAATAAAAATTCGTCCAGAAGAAGGTTTGGAAGTTATATGTACAGGAAAGATTAGCACGGGATACAATCCAGGCAGATATGCTGGAAGATCTAATTATCAGATAACTATAGATACTATGAAACCGGCTGGTGTAGGCGCTCTGATGGCCATTTTAGAAGAGAGAAAAGAAAAATTAAAATCTGAGGGCTTATTTGAAATCCATCACAAAAAAAGTATACCAAAATACCCATCAACAATTGGAGTAATTACATCTCCAACTGGTGCTGTGCTTCAAGATATTAAACACCGTGTTTCAGAGAGGTTTCCCTGTAATATAATTTTATGGCCAGTCCCTGTTCAAGGAAATGATGCGGCTGAATTAATTGAAAATGCTATTCGAGGATTTAATAAAATCGATAAAACTTCAAAAATTTCAAAACCTGAGGTTTTAATTTTAGCTAGAGGTGGAGGTAGTATAGAGGACCTATGGTGCTTTAATGAAGAAAGAATAGTGCGTGCAGTTTTTGATAGTAGCATTCCTCTAATTTCTGCGGTTGGACATGAAACTGATACAACTCTTGTGGACTATGTGTCAGACATAAGAGCTCCAACACCAACAGCAGCAGCAGAAATAGCAACCCCTTCAAAAGATATTCTATTTACAGAGCTAAATGAAAATGAGAATAGATTAAATTATAGTGTCAAAAATTTAGTTAATATAGCAAGAGAAAGAATTCTAAATATTCAAAAACTTTTTCCTGATCATAAAGAGTTATTCAATTTAAAATTAAATGAATTAAATAATTTAAAGCAAAGATTGCCATCGTCTTTGAAGATTTTCATTCAGAAAGAAATTTCAAATTTTCAGAATTCAGGGTCAAAATTAAACCTCAATATTTTAAAAGAAAAAATTAGAAACAATCAAAATTCATTACTAGGTATTTCAAATCAATTTTTGAATAACAATAAGAATAATTTCTTATCATATTCAAATAGAGTTAATTCAGCCAGCAAGCTTCTTGAAAGCCTAAGTTATAAATCAGTAATAAAGAGAGGCTTTGCAGTCATTCGGAATAGTTCAAATAAAGTAATTGGTAAAAAAACTGACATAATAAGAGATAATAAGTTAAGTGTAGAAACAAAATTTGGTATAATTAAAGCTGAAATAAAAGATGAACAATAATAAAAAAATTTTAGCAGAAATAGTTCTTGATCATGGCAGCTTTCATTTTACAAAAAATGGAGATCATGTGCTATGTTCTATTACAAAAGAAATAATTCCGATTGAAGAACTAAAGTATTGGAATGTAGATAATCAGGAAGTATACGCCTCTCCTAAAATTGCATTACAAAGATATAAAGATCTAAATGAAATTTAAATTATTATTAGTTTTTATTAGTATTCTCTATTCAAATTTTGCTCACTCAAAAATTTTACCTAGCTCAATTTTACAGGGAGGGCTAATAGTTGGTCAATTGGAAACAGGAGATACATTAAAACTTAACGGTAATAGTATAAAGCTAAGTAATGATAAGTATTTTGTCTTTGCAATTGATAGAGATGAAATTGGCCCTATGAATATTACCGTATTAGAAAATGATAAGATAATTTCAATTAATCAAATTAAAGTAATTAAAAGAGATTATGAAATTCAAAGAATTAATGGACTCCCAAAAAAAATGGTCACACCAGATGAGGAAGTAATTAAAAGAATTATTGCTGACAATAAGATTATTGTTAAAGCTAAAGAGCTAGACTTAGATAATACATTTTTTAAAAAAAATTTCTTAATGCCTACTGATGGTATCATATCGGGTGTATTTGGAAGTCAGAGAATTTTGAACGATGTTCCTAAAAGTCCTCATAAAGGCTTAGATATTGCCGCACCAGAAGGTCAAACTATACTATCTACAAACGATGGCATAGTAACGCTAGCTGAAGATAATCTCTATTATACTGGAGGAACAATAATAATTGATCATGGGCATGGAGTTAAATCAATTTATGCTCACATGTCTTCTGTAGATGTTGTCGCTCAACAAAAAGTAAGTAAAGGTGAAATGATTGGTAAAGTTGGCTCAACTGGTAGATCAACTGGCCCACATTTACATTGGGGTGTAATGTGGTTTAATCAGTATGTTGATCCACAACTTTTAGTTAATCAATAGGCTTAACTTGTTCAATTCCATTCATCGTATTCTATTTCCATCTATCATGGAGCCAAAAATATTGACCGGGATCTTCAGTAATTTTTTTTTCAAAAAAATAGTTTATTTCATTAGTTATATCTTGAATATTTTTTTTAGTATCATCAAGATCCTCAATATTTAATGGGTTAAAGAATTCAACTTCAAAATTGGACTTATTTTTTCTTTTCACCCAAGCTAGATATATTTTACATTTATTTTTCAATCCAAGTTGTGCGGGTAGACTGGTAGTTTTAGACTTGATATTAAAGAAATTACTTTCTATTCCTGTTGTAAGTCGTAAATCAGATAAGAGAGCTAATGAATTTCCATTGTTAAAATCATTAATAATATTTTTAGTACCTACCATATTTTTTTCATAACATGTAACACTAAACTTATTTCTTAATTTATTGATAATTTTTTTTGAATAGGGATTATTAGGTTGTCTTACAATACCAGAAATTTTATCTGAATTTTTTCTACATGCAATTCCCATTATTTCCCAATTTGCATTATGAGATGATACTAATATTTTTTTTGTTGATGTATCAAAAAAATCTCTTGAATGTTTATTATCAACTATACTAATACGGTCATTTTTTTTTGATGCTAATTTAGAAAAGTGTGAATATTCAGCTGCAACACGTCCAAAATTTGACCATATTTCATTATTTATTTTGTCGTACCAATTACTATCTTTATCTGGAAAAGCTTTTTCTAAATTTTTTCTAATAATCTTATTTACAGAAAGAAATGGTCCAATTGATTTTGTAATAAATGAACCTGTACTACTTGAAATATCTATTGGTAAAATTTTAAAAAATAAATATACAATATTTATTAAAATTCCTTCAACTGGATACTTTACAAAAACCTTAATAAATTTTTTTATCATTCTTATTTTAAAATAGTTTCAATAAATTGTTCTTTATCTTTTATCTCTAAATTAATAGGAAACTGTTTAATTTTATCTTTATAATTATCATCAATTCGAACCCAATCTTTAGCTGTTGTATAAATTTCATGACCATCTTTAATTGCATCATCAACAATAGCTTTAATTTCATTTTCACTAAAATGATAATGATCTGGAAAACTAATCTTTTTTATTAAATTAAATCTATAATTCTCTAAAGTCTGAAAAAATCCGTCATTATCTCCAATTCCACTAAATGCAACTATGTCTCTATTATTGCCATCTATTTCACCGATAATCTCAGCTTTAAAAAATCTATTATTATATTTAGATGATATATTTGTTTTATCTTCACCAAGAATTAAGAATATATAATCCTTGTTGATAGCAGATGAAATATTCTGTCTAAGAGGACCAGATGGTAGTAAAAATTTATTGCCAAATCCTCTTCTTCCATTAATAGCAATAATGCTTTTTGATTTATTGATTGAACTATCTTGTAATCCATCATCTAGAATGATTATATCTGGTTTTTCATTCTTTATAATCGTATCTATTGCATCTTTTCTATCTGAACAAATATAAGTTACACCTACTTTTGCGTAAAGTAGCGCTTCATCTCCTATATCAATTACAGAATGCTTAGTTTTATCAACTTTAATAGTACCTTTTAATTTTCCTTTATAACCTTTTAGCAGGACTACAACTTTTTTTTCTGGAAGCATCTTAATTATAGCTAAAGTAATCGAAGTTTTACCTGAACCTCCTACAACAATATTTCCTATGCATATAATGGGTACTTCGAAACTATGTGTTTTTCTAAAATATGCTCTTATATTAAAAACTAAGAGATATACAATTGATAAAGGTAATAATAAAATAGAAATAATTCTAAATATAATATTTCTACTATACCAGATGTTCAAAAATGATTTATTTAAAAATTTATAGATCATTGTTAAAAATATTAGAATTAAGATGATGCATCGTATCTTTAAGAATATCAGATGCCTCTAAATTAATTTTTTTCATCAATTCATCTTCATCAGGAGATGGTGCATCGTAACATTTCATTAGTTTTACCTGAAGCTGCCTAGAGTTATCTACTAGTTCAGTAATAGAAAGGTGACCCAATGTTTCATAGACTTCTATAAAATTTTCTACATACTTGCCATGAAATATATTATTACAAAAATATGCAGCTTCTATTGGATTTTGTCCTCCATGAGGCACAAAGCTACCTCCGATAAATATAAAATCTGCTAATTTATAAAACATGCCCAATTCTCCAAATGTATCTGCGAGATAGATATCAGTACTTTGATCAATTTGTCCATTTGCAGATCTTATTACTACTTTTGAATTAGACATTTGATTTAATAATTTACTTCTATTAGGATGCCGAGGAACAATTATTGTTATAAATTCCTGCTTCAATTCTCTTATCTTATTAGTTATTTCTGAAATCATTTTTTCTTCGCCAAGATGGGTGCTGGCGGCAAGAAAAACTTTTCTACCTTTAAACATTTTTTTTAGCTCATTATAAGCATCTTCTTTAACTTCAAGCTTATTAGAACTAAATTTAAGGTTTCCAGTATAATATGTATTGTTAATACCAAGTTTTTTGTAAAAAAAAGAACTTTCTTGATTTTGAGTTAGACATAAATCAAAACTTTTAAAAATTAATTCTGAGGACTTTTTAAATCGTAACCACTTATTGTATGAATTTAAAGTCATTCTTCCATTGATGATTGCTAGCTTTATTTTCATTTGTTTTATTTGTAAAATTAAGTTTGGCCAAATCTCCGATTCAACAAATATTGCATGAGTCGGTTTCCAATGTTTTAAAAATCTTGCATTAAATAAAGGGATATCTAAGGGTAAATATTGGTGTACTGTTTTAGAACTAAGTTTTTTCATTACTATTTTTGCAGCACTAGTAGTCCCTGTAGTTAATAAGATTTGGCTTATTGATTTTGTATTTTCTAATTTATTGATAATTGGCAATATTGAGAGACTTTCCCCAACACTAGCTGCATGTATCCAAACGAGATTACCATCCTCTCGGTTCACACTTGCTTTGCCGTAACGCTCTTTAAATCTATTAGGGTCTTCCTTATCTAGCTTAATTCTTCTTCTAATATAGAATCCTGTGAAAGGAATTAATAACACTGATATTGCATAATAAATCTTGAGGAGCATAGCTACGAGTCTATATGATTTGTAGCAATCTCTGTAATATTTATTAGACTCTTTTCTAGAGTTTCTTGCTGTACTGAAGTGTCTATTTTATTGATTATTGTATCTAACGGATCACCCCATACTATACATATTTTATTGAATGGCTTTGGTATAATAAATTTATCCCATGTACTTAGAACCCACTTTTTTTTATAAGCTAGTGCCATTGGAAGTATTTTTTTATTACTAATTCTTGAAATATTAATCGTTCCTTCACTTACTTTATGTCTCGGCCCCCTTGGGCCATCTGGAGTAATACCAATAGAAACATTACCTCTTAATGTTTTGATAATTTTCCTTATACTGGAAATAGTATTTTTCTCTTTTTCCTTGTTGGGATTGTTTGTTGATCCACGAATAGAATTAAAGCCATGATATTTTATTAGGTCAGCAATAATATCTCCATCCTTATGTTTAGAGATTAAAATATCAATTCTTTTTTTAGTTTGCCATGTGAGTGGCGAAAGTAGGAGATGGTCGTGCCATAAAGCATAAATAAAAGATTCATTTTCTAGAATTAATTTATCAAAACTAGTTTTATTAATAAATATTTTTTTTGAAGATACGTAAACAATATAAACATAAAATGCACCAACAAGAGAAAGGAATTTTTTGACAAAATAATTTTTTAAAATAATTTTGATCATCTTATTAAAATTGTCGTTCATACAATCTTTTGTACAAACCACTATTTTGAATTAATTGTTCATGCGATCCAGTCTCTTCAATAGTACCATTATTTAATACTATAATCTTATCGGCATTTTCAATAGTGCTTAGTCTATGTGCAATAACCAATGTTGTTCTATCCTTCATTAGTGTTGAAATTGCTTTTTGAACTGCATATTCCGACTCAGAGTCTAGACTTGAAGTTGCTTCGTCTAGTAAAAGTATAGGTGCGTTCTTTAAGAAGGCTCTTGCAATTGAAATCCTTTGTTTTTGACCACCAGATAGACTATAGCCTTTTTCACCAATCATTGTATCGTAACCATTTGGAAAATCTAAAATAAACTGATCAGCCGATGCTAATTTTGCTGCTGTAATTATTTCCTCTTCGCTAGCATCTTTCTTTCCATAAGATATGTTGTCTCTAATTGATAGGTCAAAAAGAATTGGTTCCTGGCTCACCAATGCAACTGAAGATCTGAGAGAATAAAGAGTCACATCTTTAGTACTCATTCCATCTATTAAAATTTCACCATTTAGAGGATCGTAAAATCTTGGTATCAAATTTAAGGTTGAAGTTTTTCCTGATCCACTAGGACCTACTAGTGCCGTAATACTATTTGGTTCTAATGTTAAGCTAATATTATCTAAAACAATGTTTTCCTTGTTATATGAAAGGCTAACATCTTTAAATACAACTTTGCCTTTTTTTACTAATAATTCTTCTGCATTATTTCTTTCAATTATTTCTAATGGTTGATCCAAAAGTTCAAAAACTCTTTTACCAGCAGCAAAACCTTCCTGCATGATTGTATTAGCTTGTGACAAGCTTCTCAGAGGTTGAAATGCCAACATCATAGCCCCAAGAAAAGATATAAATTCATTTAATGGAAGCTCGCCTTGAATACCCCTAAGACCGGCATAATACATTGCACCAGCAATACCAAATCCTGCTAAGAACTCAGAAAATGGAGCTGCGGCTGCTCTTGTTTTTGTTGTTTTAATAAGAAGTTGCATTCTTCGATAAATAGATTGCGAAACTTTTTTTATCTCAGCCTCTTCTTGTTGATAAGCCTTAACTATTCTCATTCCATCTAAGTTTTCTGTGAGTAAAGAGGCTAAAACGCCAGTCTCAATCTGTGTACCCGTAGATGCCTTCTTCATTCTTTTCCCAAGGCGTTTTGATAAAAGTGCAACTAATGGAATGGCTATAAGAGCTATTAATGATAAAGTTATGTCTTGATAAAACATTACACCCAAAAGGCAAATTAAGGTTAATAAGTTTCTAAATGTGTTAGCTAGATTATCGCTTACTGAAGATTGAAGTAAATTAACATCATATAAAAAATTAGCTATAATTTTTCCAGAGTGATTAATCTGAAGCCAACCAAGATCAGCATAAGTAATTTTTGTGAACATATTAATTTGAATGTCTGCAATTATTTTTTGTCCAATCTCAGTAAGTATTGAAACTTGAAAGAAGGTGGCTACTCCTTTAATAAATAAAATTCCTATAACTCCTAATGGAATTAATAAAACCATTTGAGCGTCGCGTTCCAAAAATATTTTTTCTATAGCAGGATCTAATAACCATGCTGTAGCACCAGTAGCTAAAGCTATAATTATCATGAATATAAAAGACGTACTTAATTTGGCTAATTGAGGTTTAATATTCTCTCTAAAAAGTCGTTTTAAGATTTCTGAATTTGTCATAAGTAAAAATAGGATACTATCAGTATCATTGTCGCTGTTCCAATTATTGAATAATAAAAATAAGGCTATTTTCCGGCTAAAGTCATGCCTTCAATACAAAGAGTGGGAGCATTAGAGCCATATTTAAACTCTAAATCGTTAGCAGCAGATAAATTTAAGAACATTTCAGTTAGATTTGAAGCGATAGTTATTTCGCTAACTGGAAAGGCCAACTCTCCATTTTCAATCCAGTAGCCACTTGCTCCTACACTGAAATCTCCAGTTATTAGATCGAAACCTGAGCCCATAAGTTCAGTAGCATAAAACCCACTTTTAATAGATCCAATTAGATCTTCGTAAGAGACCATGCCATTCGCCATAAATAAATTATTGGTACTAGTGCCTGGCGGAGAACCGATAGATCTAGAGGCGTGACCAGTTGTTTTAAGATTCAATTTTTTGCCTGTAGCGGTGTTTAGTAGCCATGTTTTTAAAACTCCATTGCTGACTAGTTCTGTTTTTTTATTTTTGACTCCCTCACCATCGAATAAGCTTGAGTTCATACCTCTAAAAATCTTAGGATCATCAATTATAGATATATCTTTACTAAAAATTTGTTTATTTAGGCTATCTTTTAAAAAACTAGTTCCACGTGCGATAGAATTTCCTGATATTGCACCAGCTACATACCTAACTATTCTGTTACTAATTCTTTTATCGAAAATTACAGAGGTTTTGCAAGAGCTAACTTTTCTTGGATTAATTCTTTTTAAGGTAAGATCTGCAGCATTCTTTCCAATTTCTTCCGGGGCATCAAGATCTTCATAATGAATAGCAGAGGCATAATCGTAATCTCTCTCCATATTAACACCATCACCTGCGATAACTGAACATGATATAGAATTGCTTGATGATTTATAACCACCCATAAAGCCATGGCTTGTTGCTAAAAAAAATTCACTAGTTCCAAAAGATGCACCTGAGCCCTCAGAGTTACTAATTCCTTTAATACTTAAAGCAGCATCCTCACATTTTTTAACGTTATCAATCATTAAATTTGTATCAGTTTCGTAATTTTGGCACAAATCTAAATCTATAAAATTTGTTTCTAGTTGTGAGGGATCACCTAGGCATGCAGTATCATCTTCTGGAGCTAATTTTGCCATTTCAACTACTTTAGTTACAAGTGTATCTATATTTTTTGCATCAAAGTTTGAAGATGAGACAAAGGATTGCTTTGATCCTATTAAAGCTCTAATTCCAAATGTTTTACCGGAAGATTCTTCAACATCTTCAATTTTACCAAATCTATATGCAATTGATTTACTTGTTCCCTTAGCTAGAACTATATCGCAATCAGTTGCTCCAGCAACTTTTGTCTTTGTAATAATTTGGTCTGCTAAATTTTTAAATTCCATAATGCTAAATATAACTCGATAATAAGCCTAAACAAATAAGTAACCCTAAATACTGATTACTTTTGAATAATGCAAGACATACCTCGGGTCTTTTAATATCTAATTTTGCTATTTGTATAAATTGATGAGTAAAAACAGCTAGTAAAAATAGAAAAAATAGTAATTTTTGAGATGCCATTACCCCAAAAATGAAAAGACTCATTGTCATAGCCGAATAAAAAAATGCAACCCAATATTTAGTATTATTACCAAAAAGAATGGCTGTAGATTTAACTCCTATGGAAAGATCGTCATCTATATCTTGGTGTGCATAAATTGTGTCATAACCCAAGGTCCAAAAAATTCCTGCGCTATAGAGAAATAAAATTTCGATTGATATACTATTAGCTATAGCGGAATATCCAATTAGAACTCCAATATTAAAAGTGATAGCCAGAAAAAATTGTGGCCAGTGAGTTACCCTTTTTGTTAGGGGATAAATTATTAATAATAAGAAAGATATAAAGCCAATTTTTATTGATAAAAAGTTTAGACTCAAAAGAATACATAGTCCTATTAGAGATAAGGCAATAAATATGATAATTGCATCATGAAGTGGCAAAGACTTATTTGCTAGAGGTCTGAATCTGGTTCTTTCAACTTTAATATCTATATCTCGATCAAAAATGTCATTTATAACACAACCAGCTGAACGCATTACAAATGAACCAATAATAAAAATTATAAATAAGAATATATTTTGTTTAATATCTAATATTGAATTACAGGCTGCTATTAATCCCCATAAACAAGGAAACATTAATAATAATGACCCAATGGGCCTATTTAATCTTGTTAGTAAAATGTATGATTTTAATTTATGATTCATATTTAAGAAAACTATAGCCAATATCTAGTTAATAATAACTAAAATAATATGAAACCAAGAAATCGAATATTTTTAGATGAAAAAATATCAACTGGTAAGATTATCATCATAAAAGACAAACAGGCGCATTATTTAATTAATGTGCTTAGATGCAAGATTAATGAAAAAATTTTAATTTTTAATGAGGGTGAGTGGCTTGCAGAAATTGTAGGTATTAGATCTAAAGCCATAGAGTTAAGTGTAGAAAAAAAAACAAAAGACCCTCTAAAGCAGCGGCCAATAAAGCTTTACTTTTCACCTTTAAAAAGAAATCCAAACGAAATTTTAATACAAAAATGTACTGAAATCGGAGTAAATATATTTCAACCTATAGCAATGGAACATACTAATATTTCAAAAGTTAATGTAGATCGAATGAAGTTAATTTCCTCAGAGGCAATTGAGCAGTCAGAACAATTAACAATTCCCACTATTAATCAAACAATAGCTTTTAAAGAATTTCTTAAACAAATAAAAAATGATGAGTTAATTATAGCGTGCACTGTTCAATGTAAGAATGTGTCGAT
>ERZ887849.3955-NODE-3955-length-10760-cov-10.345259_pt1 | contig 10760 bp, 8 predicted proteins | sample MGYA00521267_ERZ887849 | MGnify/ENA primary metagenome ERZ887849 (study PRJEB32303, sample SAMEA104408601) | aquatic metagenome | biome: Brackish water; feature: Pelagic; material: water | place: Baltic Sea | collected 2014-06-06T16:11:00 | depth 2,863 m ... | reverse complement strand
TGGGGGCATGCTAAGGATTATGTTGAAGGCATGTGGCGTATATTACAAGCTGACAAACCAGATGATTATGTGCTGTCAACTAATGAATTTCATTCAGTTAGAGAGTTTATCGAGAAAAGCTTCTCTATGAGAGGTTTTGACCTTCGATGGAAAGGTACCGGAGTAGATGAGATCGGGTATGATTATAATAACGGTAGAGAGTTGATACATATCTCAGATAAATACTTTCGACCAGCTGAAGTTGAAGAACTGTTAGGAGACTCAACAAAAGCAAGGACAGAACTAGGCTGGAAGCCTCAATATTCATTTGATCAACTAGTAAAAGAGATGGTCGATCATGATTGCCCACCGAATAATACTGATTAAGTTTCAAGTTGCTATATATTCTGAATGAATGTCATAAATAATTATGTAAGTTATGACATTTGAGCACACAAATTTAGACGAATTAAAAGGTAAATTCGAAGACGGGGACAGGCCTATAGGTGAAGATTTTGCAAGGCTATTAGATAGCTGCCACAATACCCTACAGGACACCGACGTTGGAATCACCGGTTCGTTAACTGTAAGCGGAGGCACTAACCTCAAGGGCGCTGTAGGTATAGATTCAAGTTTATCAATAGGAGGTACACTAGGAGTAACCGGTGCAACAACACTGCACAACACACTCAATGTATCTAGAGCTGTCAGTCTCAATGACAATCTAGGTGTTACTGGTATAGTATCAATTGGTTCAACTCTAGGAGTAGCAGGAGCCACCACTATCCAGAACTCACTGACCGTGTCAGGTGAATCCAACTTAAATAACAATTTAAATGTAACAGGTGACACTAACGTTGTGTCATTGACTGGTACTGGAGATGTAATATTAAAAGAAACATTATCAGTAACCAAAGGTGTTGTGTTACAGGACACAGTTGACATAACAGGTCATACAGCTATCAATGCTACGTTAGACGTGTTAGGAGATTCTCAACTCAGTGATACGGTAATTTTAGGCACGTTAAGAACTGTAGGATTCACAACATTTGATGATAGTGTACATATTAAAGGTAATTTGAGGGTTGATGGTAATGCGTTTTTGTCAGCCGGCGCTGGTGGAAACATCAATGTAGGTGACAGTGAAGACGACAATTTAATATTCAATGCTGATATTGCGAGTGATGTAAATTTAGATACAGACAAGCAATACAATTTAGGATCAACTGACAAGAAGTGGTTGGGTGTATATACACAAGATGTGATCGTCGACGGATTAGTTGATGGTAGAGATGTATCAGACGACGGTGAGAGGTTAGATAGTGTGCACAGTAGTGTTGAGAGTACCAGCAGCACCTGGAATGATGTTTACACTAATGTATCCGTAGCTAGTGCAAAGAGGGATGATGTTTATACTAATGTCGCTACTACTAGTGCAAAAAGAGACAGTGTATATAATACAGTCGATAGTAACAGCGCAAATTGGAAGAGTACATACACAGACGTATCCAACACAAGTGCTGAGTGGAACGATGTTTACACCGACGTATCCAACACAAGCGCTGAATGGAACAATGTTTACACGGACGTATCCAACACAAGTGCTGAATGGGACAGTATATATTCAACTGCCCAGACATATAGCTCTGATTGGTTCATTGACACCATGGCAGAACTCAAGGATGTTGATGTGACAGGAGCTGTGAATGATTCTATATTAGTTTATAATAGTAACATAGATAAATGGGTCGTGACTACACAATCTGACGAAGATATCAGAGCGACTGCAACCCTGATAGCATTCGCTCACAACGGATTCGATCCAAATGAACACACATTAATATTAACCGACAATGATCAAACTGTAGCTTCACGTACAGTAACATTCACGACTTCTGCTGATTTGGTGTCTGGTGCGTATGTTGAAGTGAGTGACACTAATTATGTATTTGGTATCTCAGGGTTAGACGAGACTCATTTAAATGAAATAGCTGAAGTAACAGCCGGAGTGATTGAGTTTGCTAGAACCAATGGTGATTTGAGTATAGCTGCTAGTCACACAAACGATACAGTTAGATTGACACAACTGGTTGGTGGTCCTGGTGGCAACACAACGATCACTGGTAACGCTATCGGTAACTCGCAAGATATTATTTTTCACGGAACAGCCGGTACAAATCAACACAATCCGGAATTCACTGGAGGTGAAGCTGTTGATAACTTTGAATCACTGAGCGACACACCAGGAGGATATGGTAACAGTGGAGGTAGTTTCGTCAAGGTCAATAATAGTGAGACTGGACTTGAATTTATAACACATCCAACGGATGAGTGGGATGATGTATATACAAACGTATCAACCTCTAGTGCAGATCGTAATAGCGTGTATACATCAGTTAAAGAAGCAAGTGCTGAATGGAACAGTGTTTATACTGATGTGTCAGAAACGAGTGCTGAATGGAATTCGGTTTATACTGACGTATCAGAAGCAAGTGGTGAATGGAACAGTGTTTATACTGATGTGTCAGAAACGAGTGCTGAATGGGACTCGGTTTATACTGACGTAAGTGAGACCAGTGCTGAATGGAATTCAGTATACACAGACGTAAGTGAGACAAGTGCTGAATGGAACAGTGTTTACACAGACGTATCAGAAACTAGTGCCGAATGGAACAGTGTTTACACAGACGTATCAGAAACTAGTGCTGAATGGGACTCGGTTTATACAGACGTATCAGAAACTAGTGCCGACTGGGACAGTGTATATAGTTATATCAACACAGCGTCCGGGCTAGGCTTAGCCACAGTAGACGCTCAAGGTAAATTGTTAACAACACAGATACCAGAGCTTAGTATAACCCGTGTACATGCAGTTACTAGTCCATCAGAGGTCGCGATTTTAAATCCCGGTACTGGTATTCAATCAGGAGACGTTGTTGTCGTATCATCCACACATGATAACTTGATAGCAGTAGTTGATTCACCTGCAGGTACATACACGAGTGGTACAGGTGATTACGTAGGGTACGCTAAACTAGCTTTACCTGATGGCTTGGTACAGACAGTTAACGGCAAGCAAGGACCTAGTGTTGTTCTGAACCCAGATGATTTTGATGATACAGTCACTGCTCATAAGTTTGTTTCTGCTGCTGATAAGACATTATGGAACTTAAATAACACGACTGTTCATGCTAATAGCGGTTCATGGATAGGAGGTAATAGCGCTTATAATACAGTATGTGCTACGAGCGCTGAATGGGATAGTGTATACTCAAGCGTAAATACCACAAGTGCTCAATGGGATTCAGCTTACACAGACGTGTCTGAAACGAGTGCTCAGTGGAACAGTGTTTATACAGACGTTAGTGAGACCAGTGCTGAATGGAATTCAGTATACACAGACGTAAGTGAGACCAGTGCTGAATGGGATTCAGTTTACACAGACGTGAGTGAAACGAGTGCTGAATGGGATTCAGTCTACACAGACGTATCTGAAACGAGTGCTGAATGGGATTCGGTTTACAGCTGGGTCAATAGTGACAGCGCTACCAACAATACTGATTACAATCAAACACATTTTGTAAATGCTAGTGGTGACACGATGACAGGTAAGCTAGAGATTAAATCTAGTGAACTAGAAGTAGGTGGTAATATAACAATGGCTGGTGATTTAATACACCAAGACGATACCGGTACCAAGATATCATTTAATACAGACACCATAACACTAGAAGCCAATGGCCAGGAATTTATAACTATAGATGGTACTCAACCGACACCCGATACAGTTATTATTAATGAAGCTGCCACAACACCAGTACATTTTATAATCAAAACACCAAGCAACCATCCAGCGCTATACTTTAGAGGTAGTGATGGTTTCCTAGGCTTAGGTACATCCGCCATGGGGGTCAAGTTGACAGTTGTGGGTGGTATATCTGCTAGTGAAGGTCTTGAGATAGAAGGTGGTGCTACTATAAAAGGTAACACAACACTCAGTGGTGATGTGACTGTTGAGAGTTCATTGACTGGAGTTGATGCTAACTTTACTGGTAGTTTATCAACATCAGGAGAGATGGTGAGTGCTGGAGTACCGTTACATAATATATTCTCGACAGACGTAGATATATGGAATGATCTGACAGTACATGGCAGCATAAGCGCCACAGATGATACAACTATTGACGGCACCTTATCTGCTGGGAATGTATTATCAGAGACTGGTTATCAAACATTAACAGGAGCGGGTATCAAAGTCACAGGTATCACGCAAGATATTAACATCGGTGGTCATGTGTTACATATAGTAAATGGATTGATTGTTGGGGTGACGGATGAGTAATTGCGATGATGGTGCACCACACACACCACCGCCTGTAAAGCCGTTGCATGAGTTTTACAGTTCAAATTTAAACCCTAAAATAACAACCTACGAGAAGCTAGCGACTCGTATTGCATACACATTGGGTTACCCTCAAATTAATATAGAGGCTCACCAGAATCAAGTGTTTGAGAATATCAGTATTGCGATCGAGATGTTCAGCAAATTTGCTGGATACACTGAAGAGTACTTGACATTCCACTCTAGTTTGTATGAACCTGGTAAAGGTCTTCGAATGGATGTGTTGATGACAGCGACAGAACAATTGGCCGGGTCATATGAAGCTAATCCAAATGAGACAACTCTCGACAAATCATTATACGAGATCGGTAACAGTATCATAGGTGGTGGTCCGATTGACATGGCTGTAAATTATAAAGGATATCCAGACGGAGAGTCTCAATGGGAAGGAACTAAAACTCGTAAATCTCATGGATCACGTACTAGTAGCCGGCCTGATGAATCTCAACGCGATCAATTAAATGAAAAATTAGCCAAACCAGCTCCCAACATGAAAGGATATGATTACCTGACCGATAGTTACAGAAAAGTTATAGACATATTCGCATTTGAGGAAGGCACATCTACAGGTATCAACACTTTATTCACAATAGAACAAACACTAGCACAACAGACATACTTTAGTTATGCTTTAGGTAAGTACGGATTTGATTTAGTAAGTTGGTACACAATGAAGAATTGGTTAGAGGACAGAAGAAAAATGTTGTCACAAGATTATTATTGTAGATTTGATGACAGGAAACAGACACTATACTTGACACCTGAACCTAACAGAGGTAACAGACGTACACAGTTCTACGGCCTTATAGGTGCATACGTTGAGAGACCTGTATGTGAATTAGTATCTGAAGCATGGGTATATCAATACGCATTAGCATTAACAAAAATCGTCATCGCTCGAGTGCGTGGAAAATACTCCGGAACAAATTTATTCGGTGGTGGTTCTCCTAATTACAATGAATTGTTAAGTGAAGGTAATACTGATAAGAAGGAACTCGAGACCAAGTTGTATGAAGGAGTTCCTGGATTCGGTGATGGCGAGCCTCCGATGTTCTTCGTAGGGTGAAGAAGAAACCTTACAAGAAATTTACTAAATTTCGACAAGGCATATACAAACCAGTTCACAGCGAGAAGTATGACGGTTCAAAATACCCTAGATATCTAAGCAGCTGGGAATTAAAGTTTTTTAAATGGTGCGATATAAACCCTACAGTATTGAAATGGTCTAGTGAGTCAGTATGTGTACCTTATATATCACCAGTAGATGGCAAGATGCATCGGTACTTTGTTGATAACGTGGTACATATACAAGAAGGAGCAAAGGTTGTTAAATATCTAATAGAGATAAAGCCATATAAACAAACAAAGCCACCTGTAACAACCGGCAAGAAAAAACGAACCACGTTAGTACATGAGGCTGCTACATGGGGTGTCAATCAAGCTAAATGGCAGGCAGCAATGAAGTGGGCTGATAAAAACGGTTACATCTTCCAACTAGTGACTGAGAAAGATTTTACATTATTCTCTAGATAGTAGTAGAATTTCTAGTTTTAGAGATAAGTAATTAGAATCATATGCACGCTAACCTATTAATAGAGACAACAGATCCAAGTGATTTTGAATACATTATTGAAGAACGTAATGCTAAAGGTGATCAGAATGTTTATATCAAAGGACCTTACGCAATGGCAGGAGCTTCTAATAAAAATGGCAGAATATACTGCGAGAAGGAGATGGCTAAAGAGGTTAAAAGGTATACAGAGCAGATGATCGACACTAAAAGAGCTTTAGGTGAGTTGAACCATCCAACTAGTGCTGATGTCGATCTAGAGAGAGCATGTCATATGGTGACTGAGTTAAATGCATGTCCTCACAATAGAGGTGTATACATCGGAAAGTCCAAGGTATTAAGCACACCGACTGGGACAATCGTCAAGTCTTTAATCAATGATGGATGCAGTGTAGGAATGAGCACAAGGAGTCTGGGTAAGTTGGTTCAATCTGAAGACAATTCTGGAGAGAATCACGTACAAGACATGCGCTTAGTAGCTATCGATTGTGTTGCAGATCCTAGTTTTGGAGAAGCGTTTGTTAATGGTATTCTAGAAAGCAAACAATTTATTCTCAACCAGTCTGGTATGTACGTGGAAGCGTACGATAAATTTGAAAAAGGATTAGCTAACATGCCGAAGAATGATGTACAGGATTATTTAAAGAACAATATTTTAACGTTTATTGAATCAATCAAACAAAAACTATAATGACCAGACCTAACAACAACCCAAATGAACGCCAACCAGTCATGAAATTTATCAGTGATATTGGCAATAAAAACTACGCAGCTGCGAAGGATTCCCTCAAGGTGGCGATAGAAAAAAAGCTATTTAACAAGATAAATGCTAACAAAAACATAAATATATTTAGAGATGAGTGAAAAACAAATTAATAACCAACTTAAAGATCTAGGCGACGGAATCCTCACAGAGGAAACACTAGCAGAGCTAGAAACATCATTCCATGAATCAGTAGACGAGTTAGCTCAAGTACGTGTTGAGAAAGCACTAGTTGAACAAGACGAAGAACATGCTGTTAAACTCGAGAAGCTTTTAGAGGCTATTGATAGTGATCATACTAACAAGCTTCAAAAGGTTGTAGAGGCTATCGACAAAAATCACTCAGAAAAATTAGTCGCTCTCGTAGAGAAGTTCAAAACGGAAATTGATGGAGACGCTAAAGTGTTTAAAGAAGGCCTAGTAGACAACATCAGCAACTACTTAGACTTGTATGTTGAAGAGACTTTACCAGTAGCAGACATTCAAGAGGCTATTAAGAATAAACATGCAGTAACAGTATTAGAAGGATTGAGAAAAGCATTATCAGTTGACAATGCACTCTCAAATGAGTCAGTACGTGAAGCTGTTATGGACGGTAAACGTCAAATCGATGAGGCTTCTACTACAGCAATCAAGTTAGCTGAAGAGAACAAAGTTTTAAAAGAAAACTTAAGCTCACAACGCGCTGAATTAGCATTAGATAAACTTACAGAAGGTTTACCAGCTAGTAAAAAACGTCACATGGTTAAAGTACTTGAAGGCAAGTCCGCACAATTTATTAACGAGAACTTCCAATACACATTGGACATGTTCGAGAAAAATGAAAAATCTAAACTAACCGATCTCAAGGCAGAAGCCACTAGTGGCAAGAGAGTCATCGATCGTCCAGTTTCAAAGCAAGCTCCTGTAATTAAAGAGAGCGTTGAATCCCAAATCGAGCAAGTAGAACCTGACAACAAACAAGACGGTCATCTATTTAATAACTATATGGGTGAGCTTAAGAAATGGTAACATCAATTTTAAATGAGGCTTCACAGCCTGAGTATGTAAGGAAATTAATAATATGTCACAGGTAAAACCCGCACAATCATATATTGATGAGGAAAGAGCTGGAACACTTCTTGAGAAGTGGGCACCAGTTTTGGATTACACATCCGATAACGTTAAACCAATCACAGATGATCATTCTCGTTTGAACACCGCTATTCTCTTGGAAAACCAAGAGTCATGGTGCTTGAAAGAAAATTCAGCTGGAGCTGGTGGAGTTTTCGGATCTGCTGGAAGCATGGGTCACGGAGGCGCAATGACGCCTGCGCAAGACTTCTACGCTACTGGCGATGCACGTCTTCCAAAAATTCTCATCCCTATGATTCGTCGTACATTCCCCGAACTAATTACTAATGAGATCGTAGGCGTCCAACCTATGAGTGGTCCAGTAGGGCTTGCTTTTGCAATGCGCTACAAATACGAAAATGAATCTTTAGGTTCAACAGGTATTGACGGACACACTAATGGGTCAACAACTACTGGTAACAATGGTCAACCTCGTACCGCAGGAAATTCAACTGCTGGTAATAACGAGAATGAAGCCGGATACCAGCAGTTAGACACTCGCTTCACAGGTGCTTCCTCTTCAGATTTAGACTTCAAAGACGCCGATGGTAATGCCATTGACGGTCTTTCGATGGTCGCTGATGACGCAGGAATTGCAGCTAAACTCGCAGATTATGAACTTACTGGTAACATCCCACAGATGGTAGTCTCTTTTGAGAAGACCGCTGTTGAGGCTGGAACTCGTAGGCTCGCTGCTCGTTGGAGCGTTGAACTTGAACAAGACCTCAAGAACATGAATGGTATTGATATCGATACTGAATTAACAAACGCTATGTCGTATGAAATTCAGGCCGAAATCGACCGTGAAATGCTCATGAGAATGGTTCAAGTAGCCGCCACCGCTGGAACTGGAAAAGGTGTAAGCACCTGGTCCCCCGCTAGCGCTGACGGACGTTGGATGGCTGAACGTAATCGTGATCTTTACGCCAAAATTATCGTAGAAGCAAATCGTATTGCTATTCGTAATCGCCGTGGAGCAGCTAACTTTTTAGTTGCTACTCCTCGCGTTTGCGCTATCTTGGAAATGCTCCCTGAGTTTCAGTGGATGCAAGTTCAAGGTAATGTCAATACCCAACCCGTTGGAATTGCTCGCGTCGGTAACTTAGGTGGAAGATTTAACGTTTACCGCGATACACGCACAGAAGCTCAATTCGAGGACGCCACTAATAGTGGTCGTTCAGCTCGTATGGAGTATATTCTTTTAGGCTATAAAGGACCTGAGTTTTACGACACAGGAATCATTTATTGCCCATACATCCCAGTGATGGTACAAAGAACTGTAGGTCCTAATGATTTTGCTCCACGTGTTGGACTACTCACCCGTTATGGTGTAGTAGACAATATCTTCGGTGCAGATCTTTATTACCACGTAATCGTAGTCAAGAATCTCGGTGATTCGTTCACACCCGGCACTCAGTCGGTGTACTTCGGATAAATCATTTAAGATGTTTTAGAAGCCGTTGAAATGATACATACGGCAAGAAGTTTTTAACTCACGGTCTACCGATTGATTTCGGTAGACCGTTTTTTTGTGTATATACGGACAGACAAAAAAGGCCGCTCTGTGTAGAGCGACCTTGTTAGTTTAGTTAGGGTTAAATTGTATTATTGTTTACTTGTCTTGACGTGAGGTGTCTTCACGTCAATCAAAGCAGGACATGCCCAATCAATTGAGCTCTTATCATTAGCACGAACAGGATTGATATCAATACCACCTCGACGAGCGTACAGACAGGTTACCACGAGCTTCTCCGGAGACAATATATCTAGTAGACGCTTGTATATTGTCTCACATATCTCTTCATGAAAGTGACATTCATCTCTAAACGAAATGATATACTTGAGCATGCTCTCAGGTGTCACGTGGTTCTGTCCTTTGATAGCAATCCATACATCACCCCAATCTGGTTGACTTGTGACACGACAATTACTCTTGAGCAAACCGCTATGAAACTTAGACCAGCTAGTGACAATACCACCCTCTGGTAGATCTTCTAGTTCTAACAAGTCTGGTGTCTCTGTGTATGTTTCCACATTCATATCGGTTAGTAATTGAGGATCTAACACTTCCTCTAATGTCGTGTATCCTTTCCTGCTGAACAAAGGATCTCCACTAGCTTTGATATTAGATGGTATCACGTGTACCTCTACATGCGTCTCTAACAACTTGCTCAAGTCATCTGATGCATGTAAAGAGATAAACTCTAACACACTTTCTTGACTGGTTCCGCATTTGAACATGTTGAAACTATTGAAATACAACTTGATACTCTTGCTCTCAACAATGTACTTACTATCACACGGATACACGATTTTAGCCACCCCAGCAACAGGTAAACCACCATTAGTCAACCCACTCACTTCATATGCATTCCATGTGTCATAACCCACGAACGGTAGATCATCATCACTGATATCTAGATGCTTTCTATTGTTACTTCTAGGTTCTCTGACCAATAAATTACTATCGTATTGGTCCTTGTATTGAGATGTTTGTCCTAAATGAACTGATATATTACTATTGTCTAATTTTGTCATTTTATGTGCTTTAAAATTGTTTCCATCCTCTCTTCTACAGATCCACTTAACTTAACTATTCTATCCCTCCATGAATTCACACCTGGTAAGCTAACCGGAGATGTGAGAATCTCGTTGTATATATCTAGTATATCTAGTATATTGTTACGAAACTGCATGTCAGTGCTCCTCACACCATCATCCTCGAATGGTATCTCATCAGGACATGTATAGAATATAACATCTAACTTGTTACCTAGAAACGATAGCATGTTCCGCGCGAACTCTCTCACCCAGGTTTCTACTAATCCTTGATCTGATAACCATTTTGTATACACATAGCCATCCAATATACATCTATCGAGAATGACATTACCTGTCATACAGTGATTGTCTAGATGTTCTTTGAGAATATG
>ERZ887849.3954-NODE-3954-length-10762-cov-3.419258_pt1 | contig 10762 bp, 6 predicted proteins | sample MGYA00521267_ERZ887849 | MGnify/ENA primary metagenome ERZ887849 (study PRJEB32303, sample SAMEA104408601) | aquatic metagenome | biome: Brackish water; feature: Pelagic; material: water | place: Baltic Sea | collected 2014-06-06T16:11:00 | depth 2,863 m ... | reverse complement strand
TGCGGGGGAAGCCACCGAATAGCACAAGGTTCAGGGACATTGTTAGAAGTCTGGCGGCCTGAAAGGTCGCCCGCAGTCATCGCTATCAAACGAAGCGGGTTATGGGATTGATAATCTCGGGCGACCTTTCAGGCCGCATTTCTTTGACGCAATTTTTCCCAGGCCTGAATGCCTGGGCTTTGTGCTGACGAGCTTTCAGCCCGTTTCCGACTTACAGAAATTTGCCGTAACTCGTCTTAACCTCGCGCCATTGGATGCAAAATCTTCTGATGCTTCAACCCCGGATCACGGCACAATCCCGTGTCGTTTGCGGGTTGCTTCTATATGGCTTTGTGACGATTTTGTGTGATGAGAGAACCTCTCGATCGGCGCTCATTTATGCTCAAATCAGTCGGTGCATCGCTTGCGCTGCCTGGCCTTCCGTCGTTGATGGCGGGATCGAAAACGGTGCAAGCGGCGGTCAAGGCAACCTCGGGTGCTGGCGTTGGCGCTCCCCGTTTTGTGGCGGTTGGAAACCTTCTTGGATTTCAAACCAAGCAGCTGTTCCCCGAGACGGTCGGAAAAGACTACGAAACAACTCGATTGCTGAAGCCTCTCGCGGCGATGCGCGATCAAATGACCCTCTATCGGGGGTTAGATCACGGGATTAAAGGCGGGCACTTTGCGGTTCATTCATTCCTATCGGGAGTGCTCAATTCGGAGGCTCAGAATCGGGCTGACGGGAACGTTTCAATCGATCAATTTATGGCTGACGAAGTGGGGATGCAGACCCGTTTTTCATCGCTAACGGTTGGTTCCGAAGGTGGCATCCACGGCGGCTGCCAAATTGCCTGGACCAAGTCCGGTGTGCGCGTCCCGCCGATTACGGGACCTGCTGATCTCTTCGAGCGTCTTTTTATCAGTGACTCCAAGGAGCATCAGGCTGAGCGAGTTAAAGAAAACCGGCTTCAGGATTCGATTCTCGATTCGGTTTTGGAAGACGCCAACCGGCTTTCGAAGCGAGTGAATCACGAAGACAAGAACAAGCTGGATGAGTATTTCAGTTCGATCCGTGATGTCGAAAAACGCCTTGAGCTTCGGAAGCAGTGGGCGAGTCATCCGAAGCCTGAGAAGCCATTCGATCGTCCTGCTGACCAAAACACGGTTGAGGATTTGCCGATGCTTTACGAACTGATCGCCCTCGCCTTGCAGACCGATTCCACTCGGATCGCCACCTTGGAAATCGGCGGGAGCTTTCTTCCGCAGAATCTGGGGATCGACAAATCCTATCACGGCCTTTCTCACCACGGAAACGACGAGGACGCGCTCGCTCATCTCATCACCTTGGAAAATTATCAGATCGAGCATTTCGGCAAATTCCTGAACCGTCTTTCCGGTATTCAAGACGGAGAGCAAACCCTACTCGACTCGACCTCCGTTCTTTTCGGCAGCGGGATGGGCAACGCGCATTCACATAACAATTCGGACCTCCCGATCATTCTCGCCGGGGGTGGTTATCAACATGGTGAGTTTAAGAAGGTAGAATCCAAAGGCATCAAGAAGGTGCCGCTTTGCAATCTCTATCTCGATCTAGCGCAGCGAATGGGGCTTGAATCCGAAAGCTTCGGCACAAGCACTGGCACGTTTTCGTAAGCTTTCGTGATGACCGCTCTTCTGCTACGCTGCGTTGTTTGGCTTTCGCTGAGTTGCGGCCTGACCGCCTCACACCTCCGAGCGGATCAGCCTCCTGGAGAAAAAGTGTTGTTCAGCTTTCTCGGCAATTACTGTCTCGAATGTCATGACTCGATCCTCGAAAAGGGAGAACGTGACTTCGAGCTGTTCGAATTCCCGCTCGAAAACGTGGAGGACCTGATCGTTGCTAAAGAGATTGTCGATCAAGTCACCCTGAAAGAGATGCCGCCGAAAAAGGCGGATCAACCGACCGATGAAGAGCGCCTTGCGGTGGTCCGTGCCATTCGTGAAAGCATCGCCGCAGCCCGCAATAAGCTCGAAAGCACCGGCGCACGAACCGTCATTCGTCGACTTTCGAACCGGGAATACGAAAACACACTTGAAGTCCTTTTCGGCCGCCAAGTCGAAACGCTGGGGCTGACCGCCGATTTCCCGAAGGAGAAAACCAGCCGGCACATCGATACAATTGGGGAGTCGTTGGTGACGTCAGGGTTTTTGCTCGACCAGTATTTTCAATCCGCCCATCGACTCATCGAATCTCGACTCGGCAAGCCCGAGATGAAACCGAAGTCGTGGCATTTCACCGACAATTTCAAGCAGTATGAAGAGCTGACCGGTTCTCACAAATCAGCCTTCAATTTCGAATACCTCTGCCTCTACGAACAGCCGAACACCGACACGCGGCAGGGCGGCTACGGTCACATCGAAGATTTCCTCGAAGGCGTTCCCGTATCCGGGCTCTACGACATCAAAGTGAACGCCAAGGCGATGCATCGCTTCACCCACTACGACCCGAAAATCTTCCGAATCGACCTGTCCGAGAAATTCATCCTCGGAGTCGTTCCTGGCGATGCCACCAAAGGCCACATTCATTACCCGCAAGGCATTGAGCCGCCTCTAGCCCAAAGCATTGTCCCCGATGAGAAATTTGAATGGATCACCTTTCGAGTGTGGTTGGATGCAGGGCAAACCCCACGCTTCATTTTCCCGAATGGTCCCTACGAATCCCGGGCTTCCGTTGTCAATATCAACAAGCGTTACACCAACGAATTCAAGGGCGTAAAATCCAGTTCCGGCGTTGGCCGCGCTCATATTTTGAAACAGGGCGAACTTCCTCACATCCGAATCGCCGAAGTCAAAGTCGATGGACCTATCGCTGAGAAAGCAGGTGCAAAGGAAGAATTGGCCGTGTTTGGCGACGGGGGATTTAAAGCGGATCAAGCTCTTCAGCAACTATACGCATTTGGAGAACGCGCTTATCGACGCCCACTTGCCGATGCCGACCGCAAAAGTATCAAGAAGACTTACGACCTGAGAATCAGCGAAAAAGCAACGCCTCGTGTCGCCGCCCTCGATACCCTGAAAATGATTTTGTGTTCTCCGTCATTCCTGTATCTCAGTGAAATTACTGAGGAGAAAAAGCCCATGCTCGGCACCTACGATCTGGCGTCGCGACTGTCCTACGCGCTCTGGGCATCCCCGCCGGATCACAAACTAATCGCCGCCGCAGCGAACAAGGAAGCGTTCCTCACCGATCCAAAACATCTGCGAGCTCAGAGTGAACGGCTTCTCTCCGACGAACGGGTGGGAGGCTTCGTAAACGGATTTCTTGATAGTTGGTTGAACCTTCGAGACATCGGCCAAATGCCCCCGCCTCGGGCATCCGCGCGTTCCTACTACGCAGAGAACCTGCCCGATTCGATGAAAGAAGAGACCCGGCTTTTCTTCCGGTATTTACTGAAAGAAAACCGATCCGTTATCGATTTCCTCGACGCCGACTACACCTTTGTAGATAAGAAATTGGCAACTCACTATCAGTTGCCGCAAAAAGACGCCCTCCGGCTCGAAGACGGATTCCGCCGCATCAGTATCCAAAGCAACAACCAGCGCGGCGGTTTACTTGGCATGGCCAGTGTCCTCACCGCCAGCGCCAACGGAGTCGAAACCTCGCCAGTGACACGCGGTGTCTGGATTTCCGAAAACATTCTTGGCGTGACGCCCCCTCCCCCGCCAGATGAAGTTCCGCCGATCGATTCCGATGTCCGCGGTGCGAAAACCATTCGCGAGCGACTCGAAAAACATCGCTCACAAAAAACGTGCGCTGAATGTCACCGAAAAATCGACTTCCTCGGATTCCCTCTCGAAACCTTTGATCCCATTGGCCGCTGGCGCTCCTCCTACCCGAAGCCCAAAGGTGATGCGCCTGCTCAGAAAGTCGATACCAGCGGCGAGTTTTCATCCGGGGAAAAGTTTGAGGATTTCAATCAATTTAAAAAACAACTCATTGCGACCCGAAAAGACGCCTTCACTCGACATCTCATTTCCGAATTTCTCACCTACGCCTGCGGTCGCCACATGGAGCCCGTCGACCAATTCGTGATTGATGACATCCTCGCCAAAGTTCAAAAAGAGAAATACGGCCTGCGGACCTTGATCCTCGAATCGCTCTCCAGCAAGATTTTTCGGAGTCGGTGAGTTGGTTGAGCCAATATAGAGTTCTCTCCCCTGCAGCGAGCATGAGCGAGCAGCCCTTTGACCCCCAGACAGCTCGCTCACGCTTGCTGCTACGTTTTGCCCGCGCTACGCGGCAATCCCGTGGATGAACGTCTCGACGTAGTCGATGACTTTGTCGTAAACGCGCTGTTTGGTGGGACCGCGCTCTAGGATGCCTAGCGGCTTTTGGATCACCTCGATAATATCGGGATCGGGTAACGGCTTCTCGCCGGTGTAGATGAACCGATCGATTACTTTCTTTAGCTTGTCGGCGTCGAGCTGCTCTTCTTTTACGAGCTGATCAAAAGCGGTCATGCGCTCCTGCTCCCAGAGGTCTTCGAAGCCGTCGGGGATCTCGGCGGCGTTGGTCAGGTTGGGCAGGGTGCTGTCGATGAATTTCTGGATCAGCTCGCGTTTGCTGCGCAGTTCGAGGTCTCCGGCGACGGAGTCGAGAATGAGATTGCGGATCTTGGTCTGCTCGGGGGCGTCGGCATCATACAGTTGGGCGAGCAACGAGAGAATGTATTTCACGTTGACCACGTCGCGATGGATCAACTCCAATTCGAAATCGATGTCTTCGAGGATGGATGCCTTTTCTTTCTGGGTGTTGGTCTTGACCTTGTCGTAAAGATCGAGATAGGCGCTCCGGTAATCGGCAAATTGCTGGGCGGGAAGGGCGAGGTCTTCATCTTCGAAGTTTGAAAAAGATTCGAGAATGTTTTTCAAACGCATCAGCTCACGAAAGACTTTAACAAAGGCCATCTCGGCGTCTTCGTCGGGCAAGTCTTTCACGCTGCCGACGGTGGCTGAGCCCCTTTATTTCCGGCTTGTCGCGCATTTGCCGTCACGAACCAACCCTATCGATTCCAAAGGCCCGAGTTTACGCAACTTTACATCAAAATTTTGGAATTCGAAAACGGGCTGAAAGCTCGTTCGCACAAAGTCCCGCCTTTCCAGCTTCGCAGCGAAGCGATAGGGTAGAGATTTTATTTTATCGGACCATACGGCTCAGCGGAACGCTTCGCCCCACCTCTAAACACTTTTTGCCTTCTCATCCCACAAACTATCAGAGTATGGTTCTCGAACGTACCCTATTGATTCGATGAACAGACCCTATTGCTTTGTTTTAACCGCCGTTTTCTCCGCGCTATTTTTCGCCTCCGCTTCCGCTGATGAGCGCCCCAATGTCCTCTGGATTTATGTCGATGACATGAGCGACTGGATCGGCTGTTACGGCTACGAGTTGGCTGAATCACCTAACATTGATCAATTGGCGCTTGAAGGGACTCGATTTGAAAATGCGTTCATGCCAGCGCCGGTTTGCTCCGCGACTCGGTCGGCGTTGATCACGGGGACCATGCAAACCTCCCATGGTCTGCATCATCACCGGACCATGGTGAAAAAGCCATTGCCTGAATCGATTTCGACAATCCCGGAACTGTTTCGTGCGGCGGGTTACGTGACGTTCAACGAACAAAAAGAAGACTACAATTTCACGCGGGATCGCGATCGACTTTACTCACGGGATTTTAAACGCCCGAAGATGAAAGGCCATTTGGTAGGTCGAGATGTCTCGTGGCTAAAGCAGCTTCAGGGCAAAAAGTTCTTCGGGCAGATTCAATTAAAGGGCGGGAAATTCGGTGGTGAGACCGGTTCGAAATTCCCTGCGGAAAGCCGCCTCGATCCCAGCAAAGTGACGGTGCCTCCCTACTACCCCGATGATCCAGTCATTCGAAATGCGATTGCGCGGCACTATGAACAAGTCGCCGAAACAGATGAACAAGTCGGGGCAATCATCGCCGCGTTGAAGGAATACGGACTCTACGAAAACACGGTCATTTTCTTTTTCACCGACCACGGCGTTCCCCTTCCCCGCGCAAAACAATTCATCTACGAAGACGGTGCGAAGGTTCCACTGATTGTTTCCGGGCCGAAGATTGCGCGCGGAAAAGTCCGCGATGACCTCGTGAATGGCATCGATATTTCGGCAGCAACACTCAGCGTCGCGGGGATTGAAATTCCCGATACGGTTGAGGGCAAAGACTTCCTATCCGATAACTATCAGAAGCAGAAATATATCATCGCAGCGCGTGATCGTTGCGGAATCGCGGTTGATCGAATTCGTGCGGTGCGGAGTCAAAAATTCCGTTACGTCCAAAATTTCCAAACGGACAGACCGCTTTATCAACCGCAATACCGAGACAAATTTGCTTCGATCATGCGGCTTCGCGAATTGTTCGCGGAAGGAAAACTCACGCCGGTTCAAGCAAGTTATCACAGTCACGCGGCACGTCCGAAAGAAGAGCTTTACGAATTGGAGAGCGATCCTCATCAGGTCAATAATCTCGCCAAGAATCCAAAATTCGCTTCCGTCATGACCGAGCATCGCGATGCACTGACGAGTTGGATCAAAGCTACCGACGACAAAGGACAATACCCTGCGAGCGAGGCGGAGTTGAAAGCGGTCTTCGATTACGCCAAAGGTAAGGTCGCTTCTCCCGAATTCGATTTTCTTAAATTGGCTGAGGAGAAATGACGTGCCTTTCTGTTAGAACATTCCAAAAGTTCCGGTTCAACTCCCGATTTCCAGCCAACAAAGATCTGGTGACAACCGAAAAAATGTTCTTTAGTCACAAACCCGCTTTTGTAATATTTTTAATCACGAATGATCAGACAATTGTTATCTCGCACCCTCGTGCTCACCCTCACTTTCGGCGCGTCTCAAATTTCAAGCAACGCTCAGGACGAATCACCGACACAGCCCAATCTCGTTCTCATCATCGCCGATGATATGAACTGGGATGATTGCGGTGCCTACGGCCATCCGGCTATCCGCACTCCCAATATCGATGGCCTTGCCGCAAACGGACTTCTGTTTCAGCACGCTTACCTCACCACAAATTCATGCAGCCCATCGCGCTCTAGTATTCTCACCGGAAATTACCCACACAACACCGGCGCCGAGCAGCTGCACTGGCCGCTTCCAGCGGGTAGCAAGACGTTTGCTCAGGAACTCGGAAAGCTTGGCTACTACACCGCCGCCGCTGGAAAATGGCACTTGGGCGATGCGACACGCGATCATTTTGACAAAGTTTACGAAGCCTCCACCGCAGGTTTTGTGCTGCCGTCAGGAAAAGATGGCGAGCCTCCGCGCATGGTGGCAGCTCAGCCAAGTGGATGTGAAGATTGGGAAAAGGCGCTCGATGAACGGACGATGGACAAGCCGTTTTTCATGTGGCTGGCCGCTCTCGATCCTCACCGGGAATACACCGAAGGCGCGCTCGATCCACCGCACAAAGCGCAAGATGTCATCGTGCCGCCTCACCTTCCGGATACTGCCGACGTTCGCGAAGACCTACGTCTTTACTATGATGAAATCGGACGGCTCGACGAATACGTCGGCAAAGTCGTTGCAAAACTTGAAGAACAAAAAGTCGCAGACAACACCCTGATTCTTTTCATCAGCGACAACGGTCGACCTTTCCCTCGGGATAAAACCACGCTCTACGACGGCGGAATTCGCACGCCGTGGATTGTGAAATGGCCTGCAAAAATCAAGCAACCCGCGACAACATCGGCGCTGGTTAGCTCGGTCGATATCGCGACCACATTTCTCGAATTGGCGGGTGGCAAAGACGCCCTCGATACTGAGGGAAAGAGTTTTGTAAACGTGCTGAACGACCCGGCCGAAGCACACCGCGAGTTCGCTTTTGCCGAAGACCACTGGCATGACTACGAAGACCATGCGCGCAGCATCATGACTCAGCGCTTCAAACTGATTCGCAACGACTACCCAGATCTTCCAGCAACGCCATCCGCCGATGCAGGCCGTGGATTGACTTGGCAAAACATGTTGGTTTTGCAGAAAGAAGGAAAACTTCCGCCTCATCAACAAGGCAATTTCATCTCTCCACGCCCCGAGTGGGAACTGTTCGATTTACAGCGAGATCCTGCCGAACTGAATAATCTCATCAACGACCCAGCTTACGCTTCAACAAAAACCGAGCTGATGAATGCATTGGATGCTTGGACCAAAGAGACCGGTGATTATCTTCCAACAAAACGCACGCCAGATGAGTTTGATCGCGTCACAGGCGAGCCCGATCACAGCGTCCGCGTTCGTCCTCGCCTTTCGAAAAAGAAAATGTTTGGGACGAACGGGAAATATTGAGACGGCCGGAGTTTTCACAGGAAAATTGCGATCACGGAAACGGGCTGAAAGTCCGACCGCACAAAGCCCAGTCCTTTAGGGCCGTGATCATGAAGAAATCTCCCCCGGCCTGAAAGGTCGGCCGCAAACTTGATTGGCGGAGTTTGCGGGCGACCTTTCACGCCGCTACGAAGAATTTACGCGTTTGTAGGCCTTAAGGCCTACACTTTGTGCGGTTGGGCTTTCAGCCCATTTCCCCCTCCAAAAACTTTGATGAAAACTGGGGGCGAAATGTCTGGACCTGATCTTCCAATCTTTGACCGCGTCATGCCAACAGCGCCCCAACCTCACCGGTACTATCAGCAAAGCGCTCGCTTTCAACGCCCATCAGTTTTGCCTGAGTCAGCCACAGGTTCGCCAAAGGCGTGCCCTCGGGAAGATTGATGTGCTGCCCTCCATTGATCCGTTTTCCGCCACCGCCCACAATGATCGGCAGGTCGTTGTATTGATGAGTGGAACCATCGCCCAATCCAGAGCCGTAGGTGAATAACGTATTGTCCAACATCGTCGTGCCGTCGGCTTCTTTGATACCTTCCATTTTTTCTAACAAATACACATATTGCTCCATGTGAAAACGATCCACCTGAAGTAGATCATCAATCATCTTGGTTTGGTTGTGCGACATACCGTGATGACTTCGCGGCTTATCGAAAAGGCCATCGAACATGTAAGGCGTGTCCCAACGCTCCGGACCAACCATAAAAGTCGCCACATTTGTGAGTCCCGTTTGCAGAGCCACGACCATGAGATCACCCATCAACTGCATGTATTCGCCGCGAGGCAAATACGCTTCCGCTGGCTCATCAAACGTCACCTTCGCAAGTTCGCCTTTCATTTTTTCAAGACGGTTCATCTGCGTTTCGATGGTGCGAACCGAATCAAAATACTCAGCGAATTTCTGGCCGTCGGAATAACCCAGCTCTCGTTTCATCGAATTCGCATCTTCCAAAACCAAATCGGTGATGTCGCGATAGCGATCGATTTCCTGCGTCGAAAACAAGCGACGATACATCTTGCGCGGATCACGAACCGACGGCGCGAGATGCCCCGTGCCATACCACGAGATGTTATCAAAGTAGATCGATTCCTTGTTATCCTTGTGGCTGTTGCAACTGAACTCCAGCGTCTTGAACGGAGTTTTTGTCCCCACTTGATCGCCCACAATGTGATCCAGCGTGCGATCCAACGGCCACGCCGAACCTTTGATCGTGTAGGGCTCAGCACTGCTCAGATAACACGACGCACACTGCGCATGAACATCTGTCCCCGTCTGAAAAGTCCGATCCATCCCCGTGATCAGCGAGACCTTGTCCTTCATTCCCGCGAGCGGCTCCATCGTCGGCGTCAGGGTCTCAAGCGGCTTGGCAAAGAAATTCGGGTCCTGCTTTCCGAGCGATTTCATGACGTTGCCAAGATTCCCTTTCGGAATCACATCTTCGCCTTCCCCCGGAAAAAATCCGCGTCGCACCACTCCGATCGGAACATAAAAATGAGCCATCCGCTGAGCAATTTTCGCAGGAGCCGCCGCCGAAGCAACACTCTCCAGCCACGGCAGAGAAAGTGCAGCACCGCCGATTCCGCGGAGAAATTTTCGTCGTGAAGGTGATTTCATTTTTCTGAATTTTTGGTTTCTACGAAGCAACAGGGTCTGTTCGATGAGCCTAGCCTGTTGGTTCGTTTTGGCTTTTCGAAACAATAGGGTTCATTGAACGCACCCTAATGCTTCGCGGCGACAGTTTCGGCTGCGGCTTTTGGATTGGTCTTCGTTTGAAAAGGATCGCTCAAAATCACTTGTTTGAGCAAAGACTGAATTTTGTAATCATCGGCCGCAACCGCCTCGGAAATTTCGTCGAGCGCGATTTGATCTTCCGGACCCAACTCGCGAGCCAAACCGAAGGAAAGCAGATGCCCAGCGAGCCCGCGTGCGAAACGATCTTTCTCGGCAAGAATCGCATCTTTGAATTCGATCACGTTGTTGAAATCGTGCTTTCGAAAAAGCGTTCCTTCCATGTCGACATCCCGGTCGTTCTCGTATTTTTCGCGCCAATTCCCAATCACATCGTAATTTTCCAACGCGAAACCGAGGGGATCAATTTGCTCGTGGCAGCCTTTGCAATCGGCTCGCTCGCGGTGCATTGAAAGCCGCTCGCGAAGGGTGAGGTGCTCTTCGCCTTCAGCAGGTTTTTCGCCCAACGCCGGCACGTCGGCAGGCGGCGGCTCGGGCGGGTTGTTGAAAATCACCGAAGCAATCCATGCCCCACGCGTGATTGGCTGAGTGCGCTCGGGGCCCGACGTCATCGTCATCACGGCGGCATTGGTGATTAACCCGCCGTTGCGACGATCCGTCACCGGACTGCGTTCAAACCCCATCACGACCGGACCGTTTTT
>ERZ887849.3948-NODE-3948-length-10767-cov-6.376680_pt1 | contig 10767 bp, 9 predicted proteins | sample MGYA00521267_ERZ887849 | MGnify/ENA primary metagenome ERZ887849 (study PRJEB32303, sample SAMEA104408601) | aquatic metagenome | biome: Brackish water; feature: Pelagic; material: water | place: Baltic Sea | collected 2014-06-06T16:11:00 | depth 2,863 m ... | reverse complement strand
GGCCTCGCTGCACGCTTTGGCAGAATCTATGGATGCTGGAAGCGTCGCAGAATCTGCCAGCCTCACCGGCTTGGTCAGTGAACTTGATCGGCGTGCACAAGCCCAGCATGCTCCCCAGGCCGATGCGGTCACCCTGGCCACAATTCATGCTGCCAAGGGATTGCAGTGGCGTTTGGTGGTGGTGGCTGGCCTGGCTGAGGGGGTGCTGCCGCTGAGTTCCTGGTCCGCCGATGCGGCCGATACTGCACGGGAGCAACTCAACGAGGAACGTCGCCTCTTCTACGTGGCCGTCACGAGGGCGCAGGACGATTTGGTGCTGAGCTGGGCGCAGGCCCGGACCGCGGGTGCCCGTACCCGTGCGGTGAGCCGGTTCGTTGCCGAGGCGTTGCCCGCATCCGCCGTTACCGCTGGCGGAGCCCCTCGGTCGGGAACAGCGGCACCTGGTGCGGGTGGGCGTGCTGGGCGATCAGGTGGCCGACGGCCACCGGCCAACTGCCGCACCTGCACCACGGCCCTGGTGACCCCCGCGGAACGCGCTCGTGGCCGTTGTCGGCGCTGTCCCTCAACCGCCGATGAGCGATTGGTCGAGGCGATTAAGGGGTGGCGCCTGCAGGAGTCCAAGGCCAGGGAGATTCCGGCCTACCAGATTCTCACCGATGCCACCGTGGAAGCCCTCGCCGAGGCGCGGCCGAGTACGTCGGCAGAACTTCTCGCCATTAGCGGCATCGGTAATGCCAAGTTGACGCGCTATGGGAAGGATATTTTGGCCCTCATCGAGTCGAGCACTCGTTCATGAACAGATCTCCCGGTGCTTTTCCGAGAGAATTATGAATGACAGGGGTGTCTTTTGTGACAATCGTGCGATATTGTTGAGACATGGCCATCATGGAACGTGTGACACACGCCACAGATTTCCTTCACAAACCTAGTTCTGCGCAGGCATCGGTTCGCTGTGCCGACTGCGGCATCACTGCCCCAAATTCGCAGCGCGCAACCTGGGGATTCACCCGCCGCACTACCGGTGCTGAGTTGATTTGTCCCGAATGTGTCGATATCGCCCTGCCCGCCATTGAGGTTGGTTTCGGCTACTAATTGCGCCATGAGCATCCGCAGAGCGGATGCACCTCATGCGCGCGCGTGGTTACCGCGCCACCGGGAAGTTCGATCCCTTGGGTTACCCCGCTAAACCTCACCCCACTGTCGCCCACGGCTTGTGCCTCAACGAAAGCGCTGGCCAGCATGGCCACATGTGCACTCACCGCCTGCAAGAGCGCCGCATCTATCGCATCCACATCGGGTTTTTGATGGGTGAGCTGAACGCTGAGTCGCGGCCACGCTGGATCCTCGTCGCATCGGTGCAGCGTCCAACAGCGCAAACAAGAACTCTGTCCGGGTAGGACAAGTGGCCCGACATGCCCATGTCGACCCCACACAGCCACGGGCAGCACAGCAGATTCGTGTCGACCATCGCTGACCGTGCTTACCCCGATAGCGTCTGGATGCCAGGCGTCGGCCAAGATTCGTAGCGCAGGTTCGGTGTTGCGACCCCGGTGTTTTCGATTGCCTGATGGTTCCGGATCTGTGGTGAACACATGGCGAAAACCGCTGGCGCGCAGCGTATTAATGATCTTTTCAGCCAGAGGTTGGCGACCTAGGACCACAATGACCGCTTCGGCTCGGGCATCAACGGCCGCGTACGCTCGCTCGTCGACGTAGGTCTGACGTGCGCACGCTTGGTGCCTGGTGGCGGTGTCGCGTTCGTGGGTGCTTAGGTCACTGACGCACCGCGGAATCCGAGCCGCATCGTCCAATGCGCCGGCGCTGATGAGCAACTGCAGTAGGTGAAGGGCCTCGTCGACCGCGAGGCCCTGTTGTTGCGCCTCAGCAATCGCGACCTCGAGGGTGCGAGCGCCGGTGAGCGTTCTGGCCCATTCGATGAGGGGTCGATCCACTTCGAGCATCACCCGACGTTGCGGGTCGAGGCCAACCTGCAAACAGGTGTCTGTTCGCCACAGCAGTGGCACGTCTCGACGCAGCCAGGGTCGGCGCGGAAGATGATCAAAAGCGTTGGTACCGGGCAAAGTTGGCGTCTGTGTGCTCACAGCGCCACTGTGGCAGGGTTAGGACTGCACCTGCTCGGCGTCGTCCACAGCTACGCCGCAGAACTCCATAATTGCGAGCATGAGCACCTCGGTGCACGTGACAACGTCGTCGGTGAGTACCCATTCGTCGGGGGCATGCGCCACGCGACTGTCGCCGGGCCCGTACTGCAATGTGGGTATGCCGGCCCCGACCAGCAGGCGTAGGTCGGACCCGTAGGGACCGCCATAGACCTGCGCAGTTTCACCCGTGCGACGCGCGTGTGATGTGAGCATGAGTGCCACGAGTGGGTGTTCTGGATCGGTGCGGCCTGGTGCGAATTGCCCACCCCACCACTGCACCTCGATGGGGTGATCGCGCAGCCAGGGATCGCCATCGCATAATTCCTGCACGGCCCTTTCCAAAGCTGTGCGTGCCTGTTCAGAGGTTTCATCCAGGGCAACGCCGAGTCGACCCTCGGCAATGCAAAGGTCGGGCACCGTGGATGCCCAGTCGCCAGCATGCACGGTGCCGATCGACAGTGGGTATGCCAGCGACCAACGCTGCATGAGCGGGTCGACGGTGGCATTGCGTTGCGCCTCAAACTCGCCAAGTGCGGTTAGGGCTAGGGCGAACTTTTCGATTGCGCTGACACCTTCGGTGCGCCGGGAGGCGTGTGTGGCGGCGCCGTGAACGATGAGGCGGAACGTGAGCGCACCTCCATTGGCTGGCACGACATCAAGGTCTGTGGGTTCGGGAATGATGCAGGCGTCGGCAGTAATGCCCTGTGCCAGCAGCGAATATGTGCCCAAACCCCCGTCTTCCTCGCCGCTCACCGCCGCCAGTATCACCTCACCCTGCAAGGTGATGCCCTGTGCGCGCAGGGAGCGCACCGCCATCCAGGCAGCTACGAGACCGGCCTTCATGTCAGCCGTACCGCGTCCGTGGATGCGGCCGTCTTTGAGAACGGGCGTGAAAGCAGGTGAACTCCAGGCGTGGGTGTCCCCCGGTGGGACGACGTCGGTGTGACCGAGCAGCATCAACACCGGGCCAGTGCCACCTCCCGGCCAGCGAGCTATGACGCCGAGACCGCCGGTGCGGTCAACCTCCATGCCCGGAAAATCTTCGCGGGCCGATACCTCGTTGATGTCGATGTCCCAGGTGGTGACGTTGAGTCCGTCATCTGCCCACGCCTGAGCAATGTGGCGTTGAATATCTATCTCAGCTTCGCTGCCCCCGATGGAAGGAATTGCCACCAAATGTTGAACGGCGCCGATCACCGCGGTGGTGTCGACGCCGTTCAGTAAAGTGCGCTCTGCAGGGGTGAGTGCCTGATCGCTACGGATCTGACCGGAACCTACTGCGGGGCTGTGCTCTGCCATGGGGTGAGATTACGCGCCCGGACAGAGCAGATGGAGTCTAGATCAGGCCTTACCCAGAATGCGGGTCACCTTGGTGCCGCACACAGGGCAGATGCCCTTAGCGAAGCGTCGTCCGTTGGTCTCTTCGACGTGGCCGGTGAACTCGCGCTTTTCTTTGCACTTCACGCAGTACGCTTCGCCCGTGTATGACTCAGCCATAGGGTCCTCCTTGTGTACCTGTGTGCAGGCGGGAATGCCTGCACACGCCGGGGTCCGGGTGAACACCCGGCAGGTCGCTGTTGGCAACCCGCTGACACCTTAGGCCAGGCTTGGGGTTGATGGGGGCACCGCGGCAGTCAATGAGAGGCGTGTCATGTCTGATTTGCACCAAATAGTGGGATTTGGTCCCGATGGAATCGTTCAGTTGCACGACCATGGGGGCGGGGTAGTGCTGGTGAACCTCAACGATCCCCAGCGCCGCAACGCGATGTCGGTGGAGATGACTGAGGCTTGGCGATCCGCCATGGACCACCTGCGGGGGCGAACGGACCTGCGCTGCGTGGTGCTCACCGGCACCGGTCGCGCCTTCTGCGCGGGGGGAGATCTGGGCTGGCTCGGAGCCGAACCTGGCGCCTCAGTCGCCCAATTACGGCACCGCATGATGCCCTTCTACCAAACGTGGCTGGCGATCAGAGATATCGGCGTGCCCACTATTGCCGCGATCAATGGCGCTGCGGTAGGGGCGGGCGCCGCGCTTGCCCTGGCCTGCGATATCCGCCTCGCCGCCGAGTCGGGCAGCTTTTCGGTGCCCTTCACCGCCCTCGGGCTGCACCCCGGCATGGGCATCACCTATCTACTCCCGGCCGTCGTCGGACTCAGTGCCGCCCGGGAATTACTCCTCACCGGACGACGCATCGATGCGGAGCAGATGTCCCTGCTAGGGATGGTGACCGAGGTCGTCGTGGACGATGAGTTGCTGCAGCGGGCGTTGGCCACCGCGCATGTGATCGCAGCGACCGCGCCGGTTGCGGCGGAGTTCACCCGACTCGCTTTGGCTGAGGGCGCGCCGGCAGACCTGGCGGCAGCCCTGAGGTGGGAGGGAGTGGTGCAGTCGGTAACCCTGGCCACCCAGGATGTGAGCGAAGGGCTCAGTGCTGCACGTGAACGGCGCACGCCGCGGTTTACCGGCCGCTGAGCGAAAAAGCAAAGAAGATGCCCTCGGGGCTCACAATGTTCATGCAACTTCCCCTGGTGCACAACCATCCGTTATCCCGAGGGCGAGCATCACGCTAGGGGTGTGTGTGCCCAGTCGTCAATGGTTGCGGAAGCATCCATTCCTGCGGACTGGGGACAACCTGCGGACAACGTGTGCATGAGTTGGCCGGAACCGGTGGATGGCTGGTGGATAGTGCTGTGGATACCAGCCTGCATGCGAAAGATCTGCCATGGCTGACGTGAGAAAACAGTGCGTACACGGGTGTGGATGAAAAAAATGTGGCCATTAGCCCATGAGTTCTGCTGTGCCCACGCTGAGGGTGCGACGAGCCGCTGCCACCAAGGCCACCACCGAGGCGTCTGCGGTCGGGATGGCATCCATGTCCCACCAGCGCAGATCTAGGGACTCCGCACTGATGGACGCCGCGGTGCTGCCGGTAGCGATCGCGCACCACTGCACGTCAAGGTGGGCCACCGTGCGGCGTTGACCCGCAGAGTCACGGCAGGACACGTCGTGTCGATCCAGCAGGAGCGGTTGGCTAAGCAGTGCTAAGTCACCCAGGCCACTTTCTTCACGCGCCTCGCGTAGCGCGGCTGCGGAAATGGTCGCATCAGCGGATTCGATGTGGCCACCGGTTTGCAACCAACGACCGACCACGGCGTGCAACGTGAGTAGTACACGCCCACTCGTCGGAGCCACGATGAGTGCGCTCGCCGTGAGATGAGCCGGCGTGCAATCTCGGTGCAGTGGATCGCTCGCGTTCGCGTTGGCAGTCAGGTGAGCGGAGCCCAAATAGTTGACGAACTCATCGCGCAGTGCCGCCTGCCTTTTTGATGGTGGTTCCCACTGGGCCAGAACAGATATCGCCGCACCGGTGGCGGTCGTCACGGTCAGCTGAAGTCCTCAGGTTGCTCGGCTGAACGCACGAGAAAGGCCATGGGATCGTCGAGATCGTCGTGGGTGGGCAGCAGGTCCGGATGCGACCATAAAGCGTCAACACCGTCCATGCTGCGATCTTGGCGCAGCAGTGCCCAAAATGCCGCAGCCTCACGCAGCGCCCGTGGGCGCAGTTCCAGACCAACCAGGGATGCAAACGTTCGTTCGGCGGGGCCACCGGCAGCCCGGCGGCGACGCATGGTTTCCCGGAGCCGATCTCCGGCTGGCAATCGATTGAGCGCCGCCTGACTCACGACGTCGTCCACCCAACCTTCGATGAGAGCCAGCAGCGTTTCTAAGCGCGCCAGCGCAGCCTGCTGCTCAGGTGTGTCCGCGGGGGTGAAGGCATCAGCGCCGAGCATGTCGGCAAGTTGATTGGGGTCCTGTAGGGCTGCCGGGTCAATTTCTTGCATCAAGGTGTGCAACCGGTCGGTGTCCACATGAATGCCACGGGCGTAGGCATCAATTGCAGCCTCTAGCCGCGACCGAAGCCAGGGCACGTGGGTGAAGAGACGTTGATGGGCTGCTTCACGCAGTGCCAGGTACAGCCGCACTTCGTCAGCATCGATACCCAAACCCTCGGTGAAAGCAGCAACATTGGCCGGCACGAGAGTGGGGCGATGATCGGTGGTGAGCGGGACCCCCACATCGGCAGAACCGAGAACCTGCGTTGATAGCGCGGCAAGGCCCTGACCGAGTTGCATACCAAACATTGAGGCACCCATTTGCTGGGCCATGTTGAGCAGCGGGCCGAGCATGGCAGCCGCCTCTGCAGGGATGCCGCCGGGAAAAGCATCGCGCAAGGCCGGGGGTAACTCGATGCTGTTCAGGTCAATATCTGCGGTGCCCGATGCCCCGAGTGGACCTGCGCTGGTCACTGACTGCACATGCTCAGCGATCGGGGTAACGATTGTTTTCCAGGCGGGAGCGGTGTGTTCCAACCAGGCCGAACGACTCCAAGCTTGGCCTTCGACGGACTCACTGGGAAATGTCGTGACCGAGTCCAGCCATGTTTCGGCGAGTTGAATGGCGGCCAGGATCGCTACCCGTTCGTCCTTGCTCACCCCTGGGTCGCCCTGCGCTGCCAAACCTTCGCGCGCTGTGCGTTGCGCGAGTTCCCAGTTCACCGGTCCCTGATCGCCGCCGCCGGACTGGAGCATCGCACCGAGTTGAGACAGCATTGCGCCGAGGGCATTCATGTCGAAGGGGTTGCTCATACCTCCACGGTAGACCCGCTTGGGGATCGTGACCAGGCAGCCGTGGTAGGTGGCCGTGATGTGTGGTCTGGCGTGAGCGGGCGTATCCTGTGAAGTGCCCGCGGGGCCTGCTCGTTGGCAGGGGGCCGATAGGCATCCAATGCACGGCGAAGTCTTAGTCGAAGACTTGCTAGATCCTGGCGAAGGAGCGTGGCGTGTCAGCACTGCTGTGGTGGCTCATTCCACTGGGCGCGACCCTTCTCGCCCTGGCCTGGGCCGCGTGGCGTGGCCGGCCAGCCCGCAGCGTCGATATGAACTCCTCCATGTCCGACCAGGAGCGCTTCCGCGCGGCGATGCAAAAGCCGATGCCACGAAATGCTCCGACCGGTACGACATCTCGGCCTCGGTCCGGCGCCCGGTCACGGCGACAGGCCACCACGTCGCGCTCACGACCGCTGCCAACCGATGACCGCACAGCGTGACTGACGCCACCGACGCGCTACCGGAAAGCACCGCACCCCCGGGCCGACGTCGCATGTCTATCCGAGGCCGCAACGCCATCGTCGCCGGTCTTGTTGCTGCACTGCTCGCTCTGCTCGCCGCACTGCTGCCGGTGCCCTTCCTCATCGTGTCTCCGGGGCCAACGTTCAACACGATCGGCGACGTAGACGGGGTGCCGCTCGTGGTCATCACCGATACCGAGACCTTCGCCACCGATGGTCATCTCGACATGACCACCGTTCGTGAAGCTGGTGAGCCACGCAGTCGTATTTCGGTCTTTGAAGCACTCGGTGCGTGGATGAGCACTAGCCGAGCGGTGCTACCTCGGGAGCTGCTCTACCCCGATGACATCACCGGTGACGAGGTAACCCAACGCAATGCTGCACTTTTTTCCACCTCACAGTCGTTCGCCATTGCTGCCGCGATGGCTGTATTGGACCGACCCGTCATTGCCACACCGGTCATCACGGCGATCGTCGCCGACTCTCCGGCCGAGGGAGCCTTGACTGCAGGCGAAGAAATCACAGCGGTCGATGGTCAGCCCGTTGCTGGACCGGCCGATGTGGGTGACGCGGTGCGGGCTGAACCGATCGGGTCCGTTCTCATTTTTGACGTCATCAGAGACGGCGAGCCGGAAAGCATCGAGGTGACCAGTGCGGAGAATCCCCAGGAACCCGGTCAGCCCTATGTTGGGATTGCTGTTGGCCTACTGTACTCGGCGGAGTTTGGCATTGATTTCACGCTGAAGGACGTGGGCGGACCCAGCGCGGGTCTGATGTTCACGCTGGCGATTATCGATAAATTGACCCCGGAGTCCCTCACCGATGGTCGGTTCGTGGCCGGCACGGGCACCATTGACCCGCAGGGACAGGTGGGGCCCATCGGTGGAATCCGGCAGAAGTTGGCCGGTGCGCGCGATGCGGGTGCGGAGTTGTTCCTCATGCCCGAACAGCACTGCGAAGAAAGCCAGGGAGCAGTGCCCGACGGCCTCACCGTGGTGCCCGTCGCCAGCGTTGACCAGGCACTCACAGCCTTGGCGCAATGGCGCAACGGTGAACCCACCGCGGGTTGCCCCACGGCTTAGGCCACGCACGAAGGGGGCGCAAGGCTCTGCGGCCTTGAGGTGACGTAGGTTGATCGGGTGACTACTGCCACGCCCACGGGAACTGCCCCCACTGCCCCTCGTCGCGGACGCGTGCTGCTGCCCACCATCATCATTTTGGCGGCCATCGTTATCGGTTTCGTGATCTTCACCGGGTTCTATACCGACTGGCTGTGGTTTGACTCCGTCGACCAAACCACGGTGTACACCACCACCCTGTGGACTCGACTGATGCTTTTCGCCACCTTCGGGCTCACCATGGCGTTCGTCACCGGTGCCACCATGTGGTTGGCCTACCGCTTCCGACCCACCGTCACCACGTTGACTCCCGAGCAGGCCAGCCTTGAGCGCTATCGCATGGCGATTCACCCGTTCCGCATCCCGATCCTGATCGTGGTGCCCCTGGTTCTGGGTCTGCTGGCCGGTTTGTCGGCGGGTTCTGAGTGGGAGACCTTCCTGCGCTGGCGTAATGCTTCTGACTTTGGCATCACCGACCCGCAGTTCGGTCTCGATGTGGGCTTTTTCGTCTTCACCTATCCGTTCCTGCGCTTTGTTCTCGGTTTCGCTTTCGTCATCATTTTGCTGTCGATCCTGATCGCTGCTGGCATTCACTACCTTTACGGCGGGCTGCGTTTACTCCCCAAGGGAGACCGGGCCAGCGTGGCGGCGCAGGTGCACCTGTCCAGCCTCGTTGCCATCTTCTTGCTCTTTAAGGCCGTGGCCTACTGGCTCGACCGATTCGGACTCTCCATCAAAAGCGAGCCGCTCGTTCAAGGCTTCACCGGTCTCACCTATGTCGACGCTAATGCTGTCCTGCCATCGCTGACCATTTTGACCTTCGTCGCTGTTCTTGTGGCCGGTATATTCGTGGCAAATATTTTTATTCGCAATTGGATTCTGCCGGCAATCGGCCTCGGCATGCTCGTGCTGACATCGGTAATCATCGGTGGCGTGTACCCAGCGATTGTGCAGCAATTCCAGGTGCGCCCCAGTGAACTTGTTCGCGAGCAACCCTTTATTGCCAACAACATTGCTGCCACTCGAGATGCGTTTGATATCGCGGATGCACAGGTGCAGGAATACCCCGGCACTGTGTCGCCGCCGACGGAAGCCGTCATCAGCGCCAATGCGGGCACGCTAGACAATATTCGCCTACTGGACCCGGCCTTGGTTTCGACGACCTTCAACCAACTGCAGCAGATTCGCTCCTACTATTCCTTCACCGACCGGTTGGATGTTGATCGTTACAACCTGGATGAAGGTCAACGAAGGGCCGTGGCTGCACTGCGCGAAATTGATGTCAATTCCATTCCTGTTGATCAGCAAAACTGGGCAAATAACCACGCCGTTTACACACACGGTTTTGGTTTTGTCGCCGCCTATGACAACACCGCGGAGAGCAACGGTAACCCTGATTTCTTCGAGTTTGATATCCCCCCGCGTGGCATCCTCGGGGTTGAGCAACCACGCATCTACTTCGGTGAGCTGTCACCAAACTTCTCCATCGTGGGTGCACCTGAAGGCGCGGCTCCGGTGGAATTGGACTTCCCCGATGACGCCAGCCCCACGGGTCAGGTGAACAACACCTATACCGGCGACGGTGGTTCGCCTATCGGAAGCCTGTTCCAGCGCATCGTGTTTGCCACAAAGTTTCAAGACACCAATATCTTGCTCACGGATTTGATTAACGAAGAATCCCGCGTGCTGTGGGACCGCGAACCGTTGACCCGCGTGCAAAAAATCGCACCCTGGTTGACACTGGATCAAGATCCTTATCCGGCGGTGATCGACGGTCGCATCGTGTGGCTTGTAGATGGATTCACCACCTCAAACGAGTACCCCAATGCTTCGCGGGTCTCCCTTTCTCAGGTCACCAGCGACTCAATCACCGCGCGAGCTGGCTCGGCCACCCTGGGCCCGCGTGATGATTTGAACTACATGCGCAACTCCGTGAAGGCCACGATTGATGCCTACGAGGGCACCGTGACGCTTTACGCCTGGGACGACCAGGACCCCATCCTGCAAACCTGGCGCAAAGCTTTCCCCGGTGTGGTGAAGGACCTGTCGGAAATGCCCGAAGAGGTACAACAGCATGTGCGTTACCCGCAGGATCTGTTCAAGGTGCAGCGCACGATCATGACGCGCTACCACGTGACGGATCCGGCCACGTTCTACAACGGAACCGATTTTTGGATCGTCCCCTTCGATCCCACCCAGGCGATTCAGCAGTTCCAGCCGCCCTATTACCTGACCCTGCAGATGCCGGGTACGCAAGCTCCTGCGTTCTCGCTCACGACCACCTTCGCACCGCAGCGGCGCCCCACTTTGGCTGCTTTTATGTCGGCTGATTCAGCGCCTGGACCTGACTACGGCAAA
>ERZ887849.3944-NODE-3944-length-10780-cov-5.389371_pt1 | contig 10780 bp, 10 predicted proteins | sample MGYA00521267_ERZ887849 | MGnify/ENA primary metagenome ERZ887849 (study PRJEB32303, sample SAMEA104408601) | aquatic metagenome | biome: Brackish water; feature: Pelagic; material: water | place: Baltic Sea | collected 2014-06-06T16:11:00 | depth 2,863 m ... | reverse complement strand
ATGAGCTCGTGGTCCTCGCCGTCCACTCGGACCTGGACCGTGCCGCCGGCGGCGTGGTGCACCGCACAGCTCACCAGGTTGGTCACGATCTGGCAGATGCGCTCGCGGTCGCCGAGGGTGCAGCGGGCCGCTGGGGTGACCGCGATGCTGAGCCCGACCCTCCGTCTCTGGGCACTCACCGCCACCCCGGCCACGACCTCTTCGCACAGCCGACCAATGTCAAAGCGCTCCCGCCGGAGCTCCACCGTGCGGGTCTCCAGCTTGGAGAAGTCCAGCAGGTCACTGAGCATGTGGTGGAGCTGGGCGCTGGCGGTGCGGACGGCGCGCAGCAGCTCGGCTTGCTCTGGGGCGAGCGACATGCCCATGACCAGCTCGGTCATCCCCATGATGGCGTTGAGCGGGGTGCGGATCTCGTGGGAGACGCTGGCGAGAAACTCGTTCTTTGCGGCGACGGCGTGCTCGGCGCGCTCTCGGGCTTCTTGGACCCGGCGGCCGTCGAGGACCCGCTGGGTGATGTCGCGGCAGACCCACAGCCGCCCGACCGCTTGGTCGCCGCTGTGTACGCTGCGGGTGGACCACTCCAGCACCCGTCCGTCGCGGGTGGTGAGGGTGTCGCCCACCAACGCGGGGTTGGCCCGTGCGGCACCCATCTTGGCCAGAAAGCCGGCGGGGTCGGCAAACAGGCCACGGGCACGGGAGGTGAGCGCGTCGAAGTCCACGCCCACGACGCTCTGCACATCGGCGATCTGGAAGATGCGGGTCCAAGCAGGGTTGACGAGAATGATGCATCCATCGGCATCCTCGACCAGGATCCCGTCCACCATCGCTTCGAGAATGGCCTTGGTGTGCAGGTTGGCCATGGCCAGGCTGTCGGTGGCCTGGGACACCTCGCGGGCTTGGCCGTCCAGCCGCTCGGTCCAGTCCCCGACCGCCGCCAGCACCCAGTCCAGCAGGGGCAACAAGCGCTTGGCCAAGCCGACGGTCTCCGGTCCGAACGCACCGATGTCGGGGTGGACACAGACCAACACGCCCTTGTGTTGGGCCATGCGCAGCGGGAGGTACAAGATCGAGACCACACCCTCGTGATCTCGGGGGTCCCGGTCCTGCCACTCGGGGGTCATCATCCCGTCGAAGAGCACCACGGGGCGGCCTTCTCCGGCGCGGCTGAGGGGGCCTTGCCACGACCAGGGCGCCGGCGATGGCCACCCCGCACGGGTGGTTGCCTGGGCCGCGCCTTCGCCTTGTTCGGTCTGCACCAACACAAACGCATCGGCGTACCCCAGCAGCGGCTGGAGCATGTGGATGGCCCGCTGGAGCAGGTCTTCGCTGCTCGTCGACTCCACGAGCATCCGAATGGTCTCCAGTGCGGCGGCCGACTCGGTGCGGAGCTGGTGTTCCCGAGTGCGGAGCCGATGGACCGTGAGCCGGGCGTCTTGGAGCAGCTCGCGGAGGGTGGACTCGGGGCGGTCAGGCATCGTGGGGGTCCGAGCCATCACCAAACAGCACGGCAGTGGTCATGAGGTTGGCGTGCATGTTCCCACCGCCGTCCACCCGTGGGCCCTGTTCGCCATGGGTGAACCAGCCGAGGACGGGCACGTCGCCCAGTGCATCTCGCACTCGAGCCGAGATCTCGGCCTTGTGTTTGCCGATCGCGAGCGCGTAGCAAACACAGTGGATGGTGATGCCGCCGAGGATGGGGCGGTTCAGGCGTGCCGCAGCGACCGCTCGTGTGGTTCGGTTCAGCAGTGCTTCGGCGGTGCCTTCCATCAACACCAGCTCGTCGCCTGTGGCCATCTCGGTGAGCATCTCCATGCTGCGGTCCGCCAGAATGGCGTTGGGCAGGGACAAGGCATAGATGGGGAGCTGGGCCACCATGCCGACTCGTCGTCCGATGGGCGACAGGGTGGTGCGGGCGAGCAGCGACGTCGCGGGCTCGAGCGTGGCGTCGACCCGGATGCCGGTCCAGCGGGCATAGACGTCGCCCGCGGGCTCTCCGTCGATCTCGTAGAGTCGGCGGCCCGACGCTCGTGTGACGCGACCGTTGTGTTGGGTGGGCGTGTAGCCAGAGCGGTGGGCCCAACGCAAGGGCGCGGATGGGAACATGGCCACCACAACGACCGCGTCGGGCGACGCGTGCGCATGGGTGGACAGCCGCCAGCGCCCGCTGAAGTCTTGGTCGCCCGCCGAGCCGCCCAGCACCGGCATCTTGGGGCCGACGACGTCGTGAATGCCCTCAAGCAAGCGCTCTTCGTGGCCTGCAACCCCAAACATGAGCGCGCACTCGGGCAGCTCACCCGGCCGGCCCGCTGCAGCCCCCGCAGCCCTCATGGCTGTTGCGGCTGCGCGTCGGGGGGCACCGTCCAGCGGCACCAACGCCACGCCGTATGCACCGTGGGGGTCGAGCACGCCGAACATGCCCACCGCTGGGCCTTCCCAGAACTGTTGTTCCGTGACGACCCCGACCGCTGTGGTGGTGCCGGCGACCTGGGCTTGGGGGAACGCGGCGCGGGTGGTCCGGCAGAGCTGCTCGAGGTCGTGTTCTTCGGTGCACACCACAACAACGAGCTGGGGTGGGGCGCCCAAGCAACGCTGGAGCCGTGCCAGCCCCGCTGCACCCAGCTCGACGGTGTTGGGTCCCGACGCCCCATAGGTTGCGAGGCGTGGGACATGCATGCGCGAACTCCCCGGAGGATCCGGTGCCCGGGGGCACCCTGGCTATTCCAGGTAGGTGTATCCTTCGAGCCCCTGCTGGTACATGCTGACCAGCTTTGCGGTCTCTTCGGCGGTCACAGTGCCGGTCTTCAAGGACTTCTCACAGGCCGCCCGCACCTTGCGGACCAGGGACCGACGGCTGTACTGGACATAGCCGAGAACATCGGCCACGCGGTCACCTTCGAGCACGCTCTCGATCTCGTAGTCCCCGTCTTCGCCCAGCCCGACGACCACTGCATTGGTGTCGCCGAACAGGTTGTGGAGGTCGCCCAAGATCTCCTGGTAGGCCCCCACCAGGAAGGCCCCGAGGACGTAGGGCGAGTCGCCGGGCTCGTGGAGCTCCAGCACCCGCTTGACGTCGTGCAGGTCGATGAAGCGGTCGAGCTTGCCGTCGCTGTCGCAGGTGATGTCGGCCAGCACGGCCCTGCGCTGGGGCTTCTCGTTGAGCCGGTGGATGGGGACCACCGGAAAGAGCTGGTCGACGGCCCATGCATCGGGCATGGACTGGAACACACTGAAATTGCAGAAGTAGGTGTCGGCCAGCGCTCGGGAGAGCCCCCGACAGGTCGTCGGGCACATACGTCAGCCCGGCAGTGATCTTGCCAATGCGCCCGATGATCTGCCAATACAGATGCTCGGCCACAGCCCGCTGGCGGAGGTTCAGCAGGCCCAGGTTGAACATGTTGAGGGCTTGCTCGCGACCGCCGAGGGCGTCGTGCCACGCGGCTTGGTAGGACTTCTCGGTGATGCCATTGTCGAGGACGTCCTTGAGCTCCAGCAACACGTCGGGCGCGTCGGGGGCGAGCTCCAGCGGGGTCTCGATGGTCGGGTGGGCGCTCACGCCGAGGATGTTGAACAGCAGCACCGCGTGGTGGGCCACCATGGCGCGGCCCGACTCGGTCACGATGTCGGGGTGGGGCTCGCCGGCCTCGTCGCAGGCGCCATGAATGGCCGAGATGACGTCGTATGCGTACTCTTGCACGCTGTAGTTCACCGAGCTGGCGAAGTTGGTGGACGAGCCGTCGTAGTCCACGCCCAGGCCACCGCCGACGTCCAAGTACTGCAGGTTCGCACCGAGCTTGCGCAGCTCCACAAACATCCGGCTGGCTTCCTTGAGCGCCGACTTGAAGGAGCGGATGGCGCTGACCTGGGAGCCGATGTGGAAGTGCAGCAGCTTGAGGGAGTCGAGCAGGTCGTGCTTCGCGAGAAGGTCAACCAGGTCGACAATCTCAAGGACGGTCAGGCCGAACTTGGCCTTGTCGCCGGTGCTGGCTTCCCACCGGCCTGCGCCCTTGCTGGCGAGCTTGGCCCGCACCCCGAGCAGCGGCGTGACGCCATGGGCCTCGGCGAGGCGAATCGCGAGGTGGACCTCGCTGAACTTCTCGATGACGATGATGGGCTTGCGACCCATCTTCTGGGCCAGCATGGCCGTCTCGATGTACTCTTCGTCCTTGTAGCCATTGCAGATGATGACGGCCTCGGGGTCGTCCATCAGGGCCAACACGACGAGCATCTCGGGCTTTGAGCCGCACTCCAGCCCGAGGTGGTAGCGGCGGCCGACCCGCAGGATCTGCTCCACCAAGTGGCGCTGCTGGTTCACCTTGATCGGGTAGACCCCGCGGTAGCGGCCGGCGTATCCGTACTCAAGGATGGCTTGTTGGAAGGCCTCGGCCAGCGTGCGCACCCGGGCTTCGAGCAGGTCTGGAAAGCGCAGCAGCAGGGGCATGCCGATGCCACGAAGCTCGATGTCGTCGCAGAGCGCCTTCAGATCGACCCAGGGTCCATTCTCGCCGGCGGGTGCGACAATCAGGTTGCCATTGTCTCCGATTCGAAGAAACTCGCGTCCCCAGTTGGGGATGCCGTAGAGCTCGGCGCTGTCCTGAATGCTCCAACCACGCATTGCCACCTCGGGGTCCGTTTGGCGCGCCCCTCTAACGTCAGCCTCTCGCGCGGAAAGCCGCACGGGAGGATTTCCTTGAATGGCCTTTTGGTCGATGTTTTCGGATGCTGGAGCGCCCAGCGAGCCCTGGGGTTCGCTCAGGGGTTGTCGTGGCGGTCCTTCACATAGGCGGCGATGACCGACTCCAGCAGCGCCCGGGCGGACGCGGGATTGAGCTGAGCGCCGTCATGCTCGGCCACCGAGACACACCGGGTTGCCCATCCCGGGGCCGTCAACATCACCCGGGAGCCGCCCCGAATCATCACGAGATCGCCGCTGTCAAAGGCCGGTGCCAGCGCTTTGTGGGCATCGTCGCAACGAAAGCCGTGCTGGGCATCAAAGGCCCCCGCAGCCAAGGCGGTGCGCTGCGCGGGGGTGAGGGTACCGATGTGGGCCTTGCGGCAGTCCATGGACCCGGTCGCCGCGATCATGCCCAGCAGCAGCGGATCTGCGGGCGCGCGGGTGATGGTGGCGGTGCTGGGCTTGTCGTCCCGGGCGGTGGTCACGGCAAACGGCTTGTCGTCGGCAATGGCGTCAAACGCGGCATTCACGGAAGGCACATCGCCGAGGGCCGCGCCATTGATGGACAAGATGACGTCCCGGCGCTGGATGCCGGCCGCGGCGGCGGGACTGCCGGGGGAGACCGCGGTGACGACGACCTTCTTGCCCCTTGACTCGTAGCTGAGCCCGAGCCACGCTCGCTTGGACTGCAGGGCAGCAAGGTCCGCACTGCGATCCCGCCACTCGGGGGTGTACTCGGCGATGGTGACCGAGATCGGGCAGGGGTCGCCGGCGTGGGCGACCGAAGCAAGAGCGACGAGGAGGGGCAGCGACATGGTGCACCGGGAGGGCGATGAGGGCCCAGCGTAGCCGACGGGCGGTCAGGGGGCGCGTGGGGTCGGTTCTTGCTGCTGCTGCAGGTCGTTTGTGGTCTCTTGAATCCAGCCGTCCATGCGCCACTGCGTGCGGGTGTCGACCGCGTCGTCGTCCACGGTGCCGTCGTCGTCCCCGCGCAGCGCCATGCCCACGAGGTTGACCGACTGGGAAGGATCTTCGCCGGACTGGTTCACCCACAAGTCGACCCCGAGGCCATCTTGGTCGGACCAGCCATCGGCCACCTTGGCTTGCAAGCCTTCCATCCAGCCCGCTTTGCCCGAGTGGTCGCGCACGATGGCGAGGCAGGGGTACTCCTCGCAGTCCAGGCCCACCACCTCAAGCTGGGGGTTGGCCGTGGCCAGGGCGTCCAGGCGCTCGGCCATGCCGGCCTCTTGGAAGGCGGCCGGCACGTTCTCGGGCCACTCTTGGGGGCTGCCCTCCAGCGCTTCGAGGGCACCGTTTTGCATGTCCCGCTCCAGCCGCAGGCCGGCCAGCTCGTCTTCGAGGGCCAAGATGCGGGCGGCGGCCTCGTCCACCGTGATGCGGGCGTCGCCGACAAGGACCATCGGCGCGTCGGGCGGGGTGCCGTGGGGGCGCGGCGCGCTGGGGTCGGTGGTGAACGAGCGGGTGGCGCCCGCCTGGATGGTCTCGGACGGGGCCCCGTCGTCGGTGTGGACGCGGGCGGTGCCTTCGTAGACCACGATGGTGAGCACGGCCCCGGCGGCCGCGGCGGCGATGGAGCGAACCATAGCAATGTCCTGGATGTGGGGGTTGTCGGCGGGAGACAGCCGCACGAGGGCGAGCCCATCGACCTCGATGTGGTGGCCGGTGGGGGTGTCGACGCGCATGCCCTGGCCTTCGATGCGCTGCACGCCGGCGATGAGGGTGACGGGCACTTGGGGGGGCGGCGCCGCGGGACGCAGGGCGAGCAGGAGGGCCGCGGCCACGGGAACCAGCAGCAGGGGCCAGCGGGGCCAGCGGGGCTTGTGTTGTTGGGGCGCCGTGAGCTTGCGGAGCACGCGGGCATCGAGGGCGGGGGGCGGGGGCGCGGCGGTCGGCAGGGTGCCGAGCTGGGCGGTGAGCTGGTGCAGCGCGGACCAGGCGTCGGCGACCTCGGGTTCGGTCGCGATGCGGTGGTGGAGCGCCGCGGCCTCGGTGGGGTCCAGCTCGCCGTCCATCAGGCGGGAGAGAGCCTCCAGCAGGGCATTGTCGGGGGTCATGGGGCGCCCTTGAGCATGAGGGCCAAGCGGGCGCGGGCCCGGTGCAGGCGGGACTTGATGGTGCCGACGGCGGTGTCTTCGTGGGCGGCGATGGTCTCGAGGGGCAAGCCTTCGATGTGGTGCAGCACGACCGCCCGGCGCTGTCCCGGGGGCAGGCGGGCGACGGCGGCGGTCAACCGGTGGTGCTGTCGGTGGGCGTCGAGACGCTGGGCGACCTCGGGAACGTCGTCCACGAGGGCATCAAAGCGTGCGCTGACCTCTCCCCGGGCCCGCTGCCGGCGGTGGCGGTCGATGAGGTGCCGCCGGGCCACCGTGCGACTCCAGCTGGCGAGGAGCCTTGCTGGTCGTCGAAGTGGTCGAGCTTGGCGCACAGCTTCTCCCAGATCTCTTGGTAGGCATCGTCGGGATCGGCGTCCAGCTTGCAACACAAGCCGTAGAGGTTGGGCCCATGGGCCGCGATGAGCGCCGGCCAGCCTCGGGCATCACCCCGGCGGATGGCGGTGAGGGCGGGGCCGTCGCTGGGGACGGGGAGCTGGCGGGCCGGTTGGTGCATCACCTGACCATACGAAGCGGCCGGGGCTGGGGTTCCCGGTTTCTGGTGGGTTGGGCTTGAATTGGGTCGGGTGTTGGGATCCATCGAATGTTGAGAATGGTCTATTTTAAGGTGTTCTGGTGTGCTTGGACTCGATGGTGGTGCGCGGTCGTCGGCAGGTGATCCACCGGTGGGGGATAGTGGTGACGGGCCGGTCCGGGCAAGCGCCAAGCCCCGTGCCCCGGTGCCGCTGGTGTGCTGCCCCTGGAGGATGAGATGATGCGCTGCATTGGGATTCTGGTCGGCTTGGGAGCAATGGGTTGCTCGTCCAGCGACAAGGCCGATGGGCGTGCGGCCAAGGACGCCACATCAGCGAGTGACGGGGCAGACGGGGCGGACGGGGGCGAGGACGGCGCTGCCGGGGACGGCGGTGAGGACCCGGGCCCGCTGGCGCCGGTCGTCTTTGCCGTGCCGCTGGCCCATCCGGAACAGTTCAACTTGGTCATCGGTGTGGACCACGATCCCGACGTGCACGATGACGAGGGCGCGCTGGGGCGGACCGTGTGCCAGGACTACAACGGCCGCAGCTTCCCGTACTGCTACGATGAGCACAACGGCTCCGACTACATCATGCAGGGTGGCTTTTCCACCATGGATGACGGCAGCGTACAGATCCTCGCCGGTGCGGCGGGCACGGTGAGTGTGGCGCGGGACGGCAACTACGACCGCTGCCATGCCGATGCGAGCGGGGTGGTGGACTGCGACGGGCACGACATGGTCGCCAACGCCGTGGTCATCGAGCACCAAGGCACCGACGGCCAGCTCTGGCGGTCGAAGTACTGGCACATGAAGAAAGACAGCGTGGCGGTGGTGGTGGGCCAAGAGGTCGAGGCTGGCGCCGTGCTGGGGCTCGTGGGCAGCAGCGGCAACAGCTCCATGCCCCACCTGCACTTCCAGCTGGAGGTCATGCGCACCGACGACACCGGCATCGAGACGGACTGGATCTTGGTGGACCCCTACGCGGGACCGCTCAGCCAGGACCTCAGCTTCTGGTGCAGCCAGGGCCCTGAAGATGGCATGCCCGGGGGCTGTTGAGCCTCAGCCGGCCCAGGTGCGGAAGCCCTCGGGGTCGCGGGCGATGGCGGCCAGCAGTGACTCGGGCACCCGTCCGGCCCGCAAGTGCAGCGTGATGGGATCGAGCCCCCACAGCACCGCGAGGCGGTCCAGTGCGTCGACCGACGGGGCCTTCTCACCCGACTCCATCCGGCTGAGGTGGCTGGGCGACACCCCCAAGCTCTCGGCCAGGGCCTTCTGGGCCAGCTGACGGGCCGTGCGCTGGGTGCGCAGCCATCCGCCAAAGTCGGGCATCGTCGCGGGGGTGCCCACCGGCTGGCCGGGGGTGTCGCCGTCCTCATCCCGGGACCACTCGATCTCGGCGGTCGCGTTGTGGTTGTGGATGGACTCTTGGTTGCTCGCGCGCACCTTGAGCCAGCGCACCCCCGGCAGATCCCGAACCGCGAGAACGACGTCGCGAACGAGGTCTTCGACAAACTTGGGGTTGTTGTAGGCTTGCTCGGTGACGAACTTTTCGTCTTCGCGCTTGAGCAGGGCGTACAGCGGGGCCGACGCGCACGCTTCCACCGCTTCGATGATGTCTTCGAGCCACACAAAGTCGTCGGCGCGCACATCCACGCTGACGAGGCTGCGCTGGTTGTGGGCACCATAGTCGCTGACGGCCTTGCTGCAAGGGCACAAGCTCTTGACGGGAACGGTGACGCCGAGGGTGTAGTCGGAGTCGTTGGCCTCGGGCCCGTGGTGGCCCACGAAGCGCGCCTGGTACTCCATCAAGGACTCAGCCTTCGAGACCGGGGCCTGCTTCATCATGAAGTAGGGGAACTCCATCTCGACCCATGCGTCGGTCGAGTCGAGGCGCCGCCGAATCGCGTCGAGCACGCTGGGCATGGTGCGAAAGGTGAGCTCGCCGCGGACCTCGTTCAAGATCTCCACGAAGCGGCTCATGTGGGTGCCCTTGAACTGATGCGGCAGGCCCACATACAGCCCAAGATTGGCCACCGTCGCCTGCATGCCCTGGCTGCGGTCGAGGACTTGCACCGGGTAGCGCAGGTCGGTGATGCCGACGCGGTCGATGGGCAGACCGCGCTGGTCGAATTCAGCAGCGTGGTCGGGGAGGTCAGCGGAGTCGATGGGAGTGCTCATACCGCCGAGCTACTGCCGTTGACCGCATGGGTCAAGCCGGGGTTGTCGATTGTGACAGTGTTGGTGCGAGACTGGCTGGGACTGGGGCATGCGGGTGCTCAGCACCCGTGGAGGAGGTCGTCGCTGGGACTTCAGCGGCTCGCAAGTGGCCCACCGCCGAACCCCTGCGGTGTGGGTGGGTGCGAGGTCCTGCCGCAAGCCCGGTGCGCACCACCCCCCCGACATCCCCATGCAGAAGCTGCCGCCGCTCGGTCGGGGACCGGACGGCGGCAGCTCATCGGATGGGCCGACCTACTCCAGGATCTCGTCGGGGTCAGCTTCGGCCGAGCCCTGGCCGACGGGATCCAGCACAAGGGGCAGGGCCTCCACACCCGCAACACCACTGGCCCGCAGGGCCTCGGCGAGGGGATGCCCGGTGCCGGTGATGGCGCCACCGCCAGCGAGGTAGTTTCCGATGTGAGTCCCGGCTAGGTCCTGCAGACCGAGGGGACTCGACGCGAGGCCCGTGCCGTCCAGGTTGACCATCACAGGTCGACGGGGCATCTCGAAGCCGAGGGGGCTCGAGGCAAGGCCCGAGCCGTCGAGCGCGTCGATGGTCATCACCATGTGCCAGGCCGTCAGGCCGAGGGGGCTTGACGCCAGACCCGTGCCGTCGAATGCAGCGAGGCGCATGCCGATCAAGCCGAGGGGGCTGCTGGCGAGGCCCGTGCCGTCGAAGGTGAGCCGGTCAATCGTCAGAATGCCCAGCGGGCTGCTGGCCAGTCCCGTGCCATCGAGGTCGACGTCGACCGTGTCGACAGATGTGAAAGCCCCGATGGCCGCCTCATTGAAGACCATGCCCAGCGGGCTGCTGGCGAGGCCCGTGCCCGAGTTCATGACGGTGTAGGCGCCGGCGATCCTCTCGAGGACCTGTCGGACTGGGTGGGCGTCCAGTGGATCGTCAGGGCTGCACCATCCAGCGCGGGCTCGGCCGCCATGCCGGCCAGCATCACCTCCAGCTCGCCCTGCACATAGGCCAGCGGCGTGGGGTGGACGGGGATTCCGGCGCTCGTGGTCACGGTGCTCACTTCGGCAGCGACGCCCACGGGGCTCGCTTGCATCGTGTCGGTGTTGAGCCACTCGATCTCACTCGCGGTGGCGTAGCACCAGCCGACCTCGTCGGTCTTGCAGGATGCCATCTGGTCGACCGACCCAGTGAATGCGACCCAGGCTGTGATGTCCTCGACGGGCAAGCCATCGTCGTCCAGCACCGTCACCGAAGCCACCGGCATGACCTTGGACTCG
>ERZ887849.3938-NODE-3938-length-10785-cov-5.643430_pt1 | contig 10785 bp, 11 predicted proteins | sample MGYA00521267_ERZ887849 | MGnify/ENA primary metagenome ERZ887849 (study PRJEB32303, sample SAMEA104408601) | aquatic metagenome | biome: Brackish water; feature: Pelagic; material: water | place: Baltic Sea | collected 2014-06-06T16:11:00 | depth 2,863 m ... | reverse complement strand
CGATGTGACTATCGTGATGGTTACCCACGATCTGCTCTATGCCTACGAACTATGTGAAAGATCGGTAATTCTCTCTGGCGGAATAATCGTCGCCGATGACAGTACTAAAAATGTATTGAGTAATAAAGAACTCTTGGCAGCCCATCGCCTCGAACTACCTGTTGGCTTCTCTCTTTCGTAACGAGATTCGCTCCTGCGCAATAGCTGCTCCCAATAGAACTATCAGCGCTCCCACTGGTTCATTCCAAGTTACCTGCTCGCCCAAGAAGATAACTCCTGCTGCAATTGCTACCAGCGGTGTTAAGTAGGTAACGGTGCTGGCAATGGCGCTTCCCGCCAACTGCATAACTTTAAAGTTCCAGAGGTAGGCGACTCCGCTACCAAAAATTCCTAGCGCCAGCATCGCCAGGATGGGCACCAATTGCAACTCATACTTTTCGACTCCGCCAAAAATCAAAAGCGGGGCCAAGGTAATGGCGCCTAGAAGAAGTTGCGCAGCCACAATTGATTCTGGTTGCAAATTAAGGGGCATTACAAAGCGCCTTATATATGGATAGGAAATTCCATAACAAGTAACTGCGGCAAAGAGGATAGCAACTGCCCAGAAGGGGTTCTCTCCCAGCCCGCGCCAAGCTCCAAGCACTACCAAAACACCGAAGAATCCAAGTACTAATCCAACTACCTGAAAGAGCTTGGGGTTCTCTTGCCGATTTACCACCAAGATTGCCAACAGGGTCATTAAAGGAGTGACTGCATTAATGATGCCAGCAAGGACTGAAGTTACTTCAGTCTGGGCAAATGCAAAGAAGACCCCTGGAGCTACATTTAATAGAAGGGCCACAATCCATAAATGGAAGATTGTCATGCGCTCACGTGGCAGTGAAATTTTTCGCACCTTTGCAATTATCAAGAGCGTCAACGCTCCCAGAGCGCAGCGGATAAAGGCGACTCCCAAAGGTGTAAAGAGCTTCAGCCCTAAATCAATGAAGATAAAGGAACATCCCCAGACAAAACCCAGCGCCAAATATGTTGGCAACCACGGGGATCGGATTTTCACTTGGTGAAGTTATCAGTAGTTATATGTGGGCCCAGACAGGCTCGAACTGTCGACCCACGGATTAAAAGTCCGTTGCTCTACCGGCTGAGCTATAGGCCCCACTGCATTTAAATGCTTGCCGAATCTTAGCCCAAAATCACCACTTCTAACGCCCGTGTGAAGCGCGCAGCAAGCGGTCACGTATTGCAACCGCGATGTCATCACCTGTTGGTTGAAGTACAACAACGCGCGATATGGATTGTGCATCAGCGCTGCGTAGCGCGGAATAGAGAGTGCGGGCGAACTCTTCATTATTGGTGGGTGCGGCGAGGCGAATTACTCCGGCAGGAGTTTCATGTTCAGCTAAAGCTATTAGCCCATCGCCTGAATTTGGTTGGGCATCAATTACAACCGCTGCGATAGGGGCATAGTGATTTTCTAGAGAGCCGCTGACGCGAATTTCACCTTCATCGCTACCTAGGACCAGACAAGTTGAACTCTCAATCAGCTGCGCAGTGATTGCCCCCGGGCGCAAAATCTTGGGTAGCTCTGTCGTGCAATCAATAATGGTTGATTCAACTCCAACGGAAGAGGGTCCGCCATCGAGGATCAAATCTTCTTTAGAGAGAAATTCTTGCAACTCTTCTCTTACTGCTTGTGCAGTTGTTGGGGACACGTGGCCAAATCTATTTGCGCTAGGGGCTGCAATACCTTTGCCACCTAGCTTGAGAAATTCCTCTAATAGTGCAAGTGCAACCACATGGTCTGGCACACGTAGGCCGACTGTCGCTTGACCCCCTGTGATGAAATCTTTCGCTAAATCGCTACGCTGCAAGATAAGTGTCATAGGACCGGGCCAGAAATCTCGCGCTAGGGCAATTGCATAATCTGGTATCTCTTGCGCCCATTCACCCATCTGATGCATTGAAGAGATATGAACAATCAAGGGATGATCTGCAGGGCGCCCCTTTGCCTTATATATGCGCGCAACTGCCAGTGCGCTGCCAGCATCTGCTCCTAGGCCGTAGACAGTTTCGGTGGGAAATGCCACAAGATTTCCCGCTAATAGGCTGGCGGCGGCGTTACTCATCGCATCTGCAGTGCAGCGGGAGAGAAATTGACCATCGCTCATGTGCACAATTATCCCGCCTTTTTGCGAGAAGATAACCACATGGCGCAGCGCATCAAGGTTATGCAGATTATCGCCCGCATGAATGTGGGCGGTCCAGCTGTAATTGTTGCGGAATTGATGCGCGGTTTAGATAGTAAAGAGTTTGAGCAGGTTCTGATAACTGGGTATTGCGATGAGAGTGAAGCAGATTATCTCGATGAGGTGGCAAGAGATATACCTGCTACTCGGATAGCTGGCTTAGGGCGATCAGTTTCACCATTGGCAGATCTGAAAGCCTTTCTCGGGCTGATTAAAACTATCCGCGAATTCAATCCTGATGTTATCCATACCCACACCGCTAAAGCTGGAGTGCTGGGGAGAATCGCTTCGATTGTGGCTGGGCGTAAAGCTATCCGAATTCATACCTTTCATGGTCATCTCTTACATGGATACTTTGCAAAGTGGAAGACCTCGCTGATTATCACAATTGAGAAATTCTTAGCGCGCCGTACCAATTATCTAATTGCTATCGGCAATGAGGTAGAGCGAGATTTACTTGCTGCCGGTATTGGAAAAACTAACCAATATCGCACCTTCTTTCCTGGTCTGCCGCAACCGAAAGAGTTGCAAAAGAGCGCGGCTCGCGCAGAGCTAGAGCTAAATAATTCAATTCTCTATTGCACCTTTGTAGGCCGGTTAACTGCCATTAAGCGCCCTGATCGCCTGCTAGATATTGCAGCGCAGATGTTAGCCCGCCACGAGAATATTCACTTCTTAATTGCCGGTGAAGGAGAACTCTTTGCAGCATCCAAAGCTCGGGCAGAGAGTGAGAAGTTACCTGTGACATTTCTTGGCTGGCGTAAAGATATTGATCTAATCTTTGCCGCCAGTGATATCGCGATTCTGACTAGCGACAATGAAGGTATTCCTCTTACCTTAATTCAAGCAGCTCAAGCCGGGCTACCTATAGTTGCTCCTGCTGTTGGCTCAATTTCAGATATTGTCGAAGATGGAGTTACCGGTTTACTTTCAGTACCTACCGCTTCCGCCATCGCAGCCTCACTTAGTACGCTGATAAATGGCGAGAATTTGCGCGAGAAGATGGGCGCTGCCGGAAAATTACGGGCCCTTGAATTTTTCTCATTGTCACGGATGCTCCGGGATCACACAGATATCTACCACCTGGCGCACAATAAATAATAGATAATAACTGCATGATAAAACGCCTCTCTATAGTGACTGCTCTCTCAATCGCACTTCTCTCAGTTCTGGTACCTACATCTAACGCTGCACCTGCGCGTCATGTAACTGTCAAAGCCCAGGGAAGCGTCAAGGTAGTCCCAGATGCAGTTCGTATTACTGCAACAGCTACTTCGGTTGCTGCAAATAGTCGCGCGGCGTTAGCGCAGACAAGTGCTGCAGCAGCAGCGATTCGATCAGCGGTACTAACTGCCAAAATAGCCAGCCGCGATATCGCGACACAAAGTATTACCGTGTCACCTGAATATAGATATACCAATGAAGGTGGAGCAACACTTACCGGTTACCGTGGTACTCAATCATTCTCAATTACCGTACGTGCAGCAGCGACAGCGGGAGCGATAGTTGATGACATTGTGGCAGCTGGTGGAGATGAAGTTCAGATAAATGGAGTTAATCCCTTTGTACTAGATTCCAGTAAATCTTCTGAAGCAGCCCGTAACGTTGCTGTTAAAAATGCCAAAGCGCGCGCCCTTTCCTATGCCAAATTGCTTGGCGTAAAGTTAGGAAAGGTGCAATACCTAATTGAAGACTCTGCACCTTCTGCATTTGCACCGATCTTTACAACTGCAAAAGTAGAATCTGATGCAACGATTGTTGATTTAGGCGAGCAAGATGTCACTGTCTCAATCACTGTTCGTTGGTCTCTGCTCTAAAAGAGTGGCTTTAAAGGGTGAATCTGGCCGAGTTTGGTCACGGCTGGCTAAGCAGGTACGATTTGCGAGCCTCAAACGTCCCCATCGTCTAGGGGCCTAGGACATCGCCCTTTCACGGCGGTAACACGGGTTCGAATCCCGTTGGGGGCACGCAAGAAAAGTAGTAAGGCTTTGATTACATCAAGGCCCGGTAGCGCAGTTGGTTAGCGCGCCGCCCTGTCACGGCGGAGGTCGCGGGTTCAAGTCCCGTCCGGGTCGCGAGAAGAAGGTGTCCACACGCCTTCTTCTTTTTTATCTGCAGTAGGTAATACAACTAAATATTGGCTCGGTAGCTCAGTTGGTACGAGCGCGCGACTGAAAATCGTGAGGTCGACAGTTCGATCCTGTCCCGAGCCACAAGTGATTTATTAAATAAAAGCTTTTTAGCCGGCAGAACCAGAGCCAGATGGTCCAGCTTTTCGCTGAACCTGCGGAGCTCCCCCGCTACGTTGTCCACCACGAATCTTTGATCCTGAATCAGTATGAGTCTGAGTTCCGGGAGCGCCCTTTTTATTCTTCTTAGCTTCTAGGGCGGCCAGCATTCTTGCCTTCACATCATCATTTTTATCAGACATAGCTGGAGTCTACCCCTCTGCTGGAATACGCAGGAAGAATATGAGCAGGCTCACCCAAGCGGTTGCCGCGACGATAATAAGTTGGAGCCCCAAAGTATCTGGCCAGATATAGAGCGCTAGCGCTATCGCACCAAAGAGCGCGGCAAGGCCCCAGAGGATAAATGCGGTAACGCGACGATTTAAACCTTTACGCATCAGGCGATGCGAAAGGTGATCGCTGCCGCCCTGAAATGGTGAAATTCCCCGATAAATTCTGGAAGTTACTGCAACTGTTGTATCTAGTATCGGAGTTGCCATGAGAATGAGCGGAATAGCCAGAGATTTGTAAGTTGGAACAACACCTGGGCTTAAGCGAATCGTTAATACAGAGATGATAATGCCTAAGAAGAGGGAGCCGGCATCTCCCATATAGATCTTCGCTGGATGGCGATTCCAAATGAGAAAACCAGCGGTAGCGCCAGCGGTAACGATGGCAAGGGCGCTAACTAGCACCTGCTGGCGGTCATAGGCGATAAAGAAGAGGAAGAAGGTAATTACAGCAACTGTTCCGGCGGCTCCGCCATCGTGATTATCGAAGAAGTTTATGGAGTTGCAGACTCCAACAATCCAAAGCACGGTGATGAAGTAATTTAAGAAGTGGCTTCCGAAGGCAAATCCCATAGTGTCGGTAAGAGTCAAAATCACTGCGACGATAATTCCGGTAAAGGTCTGAGCTACTAATCGCGGCCAAGGCTCTAGCCCTTTTAAATCATCCCAGAGCCCCATCGCAGAGATAGCCACCGCTGGAATCAAAACAAAGCTGGCTAAGCGCATCATCTCCCAAGAGAAATCAACGGCAAGAAGTGAGGCATATGAAGCTCCCACAATTCCGACAGCGATAGCTACTCCGCCGAGATATGGAATCGGTTCTTTCTGCGCCTTACGGGCAAGAGTTGGTGCATCGACTGCTCCAACACGGAGAGCTAAATTTCGAATCGGTGCGGTAATTAACCCAACAAAGACCAGGGTCAGTAGACCCAGTAAGAAAAATTGCGCGATTGAGTAAGTCATAGTGCTAGTTGTAAATTAGTTCTGCGCCTTGAAGTAATTTTGGCGCAGTTCTTCAACTTCAGATTTACGGTAGCGACGATGTCCACCAAGTGTGCGAATTGAAGTTAACTTTCCCGCCTTCGCCCAACGAGTAACTGTCTTGGGGTCTACGCCAAAGAGGTCTGCAACTTCACGAGGGGTTAAGAGAACCTCAGCATCAGGCAGACGATTCATAGCTTCCTTCCATCACCGGCGGATTTATCAACTGTCCGTTTTGCGCCGTTATGTCGGGAAGTATTCACCACTGCCACGCTTGTGGCAAGGGTCCAAAGGTGCAAAAAATTAGCCGCTACATTGCCGATTCGTAGCTCTGTACCAATCTCCAGCGGGATACAAGTCGTTCATATCCCTCTCCTGCAACTGCGCCATCATTGGCTGCTAGCCCCTTCAGGCTATGTGCGACATCTTCAATTGAGGAGTCATCGCTGATTCCCGCAAAGCCTTGGCGGCGAAGCGCCAAATCAAGATAGTTAGCCAGGCCACCGTAATCGAGTTCTACCAATGACTCAGAATTGAAAAGTTCTAGCCAATCGAGAAGATTCTCAATCTCTTGCTCGACGGGACCTTCTCCAAAGGCGCCCAAGACAATTTGATGAGATGCAGTGGCCCGCTCACGCGCCTTAGCCATAGTGGTGCGCAGAAAGGTATATGGCCCATCTTTATCTTCACCACGCACTCTCTCCTCCGGAGTAAAGAGCGAGAACCAGCGAGGTGGAATTATCCACGTCTCAGTAATTATGTGGGGTACACGATCTTCAAGAAGATCTACTCCTGCCGTAATTACCTCTTCTAACGCCGGCGGGATAAAGAAGGGGGTAATCGAGGAGGGAAGTGAATCTTTGAAATCATCTAGAGCCGCCCAACAGCGGGTAGCAGTAGACCAGGGAGAGATATAACGAAGGCCCGCGATATCAAGAATATGTGCGCCATCTGGTCGACCTGCAGGTGGCTCTGGAAATATTAGACGTTGCAGAGCCATGCGTTGCTCCGCATAACGTGAATCAATCTCGGCATCAACGCTCTGCCAGCGCATCTGGTCGGAGGCAGCAAAGGCAGAGAGCGGTTCATAGATACGAAGAGATGCTACATACGGAGTTGGTCTCACGCGAGGAAGTCTATTTAAGAAATACCCTCAAGCGCGAGGGATGTAATTGCCTTCAGCAAAGGGATCATCATCATCTTTATCCTGCTGATTTGGAATATCGCCATGTAACTCTTTAGTTAGACGATCTAGATCCATCTCCTGAGAGTTGTACTTCAAATCGCGAGCAACTTTGGTCTGCTTCGCTTTTGCACGGCCGCGACCCATGGGCGACCTCCTAACGAATGGCTAATGTGTCAGGCGCGTAGGTTATCGCGCCTTAGCGTTTGACTCCAAAGCAACGGCAAATGAGCGGGTTTTGACCCTATGACGGAGGGCAAAGTAGCCCATCGCCTGTAGGAAGAGGCTCAGGGTCATCGTCGGGATGCGGAAGCGGTGGTCGCCGATCGTTCCCATGGCAACTCCCCATGAGATAACTACTGGGATAAATGAGGCATATGCCAAATTGGCATAAATCCCCTTCATTGAGCGGAGCCAGAAGAAGCCGAGGAAGAAGAGTGAGATTCCACCAACTGTCCAGAAGAATGAGATGCCTTTGCCAACAGATTGATAGACCAGATCATTTCCAGATTGGCTTCCCTTTGCAATATCAACAATCGGATTAATCTTTAACCACGGATTGCGCGCCATTGTGCCATTTCCAAATGGACCAGACCAAGGCGACCAGTAATACCAACCCTTAAAGATAAATAGCCTTATTGAATCAACCGGATTAGTTAGGTACCACTTTAAAACACATTTGACGAGTTCATTATCACTTACCGTTGTGGCTGGCGGTATTGGTTCGCACGGAACGCTAGGGCCAGTTTTGGCATAACCACCGGTTGTTTCAGGGCCTGCGCCGATATTCATCGTCACACCTAAGTTTGTAGAAATTACTGCTTTATCGATAGATGCGATATTTCGTTGAATCATGATCGCTGGCGCCAGCGCCATAATTCCAACTACACCGACCAAGATAAGAGCTTGTGCTTTTCTCCCTTTATGCATCAGAGCCCACAAAAGTGCAATTACTACTGTGGTGAGTACCCAGCGCGGTTGCATAAATGTGGCAAGAGCTGAGAAGAAGCCAGCTGAAATTACCCGCAGTACAAAGCTGCGATCATGCGGGCTCTGCAGCGATTTCATAATTAAGCCAACTACCATCAACATGCAGGCCGCGATGGGGCTTTCATAGCCAACGGCTAGCGAACTAAGTGAGAGTGTGGGGTTGAAGGCTAAGAGAACTCCAATTAAGAACATATATGGCTGTAGCTTTGTGCCACGTAACTGTTTTACAAAGTAGTAAGAGGCGTAGGCGTAGAAAAGCGTCTGGGTAAATGAGATTAAGGCGATGACGTAGGTCAGTGAAATCATCGTCAATAACCAGATCAAGATTGGATAGCCCGCTGGCCAGTAAGAGAGGATGCTCTTATCGCTTAGATATCCTTGACTTAGTAGGCCATCAACGCCACTTAGGTAATTCTCACCATCTGCCCCTAGCCATCCGCCGATAAAACCGCCTTCGGCATTTCGAATATTGGCCATGGTTATTAATTTGATAACAAATGCCAACACTGGGATAGCGATGAGATAGAAGTTGATCTTCTTATCTATCTTCGACTTTTGCGCTTGAGCTGCCTTAGATTTGCTCGCCATCTCTTCTATCTCCCATAGTCAGAGGATAAGTATGAACGAGGAGCTGCCGTATCTGAGGCAGGCTCAACGAGGCCAGCAATCCAAGCCTGCATACCGCGTGCGGCTAGAGAACGGATAAGTAAATCTGCAATTTCCGGATCAGCTATAACTGACATACCAATTCCGCAGTTCCAGGTGCGCTCCATATCTGCCTGTGGCACACCTGCAACCGTTGCTAAAAACTCTGTCGCTTTAGGTAACTGCCAGGTAGCTCGGTCATAGCGAGCGCATAATCCAACTGGAATAACCCGCGCCGTATTTTCTGCAATTCCGCCACCGGTGATATGGCTGAAGGTACGGATTTTTGCACCCTGTGCCTTTAGTAGCGCTAAACAATCTAAGGTGTAGATCTCAGTTGGGGTTAATAAAATTTCGCCAAGTGTTAGGGAAAAATCTTGATAGACCTTACCCAGATCTAACTTTTCAGTTGCCAAGATATGGCGAATTAGTGAGTAACCGTTGGCATGAAAGCCGCTAGCTGGAAGTGCGATGATGGCATCTCCTGCCTTAACACGAGATGCGCTCAATTGATTTGGCGCATCTACTACCCCAGTTGCAGCGCCCGCAATATCAAATTCATCCTCAGCCATTAGCCCAGGGTGTTCAGCCGTCTCTCCGCCAATTAACGCTGTTCCCGCTTTCTCGCAGCCGCGCGCGATTCCGGAGACGATATCGGCAATCCGTTCTGGAATTACCTTTCCAACTGCGATGTAATCAGTCATAAAGAGCGGCTCTGCGCCACATACGACTAGATCATCGACGACCATGGCAACTAAATCTTCACCAATGGTGTCGTACTTACCCATCTGGCGAGCGATCTCAGTCTTGGTACCAACGCCATCGGTGGAAGTTGCAAGAAGCGGTTGTTTCATACCTTTGAGCGCCGATGCATCAAATAGCCCCGCAAAGCCGCCGATACCACCCATAACTTCTGGACGAGAGGCCCGCGCTATCGAGGCCTTCATAAGTTCTACCGCACGATCACCTGCATCAATATCAACGCCAGCGCCCTTATAGGTAGCCATTACTTATGAACCTTATCGGTATGGCTATCGGTAATCTCAAGGCGCATCTTTCCCTCTGACATATCCGTTGGAATCGCAATGGGATATTTACCAGAAAAACAGGCGGTACATAACTTATCGCTAGCCACGCTGGTAGCAGCAATTAACCCTTCCTCTGAAACATAGGCTAGAGAATCTGCTCCGATAGAGCGACGAATCTCTTCTACCTCAAGTCCGCTGGCAATTAACTCAGCCCTTGTTGCAAAATCAATTCCATAGAAGCAGGGCCACTTAACAGGTGGGGATGAGATACGCACATGAATTTCGAGCGCTCCTGCTTCACGCAACATCCGAACTAAGGCGCGTTGCGTATTGCCACGCACAATCGAATCGTCAACGACGATGATCCGCTTGCCCTCAATAATCTCTCGCAGAGGATTTAACTTTAAGCGAATACCTAATTGACGAATAGTTTGAGAAGGTTGAATAAAGGTGCGCCCGACGTATGAGTTCTTCACCAAACCTAATCCATATGGAATTCCGGACTCTTTGGCATAACCAATCGCAGCTGGCGTGCCAGATTCTGGAACAGGTATAACTAGATCTGCATCAACTGGCGCTTCAATTGCCAAGCGCTGGCCGATACGACCGCGCACTGCATGAATACTCTGACCAGCAATTGTGGTATCTGGCCGCGCTAAATAGACATATTCAAAGATGCAACCCTTTGGCTCGGGTATGGCCCACATATGCGAGCGGATACCTTCCTCATTAATTGCTAAAAATTCACCCGGTTCGACTTCACGGACAAAGGCGGCGCCGACGATATCGAGAGCGGCAGATTCTGATGCCACAACCCAGCCGCGCTCTAACTTTCCAAGAACTAACGGGCGAACTCCGTGGCGATCACGGGCGGCATATAAGGTCTGCTCATCCATAAAGACTAAAGAGAAGGCTCCTTCTAACTTTGGAAGAACTGCCAGTGCGCTAGCTTCTACATTCTTCTCATCTTGCAGACCAATGAGCGCGGTCATAATTTCAGTATCGGTAGTGGCTCCACGTTCATTCTTTGGGCGATCGAGCTCTAAATTCTGCACAATCTCAGCTAAATCACCGGTATTGGTGAGATTGCCATTGTGCGCCAGCGCCAAAGTTCCATACTTTGTAGGACGCAGAGTCGGCTGGGCATTTACCCAAGTACTAGAACCAGTTGTGCTGTAGCGACAGTGGCCAATC
>ERZ887849.3931-NODE-3931-length-10801-cov-6.647869_pt1 | contig 10801 bp, 11 predicted proteins | sample MGYA00521267_ERZ887849 | MGnify/ENA primary metagenome ERZ887849 (study PRJEB32303, sample SAMEA104408601) | aquatic metagenome | biome: Brackish water; feature: Pelagic; material: water | place: Baltic Sea | collected 2014-06-06T16:11:00 | depth 2,863 m ... | reverse complement strand
CGCTTCCTTCGCCGTCTTCGGTGTGATGGCGCATGTCGCGGGTGACAACGATGCCGAGCAAGAGCTCGATCATTACTCTGGTCTCGCTAAGCAACATCCGTTCCTCGGATTGGTGCTCGCGATTGGCTTGGGCTCGCTCGCCGGGATCCCGCCTCTGGCTGGATTCATGGGTAAGCTCTTCGTCTTCATCGACGCATTCAAAGCTGAGCTCTATCCTCTGCTCGCGATCGCCGTCATTGGCGTGGTGACTTCAATCTATTACTATTTCGGTTGGATCAAATCCGCCTTCTTCGACACTTGGCGTGCGCCGTTACTTGAAGGTGAAGCCGATGATCGACCTGCCGTTACTGCAGTGCGTTGGCCACTCGGGTTCGCTTTGAGTATCCTCGCGATTAGCACCATCGTTCTTGGTTTCTACCAATTCTGCCTCGGTGAGTGGTTTTTGAACCGCTAAGTCAGTCCGGGATGGACGATGGCGGCAGATCAGCCATCGTTTCTTACATCATGACCCGCTTTCGCCCCTGCATCGATCTTCACGAAGGAAAGGTGAAGCAAATCGTCGGCGGCTCTCTGCGCGACGATCAAACCGGTTTGCAGACCAATTTTGAAAGCGATCAATCAGCCGGCTCTTTCGCGGATCGCTATCGTCATGACTCACTGAGCGGTGGGCATATCATCAAGCTCGGTCCGAACAATGACGAAGCGGCTCGTGAAGCATTGGCGGCTTATCCCGGCGGCATGCATGTGGGCGGTGGAATCAATCTCGTAAACGCGTCGCAATGGCTGGAGGCAGGCGCGAGCCACGTGATCGTGACTTCATGGCTCTTCGATGAGACGGGGCGCTTACTTCCCGAACGGCTTGACGCTCTCGTCGCCGAAGTGGGGAAGGAACACATCGTCATCGATCTGAGCTGCCGGGCGAAAGAGGACGGTTGGGTCGTCGCGATGAATCGTTGGCAAACGCCCACCGATCTGCCTATTACAGAAAAAACACTCAAGGCTATGGCGGATTACTGTGCAGAATTTCTGATTCATGCTGCCGATGTCGAAGGCAAATGCGAAGGCATCGATGAGAAGCTTGTAAAGCTGATCGGCCAACATTCACCCATCCCCGCGACCTATGCGGGTGGGGTTCACGCCTTCGAAGATCTCGCCACCGTGGATCAACTCAGTGGCGGCAAAGTCGATCTCACAATCGGCAGCGCGCTCGATATTTTTGGCGGCACGAATGTCCGCTACGACGATTGCGTGAAATGGAATCAACCCATTAAATTAAATATCCCCTCCAATTTATGAAAGCCTCATCAAAAACACCCCGTCTCATTCAATGCGCCACTCCTTGGAGCTTAATTGAATATCCCACCGCCAAGAAGGAGTGGTCGATGAAACGTAAGATCAAAGCGATCAAGAAGGCTGGATTTGATGGGTTGGCGGCGATCCCGGATCAGAAGGCTTCAGATCTTTGTGTTAAACTCGGTCTGAAATTGATGGGCGGAATGGACGGCTCGAATGTGACCAAGGCCAAAAAAGAGATGGTGCGTCAGCGTGAGTTGGGTGTGACCCATATGAATATCCAGCTCTGGGATCATGACACGGCTCTGCCTAAAGCGGCGAAGACTGCGGTTAAGCTGGTCAATGCTGGTGATTCGCTGGGCGTGAAGGTGCACATCGAAACGCACCGCGATACAGCGACAGAGACGCCGGAGAAATACTGGGAAATTGCGCGCCTTTACGAAAAGGAGGCCGGAAAATTGATGCCGACGACATGGGATCATTCGCATTTCGCCATCGTGAAGCATCTCACGCCGACAAATTATGTTGAACGCCTGATCGTTGATCCGGCTATGATCCAACTTTCGGAGCTGTTACATCTTCGCCCCTTCAATGGTCACCATTGCCAAGTGCCGGTCACGAACGGGAAGGGCAAACTGACGCAGGAATTTATCGATTACCTCGCCTTCGTGGAGGAACTCTTTGTTTGCTGGCTGCAGGGCCCTAAACCTCGCCCCGACCTCTGGGTTTGCCCTGAGATGGGCGGTAGCGCCGGTTACCACTTGAGTGGCCAACCGCATCCGTGGCCCGATGCACAGGCTGCACGGATAGAATATGCGAAAGCATGGAAGCGAGCCCTGAAGCGCCAGAGCGAAGCCAAGAAATAGTGGTCTGCATTTATTCTTCAGGCTAGAACCTTCAAGCTTGGCGATTGGACGGCTTTGCCTGAGAAATAAGGAGCACTATGAGAATTACCGGCCTCGCTATTGTTCCGCCCCCATCTGCTGCCGATCTGCCCAAGGTCACGCCTGAATTACTGGCTTCGGTTCTCGCCCGCTATTCACGGAGCAACGATGGCATTGGGGCGATTCTCGATAAGGTGGATATCGCCAATCCGGATGCGTCGATCGACCGTATCCTGAAGTTTGTCGATTACGGCCATGCTTCAATCGGCGGATTGACCGGTGGGCTCGCGATTGCCCTCGACGATATTTCGATGTGGCTCGCGTATAAGCTGTTTGATCTTGCGCAAATGGCGGACGGACAGGAATCGAGCACACGCTACATCACGATGGATCCGACCAATCTGCCCACGCCGGAAGAGATTGGTATTCCCGAGGACTTGGCGCCTCGCTGGGCCGCTCTGATGGCAAAATCGTTTGCGGCCTACCAAAGCGAATACGCCCGACTTGATGATCTCGGCTCCGCAGAACCGGATCGGGTGAGGGTGCCGGAAAATGCGAAACCAGCGGTCGTGAATCGCATTCGGAAAAACTACGCGCTGGATCGCGCCCGCTATTTTATCCCGCTCGCCACGCGCACCAATGTCGGCCTCGTGCAGACTTCGCGCATGTGGGCGAATACGGTAAAGCATCTCGATTCGCTGCCACATCCCGAGGCACACTCCGCGGCGAAATTGATCCGCGATGAACTGATCAAACAATCGCCACGATTGATGCGCCACAGTTTCGCTGAGGAGTCATACAAAGCGCAGGTCACTCAGGAGCTCGCGACCAGTTTCAAGCTCGGGCTCGATCGTCTTTCGACCGCACCATTGGCCGATGAGGTTTGGGTCAATGTAGATCGCTCGGCTCCGCCTTGGTTGGCTGAGGAGCAATCGATGGGCGAAGCACTCAAGCCCCGTGGTAATCGTTATGGCTATCAGGGCACCGCGACGCGTCGGATGCGGGTTGGGTTTGCATGGAATAACATGGCGGTGGCTGAATTGCGTGATCTGAACCGTCACCGCACGGGGCATCGGTATACGCCGATGATCCAAGCGGGCTTCTATTTGCCCGAGGAAATCAAACACGCGGATCATCAGGCCTTGCTCGACGAGCAGGCTGCTTTGACGCGCGAGCTGATGGAACGAGGTTCGGAGGCCTATGTTTACTCACTGTTGCTGGGGGCGCAGACGCCATTCGAGCACAGCACGCATGCGGATAAGTTTATCTACGAGGCGGAATTGCGCACGGGGATGGGCGCGCATTTTCGTTATGCCGAACATCTGAGCGCGGTGCTGCACGAGTTTTTCGAGCAGGTGCCGGAAGCGCGTGAGTGGGTAGTTGAGGGCACGGCGGAGCCCGAATAAAATATTGCCGCGCCTGTTGGTGAGTGCTGTGATGCAAGTTACAAGCATGAAGCGATTTCGCGTAGTCCTGATTTTAGTAGGAGGCTTGGCCTTGAGCAGTTCGTTGGCAGCCGCAGAGGTGATTCGCGGGAACAGCTCAGAGAGTAAAAGAATGGGTAAAGCAGAACTCTCGAAGGTGGCCGTGCAACATCCGGCCAGCATGGGCAAATCCAGTCGGACGCGTTTTCAAAAGCGAAACGTCCTGCCCAAATATTCGGTTTCTCGAAAGAGCTCGGAGGCATCGGTCAAGATCATGCGGTCTTCCGGAAAAAAATCGAAAACGCAGCTTCGTAAATTCCCTGTCGTGAAGGTCGATTCCTCCAGCGCACGCTGATTTTTAGTATGAAACGCCTGCGAATCCTTCAGTTTAACATGCAGTTTGGTCAGGTGTGGGATGCCGCGGATCCGGATAACGCGCCCATCAATATCGAAGCCACGATTGCGGAGATTAAGCGGCATGATGCAGATATCATCATGCTACAGGAATTAGAGCATGTGCGGCCCGATGGCACGCATACGCCGATGCCGCCCAATTACTCACGGATTAAACAGGAATTGAAAGGCTACGATAGCACGTTCTCGTTTCCACGACCTGACCCGCGCGAGCTGCCTTTTGGGGTGGGTTTAGCGATTTTCTCCCGCTGGCCGCTTGAGCCTCTCGCTTGTGTAAACATCTCTTCGCCGCCGATCGAATTCGATTTCATGGGGGAAATAAAAACTCCTACCGATCGTTTGATGATCAGTGCGGATGTGACGGTCGAAGGGCAAAAGGTCCGCCTGATTAATACTCACTTGCTCGCGTTCTTCATGCTCAAATCAAGCAGTGAAGAGAATCCTGGACAGCGTAAGCTAGTCGAGGAGGAGCTGCGGAAGAGTGACTTGCCGACAATCCTCACGGGAGACTTCAACGTGAGTAAGCATCAATCGCTGGTGGATCAATTTGCGGCCGCTGGGTTTAGCACTGCTCAATCCGAGGAAATTACCTGGCAGAGAATGCCCTTCGTTCTGGATCACGTGTTTTTCAACGACGCATTCCGCTGCGTTGGGCACGAAGTCGTTCAGAGCCCGGCCTCCGATCACTTTCCTTTGGTGGTGGATCTCGAACTGAGCGACTAAGGGGGCTTAGCTCTCGTCGCGCACGCGGTCTTTTTCCGCTTCGCGCTCTTCTTCCAATCGAGCTTTCTCAGAGGAAATCTGTCCGCGCATCTGATCGGCTTCTTCGGCGTTGCCGGAGGCGAGGGCGGATCCGAGCTTTTGTTGGAGGAAGATTTCCCGCTCGGCTAACTTACCCTTAAAGACGAGGTCGATCTCCGCGAGGCGTGCTTTCTGTTCGTCGTTGAGAGTGTGTTTGGAGGATGGGTCGCTCTTGTCGAGACGTTCCATCGCCAGTTCGTATGCGCTTTTCATGATGGAAGAGTGTTGGACATCTCAGCCGAAGTTCACGCCGAAAATCAAAGTGATCGCGACGACGATGAATGGAGGCCACCAACCACCGCGGTTGAGATCCCAGCGTGTGGCATAGCCGTAGAAGATCGTGCCCAGTAGAACAACGAAAGCCCATGGGCCGATCCATTCGGCTTTAAATGTGGCGGCGTGATAAACACCCGGCCAGGTGACGAATTGTCGAATGGCGCCATCGATCCCGGCTAGGATCAGCACCGCGGCGTGGTTGAAAAGAAGCGTGCCCGTCGTGAATCCGATCAAGCCGCAGAGGAGTGACGCCATTCCCGACAGAATAACCAAGCTCGCGATGGGAATCAGGATGAGATTGGCCAAGAGCGCGCCGGGAGTGAGCAGGCCGAAATACTGCACGCCGGCTAGCATACTGAAGAGAATCGACGACAGGCCGATCGCGAGAGTCGCGAGAAAGCTCCGCCAGACCGTCGCGAAGATTTTCTGCGAGATGTTCCACGTTGATTCGGGAATCAGTTCGAACAGGGACCAACGCAGGTTCATTCTTTCGCCCAATGGCAAACCGAGTAAGAGGATGGCGGTCACTATCCCATAGCTCATTTGAAAACTGGCAGTGAAGAGCTGTTCCGGCGCAATACACAGGACGATCAAGGCCGAAGCGGTGAGGGCTGAGAGTGGGTTGCCCGGGAGTCGAAACAGGTAGGAAGTCTGGAGTAATGTGACCATCGCGAAAGCTCTCACGGCCGAAGGAGTGTTGCCCGTGATCGCCACGTAGAGCCCCAGAGCGATGAAGCTGATTCCGAATCGCCAGAAGCGTGGCAGTCGGGTGATCAGGAGCAGAGCGTGGATGGCGAGCGCGATCACCCCGATATGCAGACCACTGATCGCGAACAAATGCATCGTCCCGCTTTGCATGAACAGCTCGTCTTGTTTGTCGCTCAATTCAGCTTTTCGGCCGAGCAGCATGGCGGAGGTGATATTGGCGAGCTCCGGTCGTTTTTCGGCAACCCCGAGTTTGAGGATGTGATCAAAGCGATCCGCCGTGCGGGCGCAAAATCGACGGTAGGCTGACGCGAGCTGAGTTTTGCCGATCACTTGTCCTCGTCTGAATTGAAACGTGATCCCGGAATCCGAGAGATAGTTTTCAAAGGAGTTAGGCTCTGATTGCAGTGGAAGCGGTTCGAGCACGCCGAGTGTATCAATTTCGGCGGTGAGGAGAGGTGAGGAGACATCGTCCTCCAGGCGTAGAGAATAGAAAACCTTTTGTCCGATCAGATCAGCAAGATGTGGATCTGTGCCTATGATGGTGGCAAGGCCCGCGGCGCGATTGGGGTAGGGGCTGCCGTAGGCGCGGGTTACTTCAAGCTGCAGCTGTGCCTCTCGAGGAGGGAGGGCCGACCAATCGGGAGGAACACTTCGGTGCAACGTGTAGCTGCTGATTCCCGCGAAGAGCATACCGAGGCAGAGCAGAATGCTCCAGAGCCGTGATGGCTTACTGGAAAAGTAGCATGCACCTGCGCTGGCTAGTAGGGTGATCCCGAGGGTAGCGGTCAGAGCAAGGTCGACATGCCCGGCCTTGGCCAATGCCAATCCTGCTGCCATGGGTAATACCAACCAAAGCAGTGGTGCGCGGTGTCCGAGGCTGCTGGAAGCCATGATTAAATCCTGTCAACGAATCGGAAAATGAACACCGCAATTATGCAGGCGTTGATTTGAGAGGAATTGTGTCCATTAATGAAGTTACATGCCTGCTGACGACCAACCCGAGTTCTTTGGTGACGAGATTCTGCCTCCTTCCGATTCGCAACGGAAGCCCACGGCGAATCAACCACTCGCGGCTCGCATGCGTCCGCGTCGCTTGAATGAAGTCGTCGGGCAGGAGCACATCACCGGCGAGGGCAATCTGTTGCCACGATTGGCGGAACAAAATCGTTTCGGTAGTCTGATCTTCTACGGTCCTCCTGGATGCGGAAAGACTAGCTTGGCCGAGGCAATCGCGGCGGAAACTAAGAGCCGATTTGTGCGGATCAATGCCGTGATGAGTAACGTGGCGGAGTTGCGGGAAATTCTCTCCATCGCGCGACGTCGTCCGGAAGCGGGCACGATTCTTTTTATCGACGAACTGCATCGCTTCAATAAATCGCAGCAGGATCTGTTGTTGCCTGATGTGGAGGAGGGGACGGTGCGCATGATCGGAGCGACGACTCACAATCCCGGGTTTTACGTGAATCCACCGCTACTTTCACGTAGCCACCTTTTCCGATTAGAGCCGCTCGCGCCACCTGCGATTGCCGGTGTGATGGCCGCGGCGTTGACCGATAAAGAACGCGGGCTTGGCTCACGTAAATGCTCGGCGGATGAAAAGGTGCTCGTTGATTTGGCGATGCTTTGTGACGGTGATTTACGGCGCGCGCTCAATGCCCTGGAAGTGATCGTCTTCAGTTTGGAAGAGAGTTCTTCCATTACGACGGCTGAAATCGAGGTCTTTGCGCGCGAGCGTCGGATACGTTACGACGCCGTTGAGGATGAGCACTACGATACGATCTCGGCCTTCATTAAAAGTTGCCGCGGCAGTGATCCCGATGCCGCGATGTATTGGCTCGCGAAGATGTTGGTAGGAGGAGAAGACCCGCGCTTTATCGCGCGTCGATTGGTCATTCTTGCTAGCGAAGATGTGGGACTGGCCGATCCGATGGCGCTACCGCTCACGGTGGCGGCTCACCACGCGGTTGATTTTATCGGCATGCCAGAGGCGGAATACACGCTCGCTCACGCGACACTCTACATCGCCACCACCCCAAAATCCAATTCAGCGGCGATCGCGCTAAGTGCCTCAAAACAGGCACTGCAGAAATCTACGGTGCAAGCGGTGCCGTTGCCCATGCGGGATAAAAGCGGTAAGGCGAGTAAGGATAACAATCATGGCAAGGGTTACCGCTACTCGCATGATTATCCCGAGAATATTTCCGGTCAGGATTACTTGGGAAAGCCACTGTCGCTTTACACGCCTAAATCAATCGCTTGGGAGGCGAAGATCGCCGAACGCCTCGCGCGTTGGCAGCACCTCAAGGCGGAGATTAAAGAGTCGAGAAGTTGAAGTATGAAAGCGCGGTAAAACCGTGCGTGAGAGTTTAAGCGCCTTGCGGAGTAGTGGGGTTGGAGTAGGATTGGCCCATGAAATTCGCCTACTGCTCTGTTTCTTGGTGATGACCTCGTGGGGATTGTCTGCTGATAACTATGGCAGTTACCGCAGCTCTCCATCGGGTGGGAAAAAGGACGTGGCGAAGAAACCCGGTGAGAAGACCCTCACGATCCCCGGTATCGTGATAGCGCGAAAAGCCGATCAGGGTTTCCTCGGGCTCGAATTGGTGGACTTCAAATACAAACTCACCTTTTACGATTCTGAAAAGAAGGCCACACCAGCAGATTACTCGCGCGCCCTGTTTCGCTGGTCGAAGATCAACGGTTCTGGATCCGAGCGCTATATGCTTTCGACTGGGAGCGAAAGCAGTGTGCTGACTTCGCCCCGAAACGTGAAACCTCCCCACAACTTCCGATTGTTTATCGTGCTACTCGACGACGATCCGGAGACGGAAGCGGAAACTTATGTGGTCATGTTTCGACCTTAAATTCGGCGTTATACTAAGTCTGTAAAAATTTAGACGATGTCATGGCGAGGAGTGATGCGACGTGGCCATCCACGATTGAGATAACGTGATCGGAATGGGTGGTCGTGGATTGCCGCAGTCGTTCCGCAGAGCGGAACGACTGCGCAATGACAGATTATTTATCACGAGCCGTTGGCCCACGATTATTTAAGAGGCAGGACAGGGCTGCGGGAATCTACCCGGTAGCGACGTTGCCAGCGGAGCAGTGAATCTTCGGAGAGTTCGTGCAGGGACGCACTGATGGTGTTGACCGATTTGGTGATGTAGTCGCGGGCTTGGTGAGCTTCTTCTTGCTGGATTTCGCTGATCGCCTCATCGCGCACGCGTTTGCCTCGAGTCTGAAGCCGGTGATAGATCCACCCCGTGATTCCACCCATGAGAATGACACAGAAGAGACCGACAGCCTAAGGGCTGATTCCCGCGGGACCCGACCAGACGACGGAGACAAATACTACCGCGAGACCCAGTAGCATGAGGTGGACTTCTCGATGACGCAGATATCCTTTCATGTTCGTGTTGTGTGTCGAAGAGTTAACCTCACGGCACGAAATGGCGCAACCGAGGAAACTCCTCATTCTATAGAGGTGTCTGTCCCTCAGGTGCCGTTTGACAACCGGTCTGAGGAGGGCGAATCTGCGACTTAATGTCCGCCACGCCCGACTCCGTCTTCGACTCCGTAGAGTCCGCCATCCAAGAGATTGCGGCCGGTAAACTCGTAATCGTAACTGACGACGAGAATCGTGAAAACGAGGGCGATCTCATCATGGCCGCCTCGAAGGCGACGCCGGAAACCGTCAATATGATGATTCGCTACTGCAGTGGGATTGTGTGTGTGCCGATGCTCGAAGCACAGCTGCGCCGCATGGGGCTGGGGCCGATGGTGCAGAATAATCGCGAAGTGCAACGCACTGATTTTACGGTGACGGTAGACGCCGCCAATGGCATCACCACGGGGATCAGCGCGTTTGATCGCACGCAAACAATTAAGGTTTTGGCTGATACTGAGGCGACCCCTGATCAACTTGTGCAACCGGGCCATGTATTTCCGTTGCGCGCACGACCGGGTGGTGTGCTGGAGCGCGCGGGTCACACCGAAGCCGCCGTCGATTTGGCGATTCTCGCGGGGCTGCATCCGAGCGGGGTGCTTTGCGAATTGGTTAACGATGACGGCTCGGTGCAACGCGTGCCGCAATTATTGGAGTTTAAGAAAAAGTTCGGGCTCAAAATGATCTCGATCGCTTCGCTCATCGAATATCGTCACCACCGCGAGCAACTCGTTGAAGTAGTGAGCACCGAGCCCTTCGAATCGGAGTTTGGCGATTTCACGCTCCACGTGTTTCGCAACAAGATGGACGACCGGCATCACCTCGCATTTACGCAGGGTGATCTCACGGGTGAGGCGCCTTTAGTTCGGGTGCATAGCGAAAATCTATTGGGCGATGTTTTTCGCCAGCGCGATCTCGATAGTTTTCATTCGCTCACGGCCTCGTTGGAAACGGTGGCCAAAGAGGGTCGCGGTGTGGTGCTATATATGGAGCAGCCCAATGGTGGTGCCGATATGATCAAACGTTTACACGGTGCGACCAACGAGCCGCCGATGAGTTTTCGCGATTACGGAATTGGCGCGCAGATCCTCGTCGCTCTCGGTTTGCGCAAGATTCGCCTGCTTTCGAATAACAACCGTAAGGTCGTCGGTCTCGATGGTTATGGTTTGGAAATCGTCGAACAGGTTGCGTTGTAATTTATTGGTTGCGGAGGGGAGTTAAGCCCGCTCCGCTAGCCGACTTCTTTCTCAGATGAGTCTCTCTGTCCCTCAGTCACAGTCCGTAGACGGCGCCACTTACAAGGTGGGCATTGTGGCGTCACGTTTTAATGAGAAGCTCGTCGATGCCCTGTTGAAGCGCGCGATCAGCGTGCTGGAAGCGGCGGGAGTTAAATCGAAAAATATCCAAGCGGAACGCGTGCCCGGCTCGCATGAGATTCCGTGGGCGGCGCAAGAGCTCGCGCGAGCTAAAGATTGCGATGTCGTCATCGCGCTCGGCGTGTTGATCGGTGGCGATACGAATCACCACGAGATGGTGGGCCAAAGTGTGTCCAC
>ERZ887849.3929-NODE-3929-length-10803-cov-19.859137_pt1 | contig 10803 bp, 10 predicted proteins | sample MGYA00521267_ERZ887849 | MGnify/ENA primary metagenome ERZ887849 (study PRJEB32303, sample SAMEA104408601) | aquatic metagenome | biome: Brackish water; feature: Pelagic; material: water | place: Baltic Sea | collected 2014-06-06T16:11:00 | depth 2,863 m ... | reverse complement strand
AGTTGTTAGCAGCTTGAGTTACTAAACATCTTTCAGATAGGAAGTTTACTTCCATAGCATCCAGAGTAGAAGTAAATGCTCCACCTGCAGAACCAGTTAACCAAGACTTCATACGACGATCATCAGCTTGTGAAGCTCTGTATCGCACGTGTAAGAATGGTCGACGAATATTAGTTCCTAATACCTGATCGTAAACTGTAGAAGTTCCAGCTGGTACTAATACACCTTCAATAGAACTAATACCGTTTATTCCTCCACGAGTAGAAGCGTCATTTAAGTATTTCCAGTCAGTCTTATAGAAATCGTAAGATCCTCTACGGAATCCGCTAAATCCTAAATTCAAAGCCATTTCTTCTGAGTTTTCAAATAAACCAAAAGCAGTTCCACCGGCAAATCCACCAGAGATAGCAGCTAGCATATCATCAAAATCAAGAGATGTTTGTCTTTGTAAGAATAACATATTTTCTTCAATTGCTCCTTGAGTATCTAAGTTCTTAAGGATAGCATCAAATTCGTCAAGTCCAGCAGCAGCAGTAAATCCTACCTCTACGTTTCCACGAGTTTGGATAGCAGCAAATAAACCTTGTGTTCCAGGGTTTGTTCCAGCAGTTGCTGCAACTTGATTATACTCACCTTCTACCATTGACATTTCTAAGTAATCTTCAAAACGTAAACGAGTTTCAGATTCAGCTTTTAAATACCATAAGAATCCAGATGTTCCGTCTTCAGTTGCAACTTCAACCCATCCAATTTGTGCCATATCAGATCCAGATACTGTGTATTGATTTCTGATAATGATTGGTGAATTAGAATATTGAGTAAAAGAAGGTTCAACGCTTACACGTGCGCCAGTTGCGATATTTGAGCCTTTTGCATAGTCAGAACCATAAACAAATACTTTTAATCCAGTAGCAGTAAATCCTTGAGTAGTTAAGCTTGCGTTAGAATAAGGCTGAACATCAATAGTTCCAGCAGCTCCAACAACGCTTGTGATTACAATACCTTTAGCTTCTAATCCAGTAGCAGGGTCTAAAACTACTACGGTATCATTTACAGATATAACATTTGATACACCTGCAACTGCACCTGGGTTTATTGTGATTTGAGAAGCAGTACCAGCTCCAACGTTAGCTTGAGATACTCCATCATAAGAGATGTGTAATCTATTTTGTTCAGACCAAATTACTTGATCAGATGTCATTGGCATTTCAGCGCCAACCATTCTTAAGAATCCAGATAACGTACGGTTTCCGTAACGCTCTACTTCAGCTTCGTAGATTTCTGGTAAATATTGCTGTGCAAAATCATTAGCCCCATTGTTAAACTGGAGGTAATTTGATTGAAGCAACTGCTGTTGTTGACTTGGGACAAGAGACCCAAATTGAGGAGTTAAACTCATAATTTTTTGTTTTTTTAGTTAAATTTTTTTGTTTTAATCTTTAATTTTGAAGAATCAGCGCCTGAAATTGCTCTAACCTTAAGTCCGTTGACAAACACATCACCTTGAGTAGACCTAGCTTTGGTACTACTTAAGTTCTTTGAACTGTTTACAACTTCTTTTACGGCATCCGCTTTTCCTTGCTCATAAAAATGAGCTGCGATCTTATCTACGTTGTCAGCAGCGTACATAGCTTTGTGATAACCTTTCGTGTCTTTAACATTACCATCTGAGTCTAGGAACTTCCCGACAAGGTTGTTAATATTCGATTGGCTCTCTGCAACTTTATCACGATTCTGAATATTGTACTTATAGCTTTTTTCGCCGACTTTAATATCGAAACCTTCGAAGTTGTCATTAAAATGCTCTTTAGTACTTTCCTTGAATTGTGCATGTTGTTGCTGAGCTGTTTCCTGCTGCTTATTATATCGGTTGAAAAAGTCCATAGCTTTTTGTTGGTCTTGAGTAACGCCCGGTCTCAACTTGATCTCGTCGTAATATTTACTCTTCGTCTCTTCCAAATAGCTTCTAGCTTTTGCAACTTCTTCCTTAAACGCAATTTTCTTTTTGCGCATATCTCTTTCTTCGTCAAGGTCTTCATCTACGATGAAATCCTCTAGAAGCATATCAATGTCTTCACCTTCTAAATAAGGCTTTTCTTTTTTATAATACTCTTTAAGTAATGTAATTTCATCAACTTGAGAGTAATCGGCGTTAAGCCTAGTATAATCCTCTATTGTCCCACCTGTATCCTCCATAAAAGAAACTAGCTTTTCGATGTTCTCAGGTAAAGCTTTACCAAGAATTCTTTCGTCTTGTATTGCTTTTTCTACTTGAGCTTCAACTTTTTCAGTCTTTGTTACTTCTTTGATTGCAGAAAACCCTTCAGCATCCGTGTTGGACTCTTGTACAGATTCTCCCACCTTTGTGCTATCTCCGGATGGTTCTTCCACAGATACTTCCTTTGTTTCTCCGATTTGAATGGCATCTTCTTCTTGTTTAGGTATTACTACTTTTGTAACTTCTGGCGGTAAATCAACCAAAGGTTCTTTAATATTAACTTTAATAGGCTCGTCGCTTACTGGTGTTAATTTTTTTGGAGTTTTCTTTTTAATTTTAAACTCACCTTCCTGCTTAACAGGTTCATTTGTTTTTTCTTCTGACATAATAAAATATAATTAAATAATTGTTTACTTTCTACATGAAAGCTTGCATACCCTGATCGACTAATATTCCATTAAAATACTGCTCGGGTTTGTTTTCAAAGTCTATAGGTAAACTGTCGTTTTGCCTTTGACTTATAAGCTCGCTTTGCTGCGAAGCTTCCATTTTGCTACGAGTGTCTTTACGATCCTCAATAGCAGTTTCTTTTTGTTGCATGTTCTGAACCTCAAGTTGCTTTAGCTGCATATCAAACTGAAACTTAGCTTGCATCTCTTGAGCTTTTAATTGAGCTGCAATTTCCATGCGTTGAATTTCCATTTGATTCTTGGATTGTTCAAACTGAACATTTGCACCCATTATAGCCTCTTGCTTTTGTACCTCAGCCATAGCTGTCTTCTCTGCAGTATCTGCTTGAGATTGTCCTTGAGCCGCAATATTAGCTTGTTGATTAGCTTGATCTTGCTTAGCTTTAGCTTTACGCTTTATCTTAAGCATTTGATTTGCTAGCTTAAGATTTTTAATTTGTCTTAAGTCAATAGCGTCTTCAAGATCAATTCCGCCTTGTTGTAATGCAACTTGTATATTTGCCTCTAACTGAGCTTGCTCTTCTTCGTCTGGTTCTAATTCTAAGAATATACCAAAATCGTGAAGATTTAAGTTTACAATCTCATCTAAGGTTTTTATGTTATATGTAGATATAGAATTTTGTAAAGCACTTCTAGTTAGTGGAAATTCTAATGCGTCAGCTATTTTAAGCGCGACGTTTTCGGCTAGTTTAAGGGTTATGTAAAGACCAGACTGATTAATATGTCTAGTTGCTACGTTGGATGCGTTAGCGGCCATCTTTTGAAGCCCTACTAATGAGTTCTTATCCATGGCTGTACCGTCTCTAGCTTCGTTAAGCCCGGTTACGTCGCGAATCATCTGTAAATAGTATTGATACGTTTGAATCAATGCGTTTATCTTAGCTTGACCGCTTGAGCTATTAAGTTCTTGAATAGGCACTTTACCCGGATTCATATCACCGTCTTGAGTAAGTGATCGACCAACAATAGAACCTGTTTGGAAATACATGTTCAATGCTTCCGCCGGGTTATAGTTAGTTCCATTACCAAGATCAACTTCTGCAAGCCCGTCCATATCTAAGTAAACACCATCTGGTACCATTCTAGATAACACTTGTTGCAGTTTTAAATGCGTTAGCTGAATCATATCAGCAAAACCAATACATTTACTTACTAGAGACTCAATACGCCCTTTATACATTCTAGGTGCACACAAAGCATAGTTCATTTCTACTTTAGTTGTATCAGCCGTAGGTCTAGACATATTCTCTGCTAGTTCCCACTTTATCATTTCATTTGAGCCTAATACCTTAGCTCCGTTATATAAAACCTCAATAGATCTTGACACTCTTTCAAAATTGTCATTCTCTGGCGGATTAAATGAATCAGGCTTTTCTAAAGCTTTCATTAATCCTTGCGGCGTTTCTTTTATTTTAAATACTTGATTATGGTATGTCTTATAATCAAAGTATAAAACTTGAACTGTGTTTTCGTCGTAATTACCCCAACCAGTTATGTACTGGCTATTACCTGGCATTTTTTGTATTCTCTCAAGCTCTTCTTCTGAGATGTTTGGAAATTCTTTTTTAAGCTCAGGTATTGTTATAGACTTTACTTCTCCTACATAATATACATCGTCAAAATTAGGATCTTCAGTATAAGAGTAAACCACATAGGCTGGATCTACATAATCAACTGTAATTCCTTCAGCTGTATTAAACCCAGTCTTAGCACATGCAATACCTAAAACAGTTAAATCCATATTTAACCTTTTTCTAGTAAGATCGTATTTGTTTTGCGCAAGCACAGACGATATAGCTTCTTCTTCTGCTATTTCAATTGACTGCTTATAGCTTAGTTGCATATGAAGCTCGAGCTCGTCTTTAGATTCAGGCACTGTATCAATATTTGGTGTTTGATATAAATTAATACCAAGCGTTTGCTGTAAGCTATCTAAATACTCTTTAGACACCATATCTTCATAAAGCATAGAAGCGTAATCAGTTCTTTTCTTTATTGACGATGGATCTTGAGCGTAAGCTTTAATATCATAAGACTTTCCAGATATACCATTAACTACGATGTCTACAAATTTAGATAAAATAGGTACAGGTTTCCAGTCTAAGTTTAAATAAGATAAATCACCGTTTATAGATAATTCATCTTTGTATTTCTGTATTGACTGCTCACCTCGAGCATATAATCTTAATTGGTGAAATTGATTCCAACTAGTTAAGTATCTATTACCATTAGTACGCCCTTGTCCAAACCATTCGTATTCGATAGCTTGACCAACTTGCGCCCCGTATTCCCAGCTTGCTTTCTCTGCATCGCTCACTACTTGACTAGGAAAAGCGCTATTGGTGTTAGTATATATACCCATTTAACTTATTATTTTTGATGTTGAACCTTTATTATCGTATTTTTTAAAACCTAAATCTACCGCTTGTGGTTTTTGTCTAGGAGCGTTTGGTGCATACCTGTGTTTGTTACAAGCCATTAAAGCAAGTCCTGAACTAATAGACGCATCGTGCTTTGTTCTATTATTAATATTAAACTTAGCCCAGTCTTCTAATGTTCTTTGGAAATACGTGTCTCCATAACCTGTTTCTTTTAAACCTACAAAATCATTGATGTAAGTTTCTATAGCAGCGGCGTGTGCTTGTTTAATATCTTCACTAGAGTTTGGTATTCCACCTAGCTCTCTTTCTGTCACAGACAGTTTATTATATTTTCTATCAGGTCTGTTAATTGAATAACCTCTATAGCCTCGACGCTTGAAATAATACAATAGTCTAGGCTTATTGTTCTCAGCTAATATAGGCATTCCATAGAATACACAAGCCATTAGAACGTCCTCAAAGAATATCTCAGCAGTCTGAGGCCGAGCTATATATTCTAAAAAAAACATATTTGGAGGCACGTCCTCCATTGAGAACTTTGTTAAACCGTGAAGAGATCCATTGGATCCTCTACCGTCCACAGTGCCTGATATGTCGTATGGATCGCAGCCAAATGCTCCACAATGCTCATTGCCAGGATAATTAGTACCATTTTTTATATATCTTTTATTTTGAAGATGCGCAGGTGGAACCCAAGTCACTAAAAATCTACCATCTTTATTTGGTACAAATATTACTTTAGTATCTTGTTTAGCGTTCTCCCACTGAAAACTTCCTTTTGTTACTTTTATTGAGTTTTTAAGATCTTCGTTAAAATCTATTTGCTCATATATCTTTGTCAAGTTAAATAGAGATTGTTTTGATTCATCTCTAAATGCGTGCTTTGTTGTGCGTGGAAACTGTCTGTAAAATTCATTTAAACTGTCTTGATCAGACTTTAAACCTTCTACTTCATTGTCCCAGTACTCTATTACGCCTTGTGTTATTTTTGTTCCTTGCGGATCTTCAACCCCTTCTTTTGGTGTGTTGAATACAGGAAAGCCATAAGAATCAATGTATCCTTCGTAGTTCCATTCCATAGGTATGAACAAAGAATAGAGTCCTGAGCGTGTCTGTCCATTGGCGTTTCTTTGTGTAACATCTGAATCATTGTAAAGTTTTTTAAAGTTTGCACCACCTTTGTCTAAAGCATTTGAGGTACTTCCCATCATACATTTACCAATAACTCTAGAACCTAGTCTTAAACAAGTTCTGGTTACTCGCCAGTTGTTTAATATATTTGTAGGTCTCTCCCACTTTCCACTTTCGTCGTGTACTAGTAGTTTTAATTTCTCTCCATCGTAGGAGTTATCACCCGTGTTTTTCCAGTCGATCGTTGTATCAAGTCCGGTGATTTCCTGGAGCTTTTCGTTGGAGTCAAGTTTACGCCTGGTGAATTTCGAGGCGGGTACACGATAGGCGAGCTCGGTTTTGGGTCTGTCCATACCGTCTTGGATCGGCTTGAAGAAGAACGGGTAGTTGACCGAAATCGGTACGACTTTATCCGTGAACATCTTTTTTGCATCCGGACCAGATTTGGACAATATTCCAAACCGTGAATCCGTTGATATTGTTGCAAGGTTAACTGATTCAGCTGAGGACATAAACGAGAATCCGCTTCGACGGTTCTTAAGATAGCACATACCATAAGACCGTTTGTCGGCTTTGCAAGCTTCCCAGAAAATGTAGAATAATCTATTTGATTCCCGAAAGTCTGGTTGCCCGACATCAATCTTACTCCACTGCAAGTACATGTAGTTAGTACCAGTAATATAAGTAGGCTTGCCTTTGTTAATAAACCAAAAACCTTCTTCGCGCCTTGTAAATTCTTTATCGATGTAATCATACCATTTTTCTTTAAAGTCTAACGGATATTCTTCCCAGTCAAACACAGATTTAATTTTACTTAATTCTTTTGGGTACTCAGTATAAGACCATCTGTCGTTTTCAAACTCTACAATATCCTTTTCTTTAGGCAGAGCTATTAAAAGATCCTGTATCTTATATATCTCACCTATTTCACCAGTTTTACTAATAACTATTAAATCATGCTCAGCATTGTGCCCGTATTCCCATTTCTTATACCTATTCATTCTTTTAAGAACTTTAGGTTTTACGTGGTCTTTTACAACCGTATATAGAGTTTGCTCGTACATTATTTAGATCTTCCTTCAGCAAAACCTCTAAAAGATTTCTCTTCTTTTACTTCTGCAGGTTTTTCGTTTAACAATGCCTCTTCAGCTTCTAATCTATTTAGTATTTCAAATGCATCAAATATAGCTAACTTCTTTGTAGCTGCAGCATTTTTTAATCTATCTGCCGTGATATCATCTCCTGAATCAACGATAGCTTCTTTAGCTACTTTGATCAGTTCCTCAACTGCGACTTGCCCAGCTTGGATTATATTCAACTTCGTTTCCTTGGTATTCATATTTAATTACAATATCATTAGATTTCATACAATATAAACGCTTGCCATCAACTAAAAATTCCCATTCACCGTTAGGCGTATAGCCTACTAAGTCTCCTGGGTTAATATCGAGTGCTTCTAAGGAGCTATTACCGTATTTTAATATACCAATAAGGCTTTGCTCTTTATCTAGCGTTAAAGACTGATTGTCTTTTATTGGGGTTATAAAGCAGCGGTCACCAAATGAGTGCCAACCTTCTTTATTTTTATATAGATAGATTTGATCTATCGCACAAAAATGTAAATCATCTTTGAACCAAGATCTACTTTTCTTTTTCTCTCCTTTCATGTCATAGAATACTCTAAACACGTTTTGGTGTATAACAATTATATCACCTATTTCAATACCCGTATTAAATGCCTTGGGTGTTTCTAAAACTTTAGCTAATCTATTTACAAATTTAAAATCCTCTATTTTTGTATTTACAATTAACTCTTTATCTCCAACCTTGACTTTATTACTGTATTTATCACCTAACGGCTCAACAATAAAATCGTAAAGGCTTCTCATTAATATTCTAAATCATATTCAACGGATATCGCCATGTTAGAGTTAAATTTCTTCCATGGCATTACCTCGTTATTTTTCTTTATATGAATATTGTAAGAACTATCAGATTCGTCTAGAAGTATATGTGAGATCTCGTGACCGCCATAAACTTGTTGACCTACAGAATAATGCATAGCATCATTTTTGTAATCTGAACCAATACTTATTTTTCTTACAATTGAAGACATTACTCAGCTACTTTAAGTTTAGACTCATCTTCAATCTTAGTGTATTCACCAGTTTTAAGATCAATAGACACTGCGCCGTATTGCTTTTCTAGTTCAGCTTTAAACTCTTCAACCTTTCTATTTACTTCTGCTACATCGTGCAGTAGCCCGTGTTTTTGAGTTTCAATCATACCAATTTGATTCACTAATCCAATTAGTTTATCTTGGTTTTCACTTGCAGTTTTTAACTGCTCTTTTGTAATTTTTTTAGCTTTAGCCATAATTTGATTTAATTTAATTGTTTATATTGATATAGTTACGTGTTTTATTATTATTTTAGTGCTACTAAATCTGTTGCTGAACCTGTGCTTATAACATAAGAAACCGCTGCTGGTAGTATAGTTCCTTCTGGAACTGCTGCAAAGCGAACAACATCACCCGTTGCTGGCAATAAGCTTTCAACGGCTCCAATTGCAAACGTGCAATTTCCATCACTTCCAGCTTGAGTTACCGTGCAAATGTCTCCTACAGAATAATTAGTTCCTGCCGCATTTATTGTTATAGCAGTAACTTCCCCTAAGCTTTGGACAACTATTTCACCATTTCCATCACCTCCTCTTCCTTGTGGCTCAAAAGTGTCAGAAGGGCTCGCTGTACCGAGATCTGTTATGGTTACAGTTTCTATAGCTCCAGTTCCAGCATTAACGCTGATAGTACCTGTTAATCCGGTTCCACCAGTAACAGTAAACGCCCCGTTGGTATAGGTTAAACCTGCATTCCCAATAGTTGCCATAACATTTGCTGTTATATCTACTGTTAAGCCTGCTGGTTGATTAGCAGGGGATTTATGAACTAAGCTAGTTGCTGACGTTGCTAAACCAATCCCTGTAGTATAACCCGTACCTCCTGAAAATCCAGGGTAAGATGGGTTTGCTGGGAAAATTGGCGCTAAATTTAAACCAGTAACGGTATCTTGTGCTCCTACAACACCCGCTAATATAACATCTACATTCCCTGTGCCCCCAACATATATCTGTGATCCTGTATAATTATTACCTAAATTCCCTGATTTATTTTCAAACTCCCAAGCAGATCTTGCATCTAGAGCACCTATGGCTACTGGTGTAACGGCTAAAGCTTTGCCGAATGTTCCGGCTATTATTGAGTATTGTCCCATTTTTTTTGTTTATTTATTGCTTATTGATTTATATTTCTCAAAACCGCGTGAGCCAAAATATGCCACGTATACGGTTGTTAATAGTTGTTTTAATAATTCTATCCACTCCTGTTCTACAGTAAAAGATATTTCGTGATGACTATCAACCCATATAAAGGCTACGGCCATAAACGACAAAAATATAAGCGCCATTGGGCGCGTGTTTTTACTAAGCCACGAATCAGACGTCATATCAGATTCCCAGCGTTTACTTATTTGGTCTTCTGCTTCCGCAGAGGCTTTCTCAACTATTACTTGGATCTCCTTCTTAATTTGAAGCTTCTCCTCTTCTGTAGTTGTTAGTTTATCGATAACGTCACCAACATCTTTGATAACGTTACCGCTTAACCATTCCCAAATTTTTTTCAATTACTTTTTATTTATTTTTTGGCTCTTCTGAGTCTTTGTAGGTTCTTGATGTAATGCCTGAATTTTCATCCGTACTTATAGAAAATGTAGAAGAAAGAGGTTTATTGTCTTGTTGTAGATAAGCTGATCTTTGCTCTTTGCCTTTTGGGTTTTTAGCTGATCTAGACATTGCTTTAGCGTACCTGTCGCTTACGCCGCCAGCGTCGACATCTTTTTTTCTTTGTTCCGTGAAATTACCGTCACCTAAATCCGTAACCCCTGTTAACGTTGGTCTAGTAGACAAATCTCTACCGTAACCACTTCCTGAGCTACTACTCCACGCGTCGCTTTTAGTTGCAAAATCCTTTCTTGCGTCAGCTAGATTGCCAAATACTTTTTCTTGACCGTTATATCCAACTATTACTTTTTCGCCTTCTTGAACTTTTGTCATTTTAGTTCCTAAAATTGGGAATTTTTTCGAAGCGGGGCTGCCTTTCATTAATGTAGGTGCATCTAAACCTCTACCTGTTTTAGGCATGTTCATTCTACCTGGTGATTGCTTGTAAGCCATAATTTTATTTTTTATTGTATCTAGTTAATGTTATTTTTTTGTTTAAATGTCCAGAGAAATAACAAATTAATGTGTTATCGTCTTTTAATTTGTATTTTATTTTTACTGAATAACCATTACTTTTGTTGTAAAGCTCAGTAGTAAATTTGCTTTTTGATTGCTTAATTATTTTTTCATTGATTATCTTATCTTCAACGAAGCTAAAATTAAAAACTTTTAAAATAGCGTATTCACTTGTTATTATTGTTGTTTTAAATGTAGATGTTTTACTAACCCAAATTCCCTCGAATTGTTCTTGAGATGAAGAAGCTAAGGAGGTAAGTAAAAGTATTGTGATAAATAATTTTTTCATAATATTAAATTTAATTGTTAT
>ERZ887849.3928-NODE-3928-length-10804-cov-5.065215_pt1 | contig 10804 bp, 6 predicted proteins | sample MGYA00521267_ERZ887849 | MGnify/ENA primary metagenome ERZ887849 (study PRJEB32303, sample SAMEA104408601) | aquatic metagenome | biome: Brackish water; feature: Pelagic; material: water | place: Baltic Sea | collected 2014-06-06T16:11:00 | depth 2,863 m ... | reverse complement strand
CAGTCGGTGACGCCTTGGCTCTCGCTGGGGTCCGCGCTCACCGGTCGCTATGTGGCGTCCATGCCGCTGTGTTCCCCGCCCAAAGGCATCGACGGCCCGTCCCCATTCTGCGCTCAGCTCCCCGACGGGGCGCCCACCATCGGCGAAGTGCTCCAGCTCTACGGCTACCGCACCGGACTCGTCATCGTGGACCACCCGGACTTGGCCCCCCTCGGCAAGGGCTTTGACACGGTGGTGGCCCCCGCCGATGCAGACCGCCAGCCCTGGTCCGGATGGTACCCGGCCATGCAGCAAGCCAAGGCATTCTGGGCAAACCCCGACCCCCGTCCCAAGCTGCTCGTCATCGTCGGTCGCATCAACGATGAGGACTACCAGATCCGCGAGCGCCACCGCAGTGAAGCTCGGCCGGCGTCGGACGGGGAGATCGCCGACCAACAGCGCCAGAACCCCTTGCTGACCACCCGTGTGGGGACCCACGTCCCGTGGCCCCTGCCCAGCCCAGAAGTGGCGGGCGACGGGCGGCGGTTCTTTGGGGCCGGTGCCCAGTACATCGGCGAACAGCTCGCCCCCTTGTTTCGCGAGACCAGCAGCGCATGGACCTTTCTCGGTGGCTTGCACGGCGCGTCACTGGGCGAACTGCAAGGCTCCCACACGCCCGAACAACTCAAGATGGGCACAGCAGAGGTGTTGCTGGACCGGACGCTGCGGACCACCCTGTGGGTGCGGTCCCCCACGCCCCGCGCCCCCAGCACGGTGGACGAACCGGTCGAGGTGCTCGACCTGATACCCACCCTCGCCAAGCTGGCCCACGCGGTGCCCCCCGCCAACCTGCCCGGTCAGGACTTGCTGGCGGGCGCGGCATCACCCGACCGGCCCGTCTATGCCGAGTACGGCGACATGCTCGCACTGCGCCAAGGCCCCCACTTTGTGGTGTTTCGCCCCCAGCTCCACGGGGTCACCAGCGCCAGCCCCGCGCTCACCGAAGCCCTGGACCGCGCGCTCCCCCATCCGGCCCAAGGTCGAGACCCTGCGCCCCCGAACAGGCTCGACGAGTATCCCGACTGGTGGATGCTTCACGACGTGAGGGCCGACCCGATGCAGGCCCACCCACTGCCCCTGGTCGAAGGAGCCGGACCCTTCGCCACCGCGGCCGACGCCCTGTTTGTCCACCGCACCGGGCCCGCCGCGCCGCCCGTGAGTACCTTGTCGTTTGAACAGGTGCAGGCCCTGCGCCAGACCGGGGCGTTGCACTATTGGTAGTGATGGTGACTCAAGGGCTTCAGCCCCAGACATGCACACTCAACCGACACCCCGCGGCGTCGGCACCCAACGCCAACAACCGATGGTAAGGCGCCCAGCCAGGCTCGCTGGGAACCATCATCAATGCGACAATCTCGACAACTCCCAGGCGCAAAAGCTCCGCCGTCAGTGGCCCCACGAGGCCATCCACTTCGTCGGGCTGGAGCGCGTGGTCGTACCAGGGCAGCTCCCCCGCCGCCGGCACCAACCCAAACACCCCGGACAGGAAGAACAACGGCACGCCCATGTCCGTCGCCCGCTCGCGCGCCGCCACCACCCGCGCCCCCCGGTACCGACGGTCGGCCCGAAGCGGCTGGGGCCGGGGGTCTTTGTCCGCCGTGCAGGTCGTCAGGAAGATGCGCATGGCCGCTCCGGGGGGACGCCGCTTGACCGGACCCGCTCCGGCTCCTTATCGTGGCGGGCTCGACTTGCCCCAAGGAGCCGGGGATGCCCGAATCCGCGCTGATTGCGCCCTGGATCACAGATTGGCTGCACTTGCTGACCCGATGGTTCCACCTTGTGGTGGGGGCAGCTTGGATTGGTGCGTCCTTTTACTTCAACTGGCTGAACAACAACGTTCGTCCGGTGGAGGACAGCACAGGCCGCCTCGCCGGTGGGCTGTGGGCGGTGCACGGTGGCGCGTTCTATGAGGTCAAGAAGTACAAGGGCGCCCCCGAGACCCTGCCGAAGACCTTGCATTGGTTCAAGTGGGAAGCCTACCTGACGTGGATCTCCGGCATCACGCTGTTGTTGCTGGTGTACTGGATGCAAGCCGGCGTGATGATGCTGCCCCCGGGGAGCACCATGGCCCCCGCGGTGGCCGGCGGCATCGGCGTGGGTGTGCTGGTGGTCGGCTGGGTGGTCTATGACTTGATGTGTCGGTCGCCCCTGCGCAACACGCCCAAGGTGCTGGCTGGGCTGGGCTTTGCGCTCATCACGGCCGTGGCCTTCGGCTTGTCCGAGATCTTCTCCGCCCGGGCGGCCTACATCCATGTGGGCGCGATGATGGGCACGATGATGGCCCTGAACGTCTACTTCGTCATCATTCCCGGCCAGCGGGCGATGGTGGATGCGATGAGCGCGGGCCAAGAACCCGACGTGTCGAGAGGGGCGGCGGGCTCCTTGCGTTCGCTCCACAACAACTACTTTACGTTGCCTGTGTTGTTCATCATGGTGAGCAACCACTTCCCCTTCACATATGGCCACCCCGCCGGATGGGCCGTGCTCGCGGGCCTCACCATCATCGGAGCGGGGGTGCGCCACTGGTTCAACCTCCACGGCCGCGGTGAGATGAACCAGTGGATCTTGCCGGTGGCCACTGTGGCCATGGTCTCGTTGGCGTTTGTGACCCACGGACCGCCCCCACCGCCGGAAGTGGGCGCCACGGTGCCCACGTCGACCGAGGTGCAGCAGATCGTGCAGACCCGGTGCATCACGTGCCACGCGGCCAAGCCCACATGGGCGGGCATGACAGAGGCCCCCAAGGGACTCAGCCTGGAGACCATGCAACAGGTGCACGACGCGGCCGCTCGCATCAAGGCCCAGGCCGTGTCCACCCAGATCATGCCGCTCGCCAACGTGACCCAGATGACCGACGAAGAGCGCCAGATCTTGGGCCGCTGGATCGACGCCGGCGCTCCCCTCAACTGACCCCGCTGCCACCGTGAACATCGTGAACATCAACATTCCTGAGTATGAGTCCTTCGTCCCTGCGCCCCTGCTGGCGGCGCTCGCGGCGGTGGCCGAGCCGGTGGAGGGCGTGCCAGGACTCTCGGTCGCCCCGGGCCTGCAAGCCCGGTACCCGTCCGTCGAGACGACCGATGCGCTCGGCCTTGTCGTGCACGTCTACCGCACGGTGGCGCCGACACTCTCGCGGGTGTTGGCCCAGCGACGGACCGACCGTGCGTTCGTGGATGCCGCCACCACCGCCTGTCGCGCTGACAACGAGGGGCTGGCCATCGACGCTGAAGCCTACCGCACGGTGGTGGGCCTCAAGGACGACCAGGGGCGTGTTGTGGTGGGTCCATCAGGCGCCGCTTCGCCCGTCTTGGACCCCGTCGAGGTGCCGCCGTTCTTGGTTGGGGAACAGATCACGCTGTTCGGTCCGCCCGACACCGAGCGCATGTCCATCAACGCGATGAACGCCGTCCACCGGCGCCGTCCCGACGAGTCGGCCATCGTCGCCGAGCTCGTGGAAGCCTCAGGTCAGGTGCCCCGGTGGGGCGCGGACGATGAAGACTCCCAGACGCCCATCATGGACCGCTTCCTGAGCGCCTGTGAGAACCTGATGGGGTGCTACGACCGCACGCTCAGCTTCACGCATCCGAAGACCGGCAAGCGCTACGACCTCGCCGACGACAAGCTCTCGCTGCCCATCAAGCGCATTCCGGGGCTCGCGTTGCCCGATGGCAACCACCTCCTCGACGGCCAGCCGCTGCCGCTGCACCTGTTCGACTTCGTGACCCATGTGTGGCACAACCGCAACCGGCCCCAAGCCCTTGTGTTTTATGTGCCCAAGCTCGAAAACGAAGAAGAAGCGGCATTTCTGCGCTTGTTGATCGACACGACCAGCCAGGCGGTTCGGGCCCGCGACCCGGGCTGTGAGCTCGCCACGGTCAAGATCCTCATCGTCTTCGAGAACCCGCGGGCCATCTTTCGCATTCGAGAGATGGCGGCGGCCCTGGGCCCCCACTTCCTCGGCGGCAGCTTGGGCTGGCACGACTACCTCGCGTCGACGGCCCGACTGTTCAAGAATGACCCCAACTACCGCATTCCCGTCAAGGCAGATCCGGACATTGTGGTGAACCACATCAAGGAGTCCCACCTTGTGTTGGCCGATGCGATGCGGCCCATCGGCGGGCTGGCCATCGGTGGCATGTACGGCATCCTGTTCGAAGAGGGCGACGCGGCGTCGTTCCGGGTGAGCATGGTCGGCTACATCCGCGATGTCATCACCCAGATGAAGCGGGGCCTCAACGGCTTCTGGGTGGCCCATCCCGACTTTGTGCGCGTGGGCATTGCGTTGGTGGAGGCGTGGCGCCGCCGGGAGAACGACGGGACCGATCCGTCTCTGCACGCGCTGGTGCGGGCGCTGATCCCCGACGAGGCCGACCAAGAGCCCCTGCTGCGCTTCATCGACGGCGACGACGTGGCGGGACTGGAGCCCGACGACCCGCGCTACCCCCGCAGTCTTTTGGCGGCCGACATTGCTGTGTCTGAGCTGATCCCCAACGACCACCCCGATGAGGTCCGCTACAACGTCTTCCAAGCGCTGCAGTACTTGGCGGCGTGGCTGACCGGTGTGGGCTGTGTGGCCTTGCCGGCGGCGATGCGCGATGCCAGCGGGAACGCCGTGTTTGTGAGGATCATGGACGACTTGGCCACCACCGAGCGCTCCCGCTGGGAGCTGTGGGCCGAGGTCCACCACGGGCGGGTGTCCATCGAGACCTTCGAGCGGGTGCTGCAAGAAGAGCTGGCCTTCATCCGGGCCGGCGAGGACGGCCAGACCCGCCGGGCCCAGGTGCGGTGGGAAGGCGAGAATGCCGCGTGGTACCCCATTGCCGCGGCCTTGCTGCACCAGCTCGTCACCGATCCCGACCCGGTGGAGTTCGTGCCGGAGCTGATGCTGCCTTTCACCTTTCCGGTCATCCGTGAAGCGGCCGACCCCTGGCGCACCGCCCGCGAGCTGTGTCCTGGGCGCTTCGCCGCCCCGTCCGTCGATGCATATGGAGTGTCGCCATGAGCACCCCTTCCAACATTCAGTTTCAACTCAACGGCCAGACGGTGGACGTGGTGGACTGCACCGCAACCACCACCCTGTTGGATTGGCTGCGGAACAAGGGGCTCACGGGCACCAAAGAGGGCTGCGCCGAGGGCGACTGTGGGGCCTGCTCGGTGGCCATTCGGGCGCCCCAGGGCGACACCGAGAGCACGTGGCAGTCGGTGTGTTCGTGCATTCTGCCGCTGGCGAGTGTGGCCGACAAGCACGTCACCACGGTGGAGGGGGTGGCCGACGGACGCCAGCTTCATCCCGCCCAACAAGCAATGGTCGACACGATGGGTTCCCAGTGTGGGTACTGCACGCCGGGCTTCGTGATGAGCCTGTTTGAGGCCACCTACCGCCCGGACCTCAAGGGGGATGGGCCCGGCTGTGCCGCCCGTCGCGACGACCAGCTGTGTGGCAACTTGTGCCGCTGCACCGGCTACCGACCGATTCGACAAGCCCTCGAGACGGTCGCCGGCACCGTGCCCGAGGACCGGTTCAGTGCCGACCTGAATGCCTCGCCACCGGCACTTCAGGCGGTGGACTTTGAAGGCGAAGGCCAGCGCTTCTTGCGCCCGACCAGCTGGCCGGCGCTGTGGGCGGGCATCGACGGCGTGGAGCCCCGCTACGTTGCGGGCGCGACCGATCTGGGGCTGGAGATCACCAAGAAGGGTGCAACATGGCCCCTGTTGGTGGACCTCGGCGCCTTGCCCGAGATGCACGCGCTGGACGAAGAAGACGGCGGCTGGCGCATCGGCGGCGGGGTGCGCTTGTCGGCACTGGAAGCCTGGGCCGAGGACCGCATTCCGATGTTGGCCCGCATGCTGCGCTTCTTTGCGTCGCGACAGATCAAGAACCAAGCGACGCTGGCCGGCAACATCTGCAACGCATCCCCCATCGGTGACTTGCCACCGGTGCTGCTGGCGCTGGACGCGGTCGCCCGGATTCGCGGCCCCGAGGGCGACCGAGAAGTGGCCATGGACGACTTCTTCTTGGACTACCGGAAGACGGCGATGCGCCCGGGTGAGGTGCTGCGGGAGTTCTTTGTGCCGGCCCTGCCGGAGGGCGCCCACACCGCCGCGTTCAAGGTGTCGAAGCGCCGCGAGCTGGACATCAGCGCCGTGTGTGCGGCCATGGTCATCTCCACGGGCGACGATGGTGCGGTGCTCTACGCGCGCCTCGCCTACGGCGGCATGGCGGCCACCCCTCGGCGGGCCGAGCGGGCCGAAGCGGCGATTCGCAACCGCCAGTGGAACGGCGCGACCGTCGAGCTGGGGTGTGATGCGCTCGCCCAGGACTTTGTGCCCATCGACGATCACCGGGGCAGCGCGTGGTACCGCAGCACGGTGGCGGCCAACCTGCTGCGGGGCTTTCTGATCGAGACCGAAGGCGACCCAACACAAGGCATCGTGGCCCGTCCCTCGGGAACGGTGGCTGTGCCCACGCCCGCGTGATCAGCGCCCGGTGAGCAGCGCCCGGGGCCGCAACACCCCTCGGCTGGCCTGGAGCATGCCCCGGGCCACGTCCCATGCCTTCGGCAGCCGACCGCCCCAGTGCTGGGCACCGGCATGGAGCAGCTTGGGTGAGGCTGCAAAGCCCCGCTCCAAGGCCGGGCGCCAGCGGCCATAGAACACCGGCACAATCCCGGTCCGCACGCGCAGATCCCAGCCCAGCCGGGACCGGGGGAGCACCCGGGCCCAGTCGTCCAGCGGCCGGCCCTCCTGCACCACTTGGGCGAGGAAAGCGCCGGCCCGAAAGCCATACTCGAGGGCTTGGGCGATGCCTTCACCACTGACGGGGTCGATGCCGGCAGACTCACCCACCAGCATGCGGCGGCCGAGGGTGACCCGGTCCCGCACGGCGAAGCCCCGCTCCGCAAAGCGCTTCTTTCGGACGCCGCCAATGTCGAGCCCCCGGGCGGCCATGTACTCGCCGAGAGTGGCCGTCAGATCAATGGCGTCATCAACCGGCACGTCGGGGTGCAGGCCCGTCCGCGGGCGCAGCACATACAGCCCCCGGCACATCACCGCTTCACCGTCCACGATGCTGGGAAAGTCCCAGATGTAGCCGGCATAGCTGCGGTCGCTGGCGTCGAAGTGGATGAGGTCGCGGTCCGGGTCGCCGGCCACGCCGGGGGTGTCCACTTCGAGCACGAGGGCCCGGTAGTCGCCGGCGTGCAGGCCCATGCTGCGGCGCACGGCACTGCCCACCCCGTCGGCCCCGACCACGATGCACGCCCGACGCACACCGCTGCGGGTGTGGACCAGCGCCCCCTCCCCATCGGGCTCGGTGATGTCCCGCACCGAGACACCTTGCTCGATGCGAATGCCCCGGTGCTCAACAATCTCGGCGAGCGCAGCGTCCAATTCCACCCGCCGAATCACCCGGCCGATGTGGCCAGGGCGGGCCACACAGATGCCCTCGGTGCTGCAGACGCTGATGCCATGGATGCGCACCTCGGGCACCGACGGGGCCGCGTCCAACGCTTCGAGAAAGCGCCAGCCACGGTCACCCACACCGCCCGCGCAGATCTTCTCGCGGGGGTAGCGGGCCTTCTCGACGATGGTGATGCGCTCCCGCAGCGCCGGGGCGTGGTGGACCAGGGACAGCGCCGTGGTGAGCCCGGCCGGACCGCCGCCGACAATGATGATGTCGCCAGTGTCTTGGGGCAGGTTCATCGGGGGTCCCGAGCTCACTGGTCGTCTCGGGCCTCGAGCTCGGCCCAGCGCTCGTAGAGCTGCTCGATCACGGGCGCCAGCGCGGCGGCTTCAGCGGTGAGGGCGGACAGCGCGGTGCTGTCCAGATCTCGGTAGGTGGCGGGGTCGGCGAGCCGGGCGTTCAAGGCCTCCACCTTGCCCTCCTCCACCTCAATGAGCGCGGGAAGCTTGCCGAGCTCTTGGCGCTCCCGGGACGACAGGCGCTTGCCCAAGCCAGACTTCTTGGGTGGCGGAGCGGGCGCGGGGGCGGGCTCTTCAGCGGCCTTCGCAGCCGCCTCCGCGGCCTCCGCCTCCACCAGCGCCGCGTCCGCCTGGAGCTGGGCGAGGGCGGCCCGGGCTTGCATCCGGTCGGCATAGCGCACGGCCTTGGGACCCGGCTCGAAGCTGAGCACACTGTTGCAGACACGGTCGAGAAAGGAACGGTCATGGGTAATCACGAGCAGGGCGCCGTCGAATTCGACAAGGGCCTCTTCCAGCACCCGCAAGGTGAAGAGGTCCAGGTCATTGGTGGGCTCATCGAGCAGCAACAGGTTCGCGCCGTGGAGGATCAGGCGCGCGAGCAACAGCCGGGCGCGCTCCCCGCCGGACAGGGTGCCGACCCGCTGGTCATGGGTCTCGCGGGTGAACTGGAACCGCTCCAAAAACGACGCAACATGGATGGGCTCATCGTTGACAATGACGTGGTCATTGCCATCCCCGGCGACATCAAAGACCTTCGCGTCGGGGTCCATGCCCGTGCGGTTCTGGTCCATGATGGCGAGGTTCAGCCGCGATGCGACGTTGCGCTGGCCTTGGTCCGCCTCAAGCTGGCCGGACAGGATGTTGAGCAGCGTCGACTTGCCCGTGCCGTTGGGGCCCATGATGCCCACCCGGTCGCCGGCCTGGAGCACGAGGGACAGGTTGTCGAGCAGCGTGCGGCCATCGAAGCCGTGGGTGACGTCGTGAAGCTCGATCAGCGGGCCACCCTTGCGGGCCCCCGAGTGAAGGTTGAGCTCCATGGCCGCGCCGGTGCGCAGCACTTCTTTGTCCCGCAAATCGTCGAGGCGCTTGAGGCGGGCCCGCTGCTTGGTGGACCGGGCGGCCGGCGAGCGGGAGGCCCATGCCGCTTCTCGGGCAAGCAACGCGAGGTGGCGGCCCTGGGCTTCGGCCAGCCGGGACTGGCGCTCGGCGCGGGCGATCAGATAGTCCGCGTATGAGCCATCGTAGGCAACGGTGGTGCCGTTCTCGACCTCCACAATTCTGGTGGCCACCGCCTCCAACAAGTACCGGTCGTGGGTGACCAAGACGAGGGCACCCCGGAAGCCCTGAAGCCAGGACTCCAGCCACTCAATGGTGTCGGCGTCGAGGTGGTTCGTGGGCTCGTCGAGCACCAGCAGGTCGGGCGCACCGAGCAGCGCACGGGCCAGGGCCAAGCGACGGCGCTCTCCCCCACTGAGGCGCTCGATGGCGGCGTCGCGGTCCTGCACACCCAGCCGGTCCGCCATGGCCGCGACTTTGTGGCCCACCGTCCAGCCCACCTGATCCAGTCGATCGTGCAGCCGGTTGGCGTCGGCGTGGCGCCCCGAGCTGGACGCCGCTTCAAAGTCGTTGACCAAGGTCTGGTGCCAGGCGATGGCTTCGTCGAGAGCATCGCCGACCGTGACCCCGGGCAGCTCCGGGTCCTGCCCCAGCCAGTTCAGCGGTCCCAGGACTTCAGCCCGGCCATGATCGGCGCCTTCCTCGCCCACGATGATGCGAAGGAGGGTGGTCTTGCCGGATCCGTTGATGCCCACGAGGCCAATGCGCTCGCCGAGATCAGCGGTGAGATCGGCACCACGGAGGATCGAGCGGTCGCCATAGGCTTTCTCGATGCCGGCAACGGTGAGGACGCGGCGCATGGGGCTCCAGCCTGACAAGGGGGGACGCGCCCCTATCCCTCCGCACCGCGCCTTGTCGCCGTCCCTTGGGCCCGCTACGGCCGGCTTGGCCCCCCGGTCCTGAATGGCGCTTCACTTCAGGACGGATGGCCGAGCCGGCTGGAGCAACGGGCCGGCGCACCCATAGGAGCCCTCGATGAACGGTGGAAAGCGTGTGGCAGAGGTCCTCCGGGCCCACGGTGTCGAGTTCCTGTTTACGCTGGTCGGCGGCCACATCTCGCCGATTCTGGTCGAGTCCAAGCGGGCCGGCATCCGGGTGATCGACGTGCGCCACGAGGTCAACGCCGTGTTTGCGGCGGACGCGGTGGCCCGGCTCACGGGTGTGCCCGGTGTGGCGGCGGTCACGGCGGGTCCGGGCGTGACCAACACGATCACCGCCATCAAGAATGCCCAGCTGGCGCAGTCCCCGCTGGTGCTGCTCGGCGGCGCCACGGCGACGATGCTGCGCGGCCGGGGCTCGCTGCAAGACATTGACCAGATGGCACTGATCAAGCCCCATGTGAAGTGGTGCGCCCGCCCCGACCGGCTGCGGGACGTGGTGCCGGCCCTGGAGAAGGCCTTCGAGATGGCTCAGAAAGGCGTGCCTGGGCCCGTCTTCGTCGAGCTGGCGGTGGACCTGCTCTACGAAGAGAAGACGGTCCGCGAGTGGTACGCGAAGACCACCGACAAGGCCGACAAGACCCCCCTCGAGCACGTGCAAGCGGCCTACATCAAGGGCCACTTGGCCCAGCTCTTCGCGCTGTCCGCCGCCCCGGCGTTCACGGTGCCGGCGAAGGCTGTGCCCCGCAAGCCCGCGGGCACCGATGTGCGCAAGGCCGTCAAGATGCTCAAGGGCGCCAAGCGGCCCCTCATGGTCCTGGGCAGCCAGTCCATGCTCCGGGCGGACCGGGTGGGCGAGCTGGTCGCTGCCGTCGAGAAGATGGGCATTCCGGTCTACCTGTCGGGCATGGCCCGCGGACTGCTGGGCAAGGACCACCCGCTCCAGAAGCGGCACAAGCGGCGCAATGCCCTGAAGGGCTGCGACGTCTGCATTCTCGCGGGTGTGCCGGCCGACTTCCGCTTGGACTACGGGTCCCACGTCAGCCGGGCCAAGGTCATCGGTGTGAACC
>ERZ887849.3927-NODE-3927-length-10806-cov-14.862710_pt1 | contig 10806 bp, 7 predicted proteins | sample MGYA00521267_ERZ887849 | MGnify/ENA primary metagenome ERZ887849 (study PRJEB32303, sample SAMEA104408601) | aquatic metagenome | biome: Brackish water; feature: Pelagic; material: water | place: Baltic Sea | collected 2014-06-06T16:11:00 | depth 2,863 m ... | reverse complement strand
GTCGTAAATATTATATATAAAAAAGAAAATAAAAAGATTGCTGTGGAATAGACAAAACCCCTTTATGGCTCGAATTTCTGAGACCAGACTATTGTCTGGTAAGAGTTCTAAAAAAGAAATTAAGCATTATGAGATAGATTTAGGTAATAGCGGAATTTTATATAAGCCTGGTGATAGTTTATGTGTTGTCCCAATTAATAATTCTAAATTGGTTTATTCTATTTTATCAAGGTTAAGGGTTTCTTCAAAATTAGTCCCAAAAGGATTTAAGAATAATATTTTCAATATTCTGAAAAAAGAATTTGAAATTTTAACTCCTACAAAAAGATTAATTCAGTTTATTGGTAATAATATTTCTAATCAAAAATTAAGTAATGCAATTCAAGGTAATGACAAAAGCGAATTAGAAAAATTAAAATTTGGGAAAGATATTTTAGATTTTTTGAATTTAGATGTTAATCTTGAAATTAATGTAGATTTTTTTTTACAGCTTTTAAAGCCTCTTCAACATAGAACGTATTCAATTTCTTCAAGTCTTAATGTTCATCCTAATCAGGTGCATTTGACTGTCTCTACACTGAGATGGAAAAATGAAGATAGATACTATAATGGTATTTGCTCAACTTATCTTGCAGATACATGTTCAAAAAATTCAAAAATTCATATTTTTACATTACCAAACAAATCATTTAAACTTCCAGAAGATAATAGAATACCTATTATTATGATTGGTCCTGGCACAGGTTTTGCTCCTTTTAGAGCCTTTTTAGAAGAAAGAGTAATAAGTAAAAGTATAGGGAAAAATTGGTTGTTTTTCGGTGGACAGACAAAAGCTAATGATTTTATATATGAAAATGAAATTATGAATATGAAAAATTTAGGTTTTTTAAACAAACTTGATACAGCTTTTTCTAGAGATCAAGAAAAGAAAAAATATGTTCAACATAAAATGTATGAATCTAAGAGTGAGTTTTTTAAATGGTTGCAAGAGGGTGCTTATATTTATATTTGTGGCGAAGCTAGCGCGATGGCCAACGATGTTGACAGAATGCTTCATAAAATTATCAGAGAAGAACTTGGATCTTCAGATGAGACTGCAAAAGAATATGTTAAAAAATTAAAAGCTGAAAAAAGATATTTAACAGATGTTTATTGATATTAATATATTATATTGTTGTGGTAAAAAATTTATTGTCAGTTCTTTGAAATTTTCCTTTATAGAAAATAAGTGGTTATCATGAAATGGGATAGATTAAGATTATTTAATATTGTAGCTCAAACACGAAATGTTACAGAAGCTTCATATATACTTCATATTAGTCAATCGGCTCTTAGTAGACAAATGAAATCTCTTGAAAGTGAGTTGGGCGTTAAGCTGTTTTCTAGAAATTCTGATGGAATTTCATTAACAAAAGCAGGTTTAAAACTTTCAGCATCCGTAGACGTGCTAGCAGCTGAAATAAATAAAACTCATAATCAACTTTTGGAAGATATGGATGTTCCTTCAGGCAGATTAAATGTCACCGCAACTAATGCGTTTGGTGCTTTGTGGGTGGCTCCACGAATGTCTAAGTTTAAAGATTTATTCCCAGACATATTAGTAGCTCTCAATTTAAGAGATTCTGAGCCAAGAGTAATTAATTTTACATCTGATATAGAAGTAAGAATGACACCTAGTTTTTCACAAGATGACATTCAAATTAAATTAGCCGATTGTCGATATAAAATATTCGCATCAGATAAATATATTAATACAAATGGCTTCCCTAAAACAAGTGCTGATTTAGATAACCATAAAATTATTTCTTATGGTGAAGAAGCTCAACCTCCTATTGATAGACATAGATTGAATTGGTTGCTAACGATTGGAAAAGAAAACAAAAGACCAAGAAAGCCAGTCTTAGAAGTATCAAGTATATATGGTATTGCTAAGGCTACCGAGGTTGGTATGGGGATTGCCTCTTTACCTGATTGGATGGAATTTGAAATGATAGCTTTAACTGAAATTTTGCCTCAATTAAAAGGACCGGAAATGTCTATTTCATTATGTTTTAAATCTGAATTAAGAAATGATCCAAGAATTAAGGCCTTTAAAGACTTTATGATCAAGGAATCTGAAAAAATTAATTAACCTTATTAATCGTTTTTTTTTGTTATGCAATAAATGCATTTCTGTTATTCGAAAGTTAATTTTACAAACTAAATAGAATCAACTATATTACATTTCCTTATTTAAAAGATGTTATTATAATAGATAGTTAATTATAAAAATTATAGCCTCTTTGATTTACAGTAAAAATTGATTGAGTTAATAATTAAGGTTACAACATGTATGTAAATAAAAATTTAAATCGTATGGGCTTCCCAAAAAAATATGGGTTATATGATTCTCAAAATGAACACGAAAACTGTGGCTTCGGTTTTATTGCTAACATTAAAAATGAGCCAAAGCACGAAATAGTGCATCAAGCTCTAGAAATCGTTCATAACTTAGACCATAGAGGAGCCGTTGGGGCAGATCCTTTAGCTGGTGATGGAGCAGGCATATTAATTCAAATTCCTGATATGTTTTTTAGAAAAATTTTTTTAGGTAACAAAATTACTTTGCCAAAATTAGGAGATTATGCTGTTGGTATGGTTTTTTTTCCTAACGACAATGAAAGAGCTGAGATTGCAAAAAAATCAATAGAAAAGTCAATTGCTAAAGAAGGACAGATTTTAATTGGCTGGAGAGATGTTCCTGTTGACAATGTTGTTTTAGGTGAAAGTGTTATAGAAAATGCACCTTTAATTAAACAGTTTTTTGTCCACAAAGGCTCCAATTGTAATGATGAAAAATCATTTCAAAGAAAGTTATATGTTATTAGAAAACAAGCTCATTCTAGTCTTTATACTAAAGAATTAGACGATTGGGATGATTTTTATATTGTTTCATTATCTACTAGGACGATTATATTTAAGGGTATGGTTTTAGCTCCAAACCTTTCAAAATTTTATGTGGATTTTCAAGATAAAGATTTTAGAACAGCTATAGCTTTGTTTCATCAAAGGTTTTCTACAAATACTTTCCCTTCATGGAGATTAGCTCAACCCTTTAGATATTTATGTCATAATGGTGAAATCAATACGGTTAAAGGTAATGTTAACTGGATGAAAGCAAGACGACATAATATGTCATCAGATGTTTTGAAAGAAGATTTAGAAAAATTATGGCCAATAATAGAAGATTCTCCATCAGACTCATCAACTTTTGATAATGCATTAGAATTACTTGTAATGGGAGGTTATTCTCTTCCTCATGCTATGATGTTAATGATTCCAGAGGCCTGGAAAGATAACAAGTTAATGGATGCAAAAAGAAAATCTTTTTATGAGTATTATTCCTCTTTAATGGAACCATGGGATGGGCCGGCAGCAATGGCTTTTACTGATGGTGTTCAAATAGCTGCAACGCTTGATAGAAATGGCCTAAGGCCAGCTAGATATATTATTACAGATGATGATTTGGTAATAATGTCGTCTGAGGTTGGTGTTTTGCCTAATATTCCTGAAGAAAAAATTGTAAGTAAATGGAGACTTCAGCCTGGAAAAATGCTTTTAGTAGACTTAGAGCAAAAAAGAATTATTTCAGATAAAGAGTTAAAAGATGAGTTAACTAACTCTCATCCTTATCAAGATTGGCTAGATAATACTCAAATTCATTTATCATCTCTTCCTAAAGAGATAAGTCCTATGACACCTGAATCCAAGGATTTGTTAGATTTACAGCAAGCATTTGGTTATAACAAAGAAGACTTAAAGTTTTTTTTAGAGCCAATGATTATCAAAGGACAAGATCCAATAGCTTCAATGGGGCGTGATATTCCTTTAGCGGCTTTGTCTGATAAAAATAGACTTCTATATGATTATTTTTTCCAAAACTTTGCTCAAGTTACTAATCCTCCTATTGATCCAATTAGAGAAGAGTTAGTTATGTCTCTTGTAAGCTTTATTGGCCCTCGACCAAATCTTTTAGATTTAAAGTCCGGAGGTCAACAAAAGCGTCTAGAGGTTGATCAACCAATACTAACTAATATGGATCTGGAGAGAATAAGAAGAATCGAAAATCATTTTGATGGTTCTTTCAAAACTTATACATTGAGTATTTGTTTTAAAAAAAATAAAAATTTACCTTTCAATTTAAAAACAAATATAGATATGATTTGCAAAAAAGCAGAGCAAGTTGTTCGCGAAAAAGGTTATAATATTATTATCTTATCAGATAGAAATCTTGATAAAGAGCATATGGCAATTCCTGCGTTGTTGGCTACGGCAGCAATTCATCATCATTTAATAAAAAAAGGTCTAAGGACTGAAGTGGGATTAGTTGTTGAAACTGGCGAAGCTAGAAGAGTTCATGATTTATGTTTGCTAGCGGGATATGGTGCTGAAGCTATTAACCCTTATCTCGCTTTCTATACTTTGTCAGATATTGTAGAGAGAAGTAAAAATAAGATTAAAGAGGATTATGCTCATAAAAATTACGTTAAAGCAGTGTCCAAAGGGATGTTAAAAGTTATGTCCAAAATGGGTATATCTACTTATCAATCTTATTGTGGAGCTCAAATTTTTGATGCGGTAGGATTGTCTACTGGTTTAATAGAAAATTATTTTTGTGGAACGTCTTCAAAAATTGAAGGAATAGGGTTGGATGAGATACAATCTGAAACGGAAAAAAGACATAGCTTAGCCTTTGGAGACGCCCCTCATCTTAGAAATAATTTAGATGTAGGCGGTGATTTAAGCTATAGATTAACAGGAGAAGAACATGTATGGACACCTGAGACAATAGGTTTGCTGCAACATGCTGTAAGAAGTGCAGATTATAAAATATTTAAAAAATATACAAACAAGATTAATGACCAATCAGTTAAGTTAAAAAATTTGAGAGGATTATTTGAGTTTAAAAGCAATAATAATTCTATTAATATAGAAGAGGTTGAGCCAACATCTGAGATTGTTAAAAGATTTGCAACAGGAGCAATGTCTCTGGGCTCTATTTCAACAGAGGCACATACTACTTTAGCAATTGCAATGAATCGTATTGGAGGAAGATCTAATACTGGTGAAGGTGGAGAAGAAGCATCTAGATTTAAACCATTACCAAATGGTGATTCTATGAATTCTAAAATAAAACAAGTGGCGTCTGGAAGATTTGGAGTTACTACAGAATACTTATCTAGTGCTACTGATATTCAAATTAAAATGGCCCAGGGAGCTAAGCCAGGCGAAGGAGGACAACTTCCTGGCGATAAAGTAAATGATTTCATTGCTAAAATTAGGCATTCCACACCTGGTGTCGGATTAATATCTCCTCCTCCACATCATGATATTTATTCTATAGAAGATTTAGCTCAATTAATTCATGATTTAAAAAATGTTAATCCTGATGCTAGAGTTTCAGTTAAATTAGTTTCAGAAATAGGAGTTGGAACAGTAGCTGCTGGAGTTAGTAAGGCTTATGCAGATCATGTTACTATATCGGGTCATGACGGAGGCACAGGTGCCAGTCCTATAACTTCGTTATTAAATGCAGGCGGACCTTGGGAAACTGGCTTAGCAGAAGCACATCAAACTTTAGTAATGAATGGTCTTAGGGGAAGAATAGCTGTTCAAGTGGATGGAGGGTTAAGAACAGGACGTGACGTTGTTATTGGAGCAATTTTAGGTGCAGATGAATTTGGTTTTGCTACAGCTGCTTTAATATCTGAAGGCTGTATTATGATGAGAAAATGTCACTTAAATACTTGTCCAGTTGGAGTGGCAACTCAAGATCCTGAATTAAGAAAGAATTTTACTGGATTACCAGACCATGTAGTGAATTTCTTTGTTTTCATAGCAGATGAAGTTAGAGAAATTATGGCTGAAATGGGGATTAAAAATTTCAATGATCTAATAGGTAGAAGAGATCTTTTGAATCTTAATAGCGCAAATGAGCATTGGAAGGCGCATAGCCTTAACTTATCAAAACTTATAGTGCCATTGAATGTTGATCCTCAGACATGTTTGTATAATTCTGAAAAGCAAGATCATCAATTACATAAAGCTCTTGATAATATTTTAATAGAGCAAAGCATAGAATCTATTAATGATAAAAAGAAAGTCGAGTTGTTCTTTGATATTAAAAATACAAATAGAACCGTTGGCGGAATGTTGTCTGGACGCATAGCAAAAAAATATGGTCACGAAGGCCTTCCTGAAGACACAATAAATATAAAATTTAAAGGTAGTGCCGGTCAAAGCTTCGGAGCTTGGTTAGTGAAAGGTGTTAGTTTTAACCTTGAAGGCGATGCTAATGACTATGTTGGGAAAGGACTCTCTGGAGGAAAGATTGCAGTCTTTCCTAATTCTAAAAGTTCTTTAATTGCAGAAAACAATATAATTGCAGGAAACACACTTTTATATGGAGCGATATCAGGTGAATGCTACTTAAGTGGGGTTGTTGGAGAAAGGTTTGCAGTTAGAAACTCTGGTGCTATAGCTGTGGTAGAAGGCTGCGGAGATCATGGATGTGAATATATGACTGGGGGAGTTGTTGTCCTCTTAGGAAAGACCGGAAGAAATTTTGCAGCAGGTATGTCTGGAGGCATAGCTTACGTTTTAGATGAAGAAAACATATTTAATGATTATTGTAATCAATCAATGGTAGAATTAGAACATGTTTCAAATTTTAAACTTGATGAAACTGTTAATAATGAAGAGATTCATGCTGATTTATTAAGCTTTGATATTGCTCGTTTGAAAATGATTATCAAAAATCATGTCAAATATACTAACAGTATTAAAGGCAATTTAATTTTAAATAATTGGGATAAATACTTACAATATTTTATTAAAATTACGCCTTTTGAGTACAAGCGAGCTTTAAACAATAGAAAAGCCAAAGCAAGTTTAATAGATAGAATTGCAGGAGAGTAAATATGGGTAAAGCAACAGGTTTTATGGAAATTGATCGTCTTGAAAGAGAATATGAGCCGGTTGAAGATAGAATAAAACATTTTAAGGAATTCTTAATTCCTCTTGATCCTGAAAAAGTGTCGGCTCAAGGAGCTAGATGTATGGACTGCGGAATACCATATTGTCATCAAGGTTGCCCAGTTAATAATTTGATACCTGATTGGAATGATATGATTTATCATGGTAAGTGGAGGGAAGCTCTTGATTTATTGCATTCCACTAATAATTTTCCAGAATTTACTGGTAGAATTTGTCCTGCACCTTGTGAATCATCTTGTACATTAAATATTACTGATAATCCTGTCGCTATTAAAACAATAGAATGTTCAGTCGTTGATAGAGGATGGTCAGAGGGGTGGATAAAGCCTGAACTGCCAATTAAGCACTCTGATAAAAAGGTTGCCGTCATAGGTTCTGGGCCTTCAGGTTTAGCTTGCGCACAGCAACTTGCTAGAGCAGGACATTCTGTTGTTGTTTTTGAAAAAAATGAAAGGATAGGAGGTCTTCTTAGAATCGGGATCCCTGATTTTAAAATGGAAAAAACGTTAATAGATAGACGGATGGCTCAAATGCAATCTGAAGGTGTGGAATTTAGAACTAATAGTTATATTGGAAAAAACATATCAATTGAAAAATTAATGAATGATTTTGATGCTGTTGCTTTTTGTGGTGGGTCTGAAACGCCTAGAGACCTTCCTGTATCAGGAAGACAATTAAAAGGTGTACATTTTGCAATGGAGTTTTTATCACAACAAAATGATAGAGTTTCTGGTAAAACTGTAGATAAAGATGTTGAAATTATTGCAAAAGGTAAGAAAGTTTTAGTTATTGGAGGAGGAGATACTGGTTCTGACTGCGTAGGAACGTCAAATAGGCAAGGGGCTATGTCAGTCACTCAATTGGAACTATTAGATCAACCTCCAGAGAAAGAAAATAAAGCATTAACTTGGCCGAATTGGCCTATGAAACTAAGAACGTCAAGCTCACATCAAGAAGGGTGTGAAAGAAATTGGTCTGTTTTAACTAAATCATTTGAAGGTAATAATGGAAACGTAAATAAATTAAATTGCGTTAATGTTGAATGGTATAAAGATAGTAATGGTAGAATGAAAATGGTTGAGGTTGAAGGTTCAGAATTTTCCTTTCAAGCTGACCTTGTTTTACTTGCAATGGGTTTTGTTCATCCAATTCATGAAGGATTGATTAATGATTTAAAAGTTAATTTAACTCCTGCAGGAAACATAGATGCTAATGAAGCAAAGTATCAAACATCTATAGAAAAGTTTTTTGCTGCAGGAGACTCAAGGCGTGGTCAATCTTTAGTTGTATGGGCAATAAAAGAAGGACGTCAATGCGCTCATTCTATAGATAACTTTCTTATGGGAAGCTCTGAATTACCTAGATAAATTAAATTATTGCTTTTTCTTAATTTGATTTTATTTGTATTAAAGTAATATTTTTTTAAGTTATATTAATTAAAAGAAGTTTTTTTTATATGGTTTTAGACATCAAAATTAGAAAAGAAGTAGAAGCTGATTATTCTCAAAGAGAAATAATTTTAGATGATTGTTTTGGAAAAGATAGAAATAATAGAACTGTTTATATTTATAGAAAAATACCTTCTATCAAAGAGTTATCGCTTATTTCTTACTTGAAGAAAGAACCGAAAGTAGTTATTGGAACAATTCGGTTTTATAGAGTTTTGATTGAAGGATTTCATTGTCTTTTATTAGGTCCTTTAGCTGTAGATAAGCTTTATCAAGGCAAAGGATTTGGGAAAAAACTTATCCAAAAAGGACTTGATTTAGCAAAAGAAAATGGTGAAAAAATATGTTTTGTATCGGGTGAATATGATTACTATTGTCATTATGGATTTAAAAAATTAAGTAGTATAAATTTAAATATAATTGTTCCAGGCCCTATATCGTTTAAAGATTTGCTGATTTATGAATTTAATAATGATGCTAAAAATTATTTAAAAAATAACTCTCAATTATTACCGTCAAACTAATATTATTTATGTATACATTATATCATTATTTCCTATGTCCTTCTTCAAGATTTATAAGGCTTGTTCTTGAAGAAAATAAAATTGCTTACCAAACTCAATTAGAAAATTACTGGAACCCCCAAAAAGAATTTTTATTATTAAATCCTGCCGGACACTTACCTGTATTAATTGATATTGATAATTATCCTTTAATAGGAGCTAATGTATGCATGGAGCATTTAAACAACCTTAATTTTAAATTAAATTTAATGAATGGTGATTACAAGCAAGATGCTGAAATTAGAAGGATATTTCATTGGTTTGAATATGTTTTTAAAAAGGAAGTTTTAGATCCACTTCTATATGAAAAAGTTTTTACAAGGGTTGTTAATAATATTAATCCAAATAGTAATAATATAAGATCAGCTCTACAGAATTTAAGGTTTCATATAGATTATATTAATTATTTATTAAAAAATAATGATTGGATAGTTGGAGAAAATTTTAGTTATGCAGATGTAATCGCATCTGCTAATTTTTCAGTTCTTGACTACCTTGGCCTTCTTGATTTTGGAAAGTCTGTATATATTAAAGAATGGTATGTGAAAATAAAATCTAGACCTTCTTTTAAGGTTTTATTAAATGATCAAATCGTAGGAATGCCGCCTCACAATAACTATAAAACAATTGATCTATAATTATGTCTTACTTACAACTTCATGCATAATATTTTTTATAGTTTGTAATTGATTAATGTCAGATAATCTATGTCCTGCATTTTTATCTAATAATAGTTTAGTTTTTTTTGAACCTTTAATTTTATTAATTATCTCGACGCTCAATGAATAAGGAACGTCATGATCTTGCATTCCATGAAATATATAAACATGACCATTAAATGTAATATTATTTATTAGAACTAAATTTTTAAAACTATCCTTTATGAAATGATATGAAAATTCATTTGTAGAGTTATTATTGTTATGAATGATAATTTTTTTATTATAAATAAGACTCTTTTTTTGTGTCATATTCATTTTGTCCCATATCAGTAATTTAGGAAAATCTGGAGCAGGGGCTAATCCAATTATAGATTTTACTTTATGAGGAATACGTTTTGTAAGCATTAACATTATCCATCCTCCCATAGATGAGCCTATTAATACTTGCTTTCCTGTTGTTAGTTTTTTTATTAAAAATTCTGAGTCTCTATACCAATCAGAAAAACATGTTTTTTCTAACTTTCCTGAAGATAAACCATGGCCAGAATAATCGAATCTTAAAAAACTATGATCATTTTTTTTTGCCCATTTTTCAATAAAAAGTGCTTTTTTACCTTGCATGTCAGAGCCAAAACCACTTAGAAATACGATACCAGTTTTATTTCCTTTAATTTGGTTGTATGCAATTGTATTACCATATGGAGTTTTTAAAAAAATTGTCATTTAAAATCCTATGAATTAAGGGCCCATCAATATGATTAAAAATAAATATACTATAGCTCAAATTTTACCAGCTTTAAATACTGGAGGAGTAGAAAGAGGTGTTATTGAAATTTCAAAGGCTCTTATAGATAATAATTTTAAATCAATTGTAATTTCTTCAGGCGGGCATATGGAAGCTCAATTAAGAAGAACAGGGGGAATCCATTACAAACTTGATGTAAATTCAAAGAATCCTTTTCGCTGGTATAAAATTAGAAAAGAATTAAAAATCATTCTTGAAAATGAAAATGTTGATTTATTGCATTTATGTTCAAGAGCTCCCGCTTGGATTGCTTTTCCTCTTGGTAAATCATTAAATATCCCTATAATTACCTC
>ERZ887849.3926-NODE-3926-length-10807-cov-42.343285_pt1 | contig 10807 bp, 6 predicted proteins | sample MGYA00521267_ERZ887849 | MGnify/ENA primary metagenome ERZ887849 (study PRJEB32303, sample SAMEA104408601) | aquatic metagenome | biome: Brackish water; feature: Pelagic; material: water | place: Baltic Sea | collected 2014-06-06T16:11:00 | depth 2,863 m ... | reverse complement strand
CTACCCCGCCAGAAACCCCCACAACAAACCCATTTACGTTTGCGTTTATGGCATAAGTCTTAAGCCATTCCACAATATGAGTGATCACCAGTTTTGTTTTCATGCAACTTTTTTAATAGCCCTACAAAAGTAATCTATTCTGGATAAATTATTTTATCCAAATTAAATATAATAATCAAAAATATAATTCAATTATTTTAGAATTCTTTAACTTACACCCCAATAGAGTTAACCAATTATAAATTTTAATTCTTTCTTGTAAAGATTCACTATGAAAAAGTGGCATAGTTACATATTAAATTTAATAGTATTGCTAGGCCTTCAGTTTAGTTATGCTCAATTGAGTCGAACCCATTATATTCCTCCAATAAGCGTTGCCAATAATTCAAACGCTACCCCTCAAAATCAATACTTACACATATCAACTCCAAGTATAACCCCCGTTAGTGTTACATTGACAGAAATTGGAGGGTCTGTTAACGTACTTTCTGTTTCAAATGCAAATCCAATAGAAATTTTAATCGGCTCAGGAACAAATACTTCGTTTATAGCAGACGTAAGTACCACAGGGACTAAATATTCAAATAAAGGCTATTCGGTTCAATCAGACCAGCCTGTTTATGTTTCTGTTCGTCTCATAGCTGGCACCTCTCAATCTCAAGCAGGATCTTTGGTTTCTAAAGGTCTGGCGGGTCTTGGCACAACTTTTAGGGTCGGAACGTTTACAAATCAAAAAACATTTACATCAACATCAACAGATTATTTAAATTTTGTTTCTGTTATGGCAACTGAAAACAATACGCAGGTTGATTTTTCTGATTTACCAGCAGGCGTTGTTGTAGAAAATAACACGCCACTCTCTGTTGTGTTAAATTACGGAGAAACCTATGTAATTGCATTAAATCCTGGAGTTACACCAGTCAATAGAGATGGCTTGGTGGGTGCTCTTGTTAGTGCAAATAAACCTATAGTAGTCAACTGTGGATCTACAAACGGAAGTAATTCGACAGGAAATGGACGCGATTTTGGAATTGATCAAATTGCTCCCTTTGAAACCATTGACATTGATGATCAAACATACAGCGAATATATATTTGTAAGAGCCAATGGGCATGATGACATTGAACGCCCTTTAATTGTGGCGCATTTAGATAACACAGCTGTGTATGTAAATGGAGATGATTCAACAGGAACGTTTTTAACTACATTATCCGCTGGGGATTATATTAGTATAGACGGGTCGTATTTTAGTACCCAATCAGCTTCTGGCTCCAGCCCTGGAGGTAATATGTATGTTTGGACTTCTAAAACTGCTTTTGCATACCAAGGAATTGGGGGTGTAAGTAGCGAGGCTAATCAAGAGATGTTTTTTGTGCCACCTCTTAATTGTAAGACTCCAAAAACAATAAACAACATACCCCTTATTCAAAATACAGGTACAGGAAGTGCTGTTTTTACAGGCGGAATAACAATTGTTTCTGAAGTTGGTGCCGCTATTTTTATTAATGATGACACAACGAATTTTACCCCTGTTACCCCCAAAACGGTTAAGGGTAACCCAAATTTCGTGACCTATTTGGTAAGTGGTCTTACTGGAAATGTGAGTGTTTCTTCAGATAAACAAATTTACATTTCTTATTATGGTGCTAGCGGAGTTGCCTCATTAGGTGGCTTTTATTCTGGATTCATTTTCAAACCAGAGATTTCGTCTAAAGGGCTTACAACGGTAGTGACCGAACTTTGCATCCCCAATATAGAACTTAATATCAGTAGTTTAGAGTCTTTTGACACCTACCAATGGTTTTATAATGGTTCACCGATACCCGGGGCAAACACAGAGATATTGACTCCGCAATTGCCTGGCTACTATCAATTAGAAGGAATCATTACAGACTGTCAAACCGTTCTTTCAGACAATGTTCCAGTGAGTAGCTGCGCAGGAGACTTTGATTCTGACGGGGTAAATAACAATATTGATACTGACTATGATAACGATGGTACTTTAAACAGTCAAGAATCCAATTGCGATCTAACATTTAATCTTTCAAACAGTTCCGGACCTTTTTTTACTGCCAGTTCCAGTTCGAGTGACGCGAATGATTTGTCTACCACGTTTACCGGATATTCAGATCAATCTATGCTGTTTCATGCAGCTCCAGAAACCACAATTTCAATAAGTTCAAGTACCTATGAACTTACTTTTGATGTGCCAACGAGTTTTGTGGTTCAACAATCTGATTCTGCAAACATCCCTGGGTCAATAGAGTTTGATGAAGATGATTTTTTTATTTTTAGTGTTCCTTATGACGAAACACTGACAGTTTTGGATCCTGAAAATCAACTATTAATTGACACAAATTACGATGGTATTTATGACAATAATATCGAAGAGTTTACTGCTTTTGAAATTAGATTTAAATTAAATTCAGCGGTACTTTCTTCCGAGGATGTCTCTTTTTCATTTCATAGTAATCAAGCGAGTGGATTTAGCATAACATATATTAATAAATCGGATACTGAAATCAATTCAGCGGCTTTTCAGTTGATTCAAACCTGTAGACCGATAGATTCTGATGGTGATATGATTGTTGACGCGTTGGATTTAGATAGCGATAACGATGGTATTTATGATGTAATAGAAAATGGAAACTCAAACTTAGATTTGGATCAAAATGGTCAAATTGATACGGTTGAATTAAATGACAATAACAATGATGGTCGTCATGATGCTGCTTTAAATCCAGGAGATTTTGATGGAGATTCTGTACTTGATTTTTTAGACTTAGATAGTGATAATGACGGACTGTATGATTTGTTTGAAGCGGGGATTGGAATTAATACTTTAGATGTTGACAATGACGGTCAGATAGATTTAGGGTTTTTAGATTCTAATATGAATGGTGCAGCAGATGTTACAGAAACAATAATACCTATAGATTCGGATGCTAATAACATCCCTGACTTTATACAATTGGATTCAGATTTGGATGGGTGTTTTGATGCAGACGAAGCTGGATTTACAGCCACTTCTGGAATTTTAGATGGAACTGGGTTTAATAAAAATGGGCTTGTAACTGGGGGAGATGGTTATAATTTTGCAATAGACAGCAATGCAGATGGATTGTTTGATTATCAAGAATTCATTATTATTGATCCAATCGAAATAACCACTCCAATTGTTGTTTGCGATTCTGAGAACACCTTAATTTCTGTGTCTTTAGAAAGTACCTCAAACTCTTTTGACAGCATCCAATGGGAACGGAGTTTGGATGGAGGTTCATCATGGACAGATGTAAATGAGGTTTTAAATAGTTTTGAAGGACAAGATTCGAATGTCTTACAAATTTTAAATACGGAACTTTCTGTGAGTCAAAGCATATTCCGTGCTCGAATGGAACGAGTGGATTATGTTTGTGGACCAACTTATACGAATGAAGTTGGGCTTGTTGTGAATCCATTACCAGTAATTCAATCCTCCGCTCAGCTATTTCAGTGTGATCAAGATTTGGATGGAATCACTTTTTTCAATCTTAATGAGGCCGCTGAAATACTATCCTCTAATTATCAAAACGAAACCTTTTCGTTTTATTTTTCGCAAGCGGATGCTGAGTCTGGAGATGTCTCTTCAGTTATTTCAGACCCAGTTAATTATGAAAATATAACAACTGATCCCTCTATTAACCCAAACACCATATATGTTAGAGTAGAAGCGGGTTCTGGTTGTGCCTCATTCGCAACGTTAAATTTATCAGTATCTACAACGCAAATACCAGATACATTTTCCATTTCCGACTACGAGGAGTGTTTTGACTCAGATGACGGTTTAACTACCTTTGATTTTAGTAGCTCAGAAGCTATTATTTTAAATCTATTTCCTGCGAGCCAATCTCTAACGGTTACTTATTATGAATCAGAATCGGAAGCATTATCAGAAACAAATAAAATTAAGGATACTTCGATTTATGACAACACCACTGGATTGAATCAGTCGATTTGGGTTCGAGTGGACTCTAACATAGATAATTCTTGTGTGGGAATAGGCCCGTACATCAATTTAATTGTAAATCCGTTACCTACAATTGACATTCCTACGTCTAACCCCTATTATTGTGTTGATGACGCCAACACATTCACGGTTGACTTGCCAATGGAGTTTGACGACTTGTTGTTAGGGTCTCAGTCAGCAACTAATTTTTCGGTTCGTTATTATGCTTCAATCAGTGATGCATTAAGCAATACAGGATCGTTTACTACACTCTCAAATACATCTTCATCAGTACTCGTTTATTGTAGAATTGAAAATCTAAGTACATCTTGTTTTGATATAGATTCTTTTAGAATAGACTTCATCAACAACCCCAAGGCAAGTTCAGTTCCTCCGTTTACAGAATGTGATACCGATAATGATGGTATTTTTATATTTGACACTTCCGACTTAGAAACTACAATTCTTGATGGTCAAACAACAATGTCAATCGATTATTTTGATGCTTTTGGTGCTCCATTAACAGATTCAAATGGTCTTGCTATAACCAGTCCGTTTCCTTCTGTTTTTTCTACAAATACCAGCACGGTTCGTGCAGTAGTTTCAAATACTTTTTGTCCAGATGCTTTCGTAGATATTAGTTTTATAGTTAATACTAACACAGATTATTCCGTAGATGATATTGTAATTTGTGACGGTTCGTCAGAACTTTTAGAATTAGATTTAGAATATCCATCAAATTTGTATAATTATAGTTGGGTGTTGCCAAACTTAGACACCTATTTTTCTGCTTTACCTGAAATTAGTGTCAGTCAAACAGGGCCTTATAGTGTTACGGTCACAAACCCAGATGGAAGTTGTGCAAATACTCAAAGTTTTGAAGTTCTTGCTTCCGAGGGGCCAACACTGTCAATGGAAGATATTACAGTTGTAGAAGCGACCTCTAACAACTCTATTTTAATTTTAGAGTCTAATTTAGGGTCGGCCAATTATGAATTTAAATTGATAGACGAAAATGGATTATTGGTTTCGGGCTATCAAGACGAGGGCTATTTTGGTAATCTAACAGGCGGGTTTTATACGCTGTTTATAAGAGACGAACTACAATGTGAAGAGATTTCAATTACAATTCCAGTGATTTATTTCCCAAAATTTTTCACACCTAATAACGACGGTTACAACGATGTTTGGGAAATTAAAGGCATCCTTCATAACAACTATAGCTCCAGTCAGATAAATATATTTGATCGGTATGGGAAACTTTTAAAATCAATGTCATTAAATAATAATTATTGGGATGGCTTGTATGATGGAATACGCCTTCCTTCAAGCGACTATTGGTTTAGAGTTGAGTTTGTTAGACTGGACGGAACTCTGCTAAGCAAACAGGGTCATTTCACTCTTAGATACTAACAACTTATTTTTCACGACAGAATTCAGTTTTAATATATAGATTAATTACTTTTGTGATTCAATCGATTTTAAATTATATTTTGAAACTAAAGAATACTCCGTTCCAGTTATTGTACGTTTTAAAGACAGTCGTTTTTTTACTTGTTTTTGCTGTTTTTTCATGCCAAAACTCAACTAAACTAGAAAAAGAAATATCTCAAATAGAGGTGGATTTAAATATCGAAAGATTTGATCAGTTGTTTGCAGTATCAACACCCGATGATCTTCCCACATTAAAGCAAAACTATCCATTTTTATTTTCTAAAAGATATGCGGATTCCGTGTGGATTAAACGCATGAGTGATCCAATTCAACAGCTTCAAAACAAAGCGGTGGACAGTGTTTTTGAAAATTTCAACAGTACTGAATCCGAAATATTTAATTTTTATCAGCACCTCAAATACTATAATAAAGCATTCAAAAATCCACGAATTATTACTGTGCTTTCGGATGTTGACTACCGTAATAAAGTAGTGGTAACAGATTCTATTGTGCTCATTGCATTGGACACTTATCTTGGAGCAGAGCACGAGTTTTATGCTAGTTTTTATGATTACATCAAACAAAATTTAAATAAAGATCAAATTGTGTCAGACTTGGCAGCAGCTTATGCAGAACGATTAATTTATCAACCTAAACGAAGTACTTTTCTAGAAGAAATGATCTACTTTGGAAAGCAATTATATTTGAAAGACCTCTTGATTCCATTCAAAGAAAACAATGAAAAAATAGGGTATTTCCCTGAGCAATATAAGTGGGCCAAAGATAATGAGTTTTATATTTGGCAGTACTTTATTGAAAAGGAATTGCTATATGATACCGATAGGAAATTATTAGGACGTTTTATCATCCCGGCTCCTTTCTCTCGATTTAATTTAGAATTAGACAGTGAATCGCCTGGACGACTTGGACAATACATAGGATGGCAAATTGTAAAATCTTATATGGATAACAATACAACCCCTTTACTTCAAATGCTTCAAATGGAGGCTACCGAAATTTTTAACAACGCAAAATTTAAACCAAAAAAATAATGGCAAAGACGCATACTTCAAAGATAGAAATGACCGTTGAATTAGATGAAAATCGTGTCCCAGAACATTTATTTTGGACCGCTCAAGATGGCGGGGTTGCACATGAAGAAGCCAAAGCAATGATGCTTTCTGTGTGGGATCAAAAAAAGCAGGAAACTCTTCGTATTGATTTGTGGACAAAAGACATGCCTGTGGATGAAATGAAATTATTTTTTCATCAAACATTAGTAACAATGAGTGATACCTATTTAAGAGCTACCCAAGACGAAAAAATGACTGCAACCATGAAAGACTTTTGTGATTATTTTGCTGAGAAATTAGAACTTGTTAAGAAGTAAATTACCACTCATTTAATCGGTTGGAGTCCAACTTTAAAAAGATAAAAATCAAGATTGTAAAGCCCCATAGTCCTGAACCTCCATAGCTAAAAAAAGGCAAAGGAATCCCAATGGTTGGGATGAGTCCCATCACCATTCCAATATTAATTAGAAAGTGAGCAAACAATATACTTGCCACGCCGTAGCCATAAACTCTGCTAAACTGTGATTTTTGTTGTTCTGCTAAATATAGAATTCTTAAAATCAATGATAAAAACAGGATTATAACAATGCTGCTTCCAAAGAACCCCCATTCTTCCCCCACTGTGCTAAAGATATAATCTGTGTGTTGTTCTGGTACAAAATTACCCTTGGTCCGCGTGCCATCCCTAAAACCTTTCCCAAAAGTACCACCAGATCGAATTGCCTTTTCAGATTCATTAAGATTATAAGAGACACTGCGCTTCATAGATTCCAATTTCACTGGGTCTTTTTCCAAGCGAAGCCAAAGTCCGATACGATCTTGTTGGTGTTTTTGTAATACATTATTATGGGTCCATTGCACTCCAAAACTAAGTCCAATACCTAAGATTAATATTATCAAAACACCTCCGATTTTTTTCTTTTTACGTTTAAAAAACAGTTGATAAATTAAAAGTATTCCAGCCAGAGTAAAACAGATGGACAGGGCAGAATATTTCAAAGTGCCAATTCCTAAAAAGGCTACAAACACAGCAAATAACAGGTAGTTTTGTGGAATACCCTCTCGGTAAAACAAAAAAAACAAACTTGCAAATACAAGGGTGCTCCCTGCATCATTTTGTAATAGAATTAAACCTGCTGGTAAGCCCACCAAAATAGCTGCTTTTATCTGGTCTTTTTGTTCTTTAATATTAGTTTGTAAATCACTAATATATTTTGCAAGTGCCAAGGCTGTAGCGAATTTGGCAAATTCACTCGGTTGTATGGTCATTCCTCCAAAATCATACCACGAAATTGCTCCATTTACTTGCTTTCCAAAAATAAACAACCCTGCTAAAGATAAGATAGAGCCCAAGTAAATAATACTTGCAAAGCGTTCATAAAATTTCACATCAACAGCTAATATCAGGATAATTAATACAAACGAGCTAAGGATAAAAAAGAGCTGTTTCCCATAGGGCTTAGAAATGTCTAAGTATGATGTAAATTCTCCTGCTACTGAGGCTGACAAAATATTGAAATACCCAAAAACAACAAGTGCTGTAAAAACAATCACAGTGAGCCAATCTAATTGAAAACTAGTAGTACGGTTCAGGTTCATTGATCATTTATTTTAAAAGGTTTACCACTGTAGGGTTTGAGGTATTCATTTTCCAAACTCTTTTCGATGACCAGTTTTTCCATTCGTTTTAAAGTGACCTCTCCTTTTATATATTTTTCAATCATTAAACTCGCAATGCGTCCCGCCCATCGAGATCCGTAATAGCCATTTTCAACCAGTATGGCGATTGCAATTTTAGGATCATCTTTTGGTGCAAAAGCCACAAATATAGAGTGGTCTGTAAGTTGTTGTTTTACGCCATCAATTTTGGTGAAATTTTCGGCGGTTCCTGTTTTACCACAAATTTCTATTCCAGGAACTTTCAGAAAATTGGCGGTTCCTTTGTTATATACATTATGCATTCCTTCAATAATGGGGTCATAATATTTAGGTTCGATGGATGTTTGTTTTGGGGTTGTAAAGTTAGGATCCATGCTCTCACCCTCAATAGACTTTATTATATGGGGAGTATAATAATAGCCTTTATTCGCAATCGCAGCTGTCATATTTGCCAATTGAATGGGTGTCACTAAAATTTCTCCCTGCCCAATAGCGTTTGAAATAATGGTGGTCGCACCCCATTGAAATTCTGGATACCATTTGTCGTAGTAGTTCCCATCTGGAATGTTTCCTTTTTTCCCAACGGATAAATCATTGCCTAAAAAATTACCTAAACCAAAACTTTTTATATGACTACTCCAGATGTTCATAGACTCGGAAGCATTGCTGTATTTTTCAATAGTTGATCTGAAAGCCATCCCAAAATAAGAATTACAGGAATAGCTAATTCCAGAATCTAGATTTCTAAAGCCCCCACCACAATGACATTTCATAACCCGTTTATTTTTTCCATAGACATATCTTTCTGAACAAATGATATTTGTTTTTGGGGTGATGACATTTTCTTGTAAGGCAGTCAATGCGACTAATAATTTAAAAGGAGATCCTGGAACATGCATTCTAGTGAGTCCCTTGTCAATTAAGGGTCTGTGAATGGTGTCTAAATATAATTTGGTGTAGTTTTTGGAACGTTGGCGACCCACTAATAAGTTTGGATTGTATGAAGGCGCTGAGACAAGACTCAAAATTTCACCTGTGCTTGGTTCAAGAGCAACAATACCACCAATTTTGTTTTGCATCAGCAATTCTCCATAGGCCTGAAGCTCGGAGTCAATGGTGATTTTTATATCCTTTCCTGGAACTGGAAGGGTGTCAAATGCTCCCTGTTTATAGGCTCCAATATCTCTGTTGTAAATATCTTTTTGGATGTATTTTACGCCTTTGACTCCTCTTAGTTTTTTTTCATATGAGACTTCGACCCCTTGTTTGCCAATCATATCCCCCAAACGGTAGTAAGAATCTTTTGCAATTTCTTTATTATTTACCTCTGCGATGTAACCTAATACATTGGCGCCAATGGAAGTTTGATAATCTCTTAACGATCGTTTTTGAATATAAAACCCTTTAAATTTTCTTAATTTTTCAGAAAGAAAAGCATAATCTTCTTTAGAGAGGTGACGTAAGAATGGAAAGGGAAGTCTTGGTGAATAGTTTTTAGCCCGTTCGTAAGATTTTAAAAATTCATCCTTATCAATTTTCAATAAATTACAAAATAGTAGGGTATCTAAAGGCTCAACTTCTCTGGGAATTACCATCACATCATAACTCGGTTGATTGGCTACCAAAAGGCTGTCATTTCTATCGTAGATATAGCCGCGTTTTGGGTAATGAAATACTTTTCGAATGGCATTATCATTATCAATATCGAATTCATTGGCGGTGTATATTTGTAAATAATACAAACGTCCGATAAAACAAATCCCTGTTAGAATGACCAATCCAAAAAGAAGTATTTTTCTCATGTTTCTTTTCTACTAAATAATGAACTAAAAAGTAAACACAATACAAGCGTAAAAACAATTGAATACAAAGTTTGTTGGAGAATTAGAACTGATTTTGTTTCATCAAAAATAACAAGAGAAAACAATATTAAGTGGTGAATGACGATGAGTAACAAAAAGTAAACTAAACGTCGAGAAAATTCTACAGTGCTAAATTTTATAGATTGATAGTCGTAGGCCGATCCAAACAAAAATTTAAGAATAAGTGGACGGATATAAGCAATGGCAACACTTGCTGCGGCATGAACACCACCAGAATCTAAAAATATATCGACAGTATATCCGATTAAAAAACTAGAAAAAATAAACAACAATCGGTTGTTGATGACGGGGTATAGTAATACAAAAAAAACATACACATAGGGGTTGATTTCCCCCAAAAAATTTATGTTGCTGCAAATCAGAACCTGAAGTAAAACAAGCCCTATAAAACTCAAAATAATTTTCAATACACTATTGTTCATTGGAACTCTTTAAGGCTTTAAGCTCGTTAATATGGGTATTTTTTATAATGTAAACATGCTCTAGGTTTCTCATATTATTGAATAATTTAACTTCAATAATATAAAGATTTTTTGTGTCATTAAGGCGATAAGATTCAATACTTCCAACAGGTATGTCAGGAGGAAACGTTGAGGAGTATCCGCTAGTGACAATCGTATCTCTTACGGATAATTTCACAAGGTCTTGTATGTCTATTAACTGTGTGATTTCAGGAGATTCACCATTCCAACTTAAGGTTCCAAAATAATTAGTTTTCTTTAACTTTACATTGATGCGACTGTTTGTGTTTAAAATAGATAAGACTCTAGAAT
>ERZ887849.3922-NODE-3922-length-10814-cov-6.225300_pt1 | contig 10814 bp, 6 predicted proteins | sample MGYA00521267_ERZ887849 | MGnify/ENA primary metagenome ERZ887849 (study PRJEB32303, sample SAMEA104408601) | aquatic metagenome | biome: Brackish water; feature: Pelagic; material: water | place: Baltic Sea | collected 2014-06-06T16:11:00 | depth 2,863 m ... | reverse complement strand
GGATCATCAAACGAATGCCGAGGAGCGCCTTACCGTGCTCGCGCGAGCCGAGGAAATCATCTCCGAGCAGTGCCCCATTGCGCCCCTCTACTTTAACGCTAAAAACATCCTGCAGCGAAACACGGTGCAAGGCTGGCAAGAGGACGCCCTGTGGACTCGCTTCTACAAAGACGTTTCGATCACAACACCTTAGTTCTTTTGGGTTATCTACCACTAGGTCCACTGTAGCAGGGCTTGCGTGAGCTTTCTCCATCCTGCTTCCTAGCGGGATGATTCGACGTTTCCTTGTTAGCTGTATTCCGCTTGCCGCCGTCTTAATTTTCGCTGGATGCGCAAAAAACGATCCCGGTTCATCAGGCTACGATGCACCGATTGATGCAGACGGTAAAAAACTGATGGTATGGAATGTCGGCAACGGTGCGGAACCGCAGGATCTCGATCCGCAGGTGGTCACCGGCGTGCCTGAGAACAACATTCTCATGGGATTATTTGAAGGGCTTGTTTCGGCGAATCCGAAAGACCTCAGCCCCGCTCCGGGTATGGCCGAGAGTTGGAATATTTCCGACGACGGTTTGGTTTACACTTTTCAACTCAGAGACGCCGCCAAGTGGTCCGATGGTTCGCGCATCATCGCTGACGATTTCGTTCAATCCTACCAACGTATGCTCACCCCTGAATTCGCAGCCGAATACTCTTACCTACTCTGGTTCGTGGTCGGAGCCGAGGAATACAACAATGGGCAGCTCAATGATTTTTCTCAAGTGGGCTTCAAAGCCCTCGATAATCAAACGCTCGAGGTGACACTAAAAAACCCTACTCCTTTTCTCCTGAGCTTAATATCGAGCCACTACGCGTGGTATCCCGTGCCCATCAAAGTCATCAGCAAATTTGGTAGCTTAACCGGAAAAAGCACGCGTTGGACGAAACCCGAAAACATGGTTTCCAACGGCCCCTTCCGACTTACGGAGTGGGTGCCCAATCAGCGGATCGTCATGGAGCGCAATCCCCACTACTGGGACGCTGAAACGGTAAAACTAGATCAGATCCGTTTCTACCCCACTGAGGATATTTCCACGGAAGAACGCAGTTTCAGAACCGGCCAACTCCACAAAACCCGTGAGCTCCCTGCCTCTAAAATCGATACCTACCGGGAAAAATATCCTGAATCGCTCCGAATCGAGCCTTACCTAGGCATCTATTATTATCGGCTCAATATCACGCGACCTCCCCTCGATGATAAACGGGTGCGCAAGGCTCTCGCACTGGCGATTGATCGTGAAAGTCTTGTGCGCAACGTCACGCGCGGCGGACAAGATCCCGCTTACGCCGTGAGCTACCCCGGAACGGCCGGTTATACGCCGCGAGCCAAGCTCACTGGTGATCTCGCAGAAGCAAAACGGCTCCTCTCCGAAGCCGGATTTCCAAATGGCGAAAATTGGCCTGAGGTGGAACTGCTCTACAACACCTCCGAAAATCACCGGGCCATCGCCGAGGCCATCCAGCACATGTGGCGCCGAGATCTTGGCATCGAGGTCCAACTAACCAACAAGGAATGGAAGGTTTATCTCGATTCGCAGGACACCGGCGAATTCTGGATCCAACGCGCCGGATGGATCGCCGACTACGTCGATCCCAACGTCTTTCTCGAAATCTGGACATCGGGAAATCTCAACAACGATACTGGCTGGTCGAACACCGAATACGACCGGCTCGCCGACACCGCTCTGGCCACACCCAATCAAGCAGAACGCTACGAGATCTACCAACAAATGGATGAGATCCTCGTCGAGGAAATGCCAGTCATCCCGATCTACTACTACAAAAGCGTGTATGCGCTAAGCCCGAAGGTAAAAGGCTACTGGCCCACCCTGCTGGACAACCACCCCTACAAATACATTTACTTGGAAGACTAACCTCTTCTGTCATTGCGAGGAGTGGAGCGACGCGGCAATCCACGATTACTCATCGTTTGCGTCTGCCAGTATTCGTAGATTGCCACGCCCGATCCGCCGAGCCGGAACGCTCTCGCAATGACTGGTTAGATTTCCACCCATCTTTCCAATAGTTAGCCTCAGCAGTTTTCGTTTCCCAATTCGCCGCTCCCCCTCCATCGTCCGATCTTCGCCGATCTCCCAACTTCGATTTTCGATCTCCGAACCTCATGTTTCGCTTCATTGCCCGCCGACTCCTCCAGATCATCCCCGTGCTCTGGATTATTGTCACGGCCACATTTTTTATGATCCGGTTCGTTCCCGGAGGGCCATTCACCGCGGAAAAAGCCGTCACTCCGGAAATCCTACGTAACCTCGAAGCACACTACGGTTTAGATAAGCCGCTTTATGAGCAGTATTTCGATTACATGGGCAACTTGCTGTTCCATGGTGATCTCGGCCCCTCCTTCAAATACGCGAGCCGCACGGTGAATGAAATCATCGCCGACAAGCTGCCTGTCTCCATCGAGCTGGGCGCCATTTCTCTGAGCATTGCGCTCGTCTTTGGGCTCATCCTCGGCGTGATCGCCGCAGTGAAGCGCAACTCGTTCTTCGATTACCTTGCGAGCTCGGTGGCCATGGTCGGGATCTGCGTGCCCACCTTCGTGCTCGGCCCAGTGCTTGTGTTGTTTTTCGCCATCCACCTCGGTTGGTTCAACGCCTCCGGCTGGTATACGGGTATCGACCGTGTGCTACCCTCCATGACGCTCGGCATGGTTTACGCAGCTTACGTCGCACGACTCACTCGTGGCGGCATGCTCGAGGTGCTCAATCAGGATTACATCCGCACCGCACGAGCTAAAGGCGCTTCGGAATTTCGTATAATTTTTCGTCATGCCTTACGAGGTGGCATCTTGCCAGTGATCTCATTTCTCGGGCCCGCCATCGCCGGTATCCTCACCGGCTCATTCGTCATTGAGACGATTTTTCAAATCCCCGGCCTCGGTCGTGAGTTTGTGAACAGCGCGTTCAACCGCGACTACACCCTCGTGCTCGGCACGGTTATCCTCTACGCGAGCCTGATCGTTATCCTCAATCTCATCGTGGACGTCGTCCAAGTTTGGCTGAACCCCAAACTGAAATTCGAATAAGCGCGCGCCATGCCTACGATTCTCCCCTCCGAACCCATTCCAGATGAGCCCATCGAGCTCGAACAGGGTTCCTCGCTTTGGAGCGATGCTTGGCACCGCCTTTCGAAGAACAAGATCGCGGTCTTCGGCGGCGTGACCCTAATCGTGCTCACGGTCGCCTGTATTTTCGGGCCACTGCTCAGCAGCTATTCCTACGAGGATCAAAACCTCAATCTCGGCGCCAGCGCTCCCAGCATGAGCCACTGGCTCGGCACTGACACTCTCGGACGCGACCTCCTCGTGCGACTCCTCGTCGGCGGTCGCATCTCCATCGGTGTTGGCCTCTGCGCCACTCTCGTCGCGTTGACGATTGGCGTGGTTTACGGCGCGACGGCTGGTTTCTTTGGCGGCAAGACTGATGCCTTCATGATGCGAATCGTTGATATCATGTATGCCCTGCCGTTCACGATTTTCGTAATTCTGCTCATGGTCTTTTTTGGTCGAAACATCGTGCTCCTCTTCGTGGCGATCGGCGCGGTCGAATGGCTGACGATGGCCCGGATCGTGCGTGGGCAAATCATGTCGATCAAGAAGATGGAGTTCATCGAAGCCGCGCGCTCGATTGGCCTCGGCAAGCGCCGCATCATTTTCCGTCACATGATCCCCAACGTGCTCGGCCCAATCATCGTTTACACTACTCTGACGATTCCGGCCGTGATGTTACTTGAAGCCTTCCTGAGCTTTCTCGGCCTCGGCGTGCAACCTCCGCTCAGCTCGTGGGGTGTGCTGATCAAGGATGGAGCGGAAAAAATGGAAGAGTTTTGGTGGCTGCTCGTCTTCCCCGGCACCATTTTCTCGCTCACCTTATTCTCCCTTAATTTCCTTGGCGACGGCCTGCGCGATGCGCTCGATGTGCGATCCTCGAAAGATTGAGGTGGAACGCTACCTCCAGATCGCGTTCTCTACATACCTATGAGCCGCTTCCGGCCTTACTTCAAATATCTCAAGCGTGTCCGCGGTCCTTTAATCGGGGCCATCATCGCGGGCGTGATCTACGGCCTCGCCAGCGGAGCCGGGCTGCCGCTCATGATCAAAATGGTCTTTCCGCGCATCTTTGCGGAAGACGCGGTCAGACTCACCACCAGCCAATTGATCCTCGTCGCCTCCTGGCTACCCGCGATTTTCCTCATCCGTGGCATCGCCGGATTCATCAACAGCTACCTGATCCAATACTCCGGCGTCAAAGTGCTTGAGGCCATGCGTTATGATTTCTTCCGGAAACTCCAGTTTTTGCCCCTTTCATTCATTCAACGGCAGACCTCGGGTGATCTCATCTCGCGCGGCATCGCCGATACCAATCAGCTTCAATTTTCTCTGACCGCGATCGCCAACGACGGCATCAAACAGCCCGCAGCACTACTTGGGTCCATCGGCTATCTCATCTGGGCCGCCTTCTATGAAAAAGGGGTTGTCCTCGTTCTTGTCTGCCTCGCGTTGATTCCCATGTGCGTATTCCCCATCCGCTACATTGGCCGCAAACTTCTCGCCCGAGCACATCAGATCCAAGCCCAGATCGGAACCGTCACTGATCGTTTTGCCGAAAATCTCAGCGCCGCCAAAGAAGTGCGCGCTTTCGGCTTAGAGCAGGATCAGACCGACCGCTTTGCGGTAGCTAGTCGTGCTTTGATATTCTTTCAGATGAAGGCGGTTAAATACGCCCAAGCCCTCACCCCGGCTCTCGAGCTCATCTCTGCCTTCGGTTTGGCCTTAACCCTCATCTATGCCTACCGCTCGGGCGTGGCGTTGGAGTCCTTCATCGCCATCATCGTAGCCCTCTACTCCAGCTACGAACCGATCAAGAAACTCGGTGCACTCAACAACGAGACCAAGCGCGGCACCAGTGCCCTCGTCCGTCTCGAATACGTTTTCGATGAACCCGTCACCATCACCGATCCTGCGGATCCCGTCAAAGTCGCGCGTTTACGGGGTGATCTAAAATTCAAAAATGTCACCTTCGCCTATAAAACCGGCGAACCCGTTCTGCATGGCATCGATGCCGACATCCCCGCCGGCACGGTGTGCGCACTCGTAGGCCCGAGCGGGGCGGGCAAATCCACTTTTGCCAATCTCGTTCCCCGTTTCTACGAAGTCACCGGCGGAAACGTCACCGTCGATAATCATGATGTGCGGCAGATGAACATTGCCGATCTTCGTAGGAATACCGCCGTCGTTTCACAAGACCCCGTGCTTTTTAACGACACTATTTACAGCAATCTTCTCATCGGTCGCAGCGATGCCACTCGTCAAGAAGTCGAATCGGCAGCGCGCGATGCCCATGCCGATAAGTTCATTCGCGAGCTCCCCCAAAGCTACGAAACGATCGTTGGCGAGCGTGGCGCACTTCTTTCAGGCGGACAAAAGCAGCGCATCGCCCTCGCCCGAGCTTTCCTGCGCAACGCCCCGATCCTCATCCTCGACGAAGCGACTTCCGCCCTCGATTCACAGAGCGAACAGATGATCCAAGACGCCCTGAAGAAACTCGTCGTGGGCAAGACCGTTCTGATCATTGCTCACCGTTTCAGCACGATTCGCGACGCCTCAAAAATTCTCGTCTTCGATCAAGGCCACATCGTCGGCAACGGCAGCCACGCCGAACTCTACGAATCAAATACGCTCTACCGAACCCTCTACGATCGTCAGCAGGGCACCAGCGCGTAGCATTCGAATAAAAGAATTAACCCAATACCCCGCATGAGCAGAAACGTAAAGATCGCCCTCGGGCAGGAACCCAACGGCTGGCCTAAAGACGCCACTCCTGCTGAAATCCGCCAACATCATCACCGTCAGATGGCGACTCTAATCGCTCAGGCTGCAGCAGAAAAAGCCGACATTATATGTTTCTCCGAAGGCGCCCCCGGCCACGGAATCGATGTTCGGCTTAAAGATCAGGAAGGTGCATTTGAAGATGTGCTTGATGGTCCTGACTTTCAGTGGGCTTCACAGCAGGCAGCCACGCATCAGATCAATCTCATCTTGCCCACCGTCGGCTTTCATCACGGCAAGTTTCAAAACGTAGCCATCGTATTTGACCGCCAGGGCGAGGTCGTCGGAGTTTACGAAAAAGTGCACCTCACCAAAGCCGAACGCGACTCCGGCAAAATCAATGGCGCCGCGTGGCCAGTCTTCGAATTGGATTTTGGGCGCATCGGCATCTTCATCTGCCACGATATGCACTTTCCGGAATCGGCTCGCTGCCTCGCACTTAATGGCGCCGAGATTCTCTTCTGGCCCACCCACTATGCCGGTCTCTGGGGCGACGATTATGTGATCTCACTGATGCGCGCCACCGCGATTCACAACGGAGTCTATCTCGCCACCGCATCGCTCGGTCCTGAGCCAGGAACCCCTTGGGTTTCCAATGGAGCCCTGGCCCGTAGCGGCGTGATCGGTCCTCGCGGTGAATGGCGTTTCAGTGCAGGTTTCCAACCCGGTCTTGCCATCGGCACCATCGATTTGGATGAACGTCTGGATCGCCCTCACTTCGGCGAAAACGAACAAGACGAGTATCGTGAAATGTTCACCGCTGATCGACGTCCCGAAACTTACGGACGTTTGTCGAAGCGTTAATTTCCATCCACCCAATCATGAGCTTACACATCGGAATCGTGGCCTGCAGTGCGGAAGGCGCGGCACTTTGTTACCGCACGATTTGTGCCGAAGCCAAAGAGATCATGGGCGAGCACATGCATCCGGAAATCACTATGCACACTCACTCGCTCGGTGTATATATGGTCGGCATCCGTGTTGGTGACTGGCGGGCCGTCGCCGACCTGATGCTCTCTTCCACACGTAAACTCCAAGCATGCGGAGTAGATTTCGCTCTCTGCCCGGATAACACGATTCATCAGTCGTATAATCTGGTTTCCGCCGAGTCTCCGATCCCGTGGATCCATATTGCTGATTCGGTCGCCTCCGCTGCCAAGCAAGCAGGCCTTTCCTGCCTCGCGATCACCGGCACCAAATACCTGATGACTGGTCCGGTGTATCCCGAAACTCTGAAGAAGTCTGGCATCGATTGTAAGATCCCCAACGCGGCTCAGCGCGAAAAAATCGACGGCATCATTTTCAACGAACTCGTCTATGGAGACATCCGCGAAGAATCGCGGTTGTATTTCAACGAGGTGATCCAGGACCTGAAGGAGCAAGGCTGTGACGGAGTCGTTTTAGGCTGCACCGAAATCCCGCTGATCGTCCGACCCGAAGACTGCCCTCTCCCAGCATTTGATTCCACGCGACTTCTCGCGCGCGCAGCGCTGCAAAAAGCCGTGACTGAGAACGCTTCTGCCTGATGAACGCGCAGCCCGTTCTGGATCTCATCCAAGACGGCCGAGCCGCCGTCACGATCATCACCGCTCCTGATGGCTCGCACGATGAAGCAGCCAATAGGGTTGCCGCAGCGATCAAAGACCAATTCGGGATCGAACCGGCTATCCTCGCCGCTACTCAATCACTGACTGAACTGCCCACACCGCATGTCATCGCGCTAGGATGCTTGGCGGATAATCCGTATATCGAATACCTCTACTACGGTTGGCATACGCTGGTGGATCGCTGGTATCCTGGTGACGGAGGCTGGGTAATCCAGACGCTCTTTTCACCCCAGCGCCCGGGCAACCATGTTGTGCTGCTCGGTGGCACTCATGCATCCGGCGTCGATTCCGCCGCTGATCAATTCATCACTAGTCTGAAAACGTATTCTGGTTCTCAGATTCCCTGGTCTTTCGAAGTGCAGCTCGGCGACAGCCACCTGCCTCTTCCTGAAGATCGGATTGATGCGCTCGGCACCTCTCCCAGCGAGATTGAGATCCCCGAAAGTGCGTTACCCGAAAAACCTTACGCAAGTGCTTTCAAGGGAGGTTCACCGCAAAACCATCTGCTGCGATTAGGCATGTATGGTCCGCATGCCGATAATTATCATATCTGCCGTTCGTCGGAATTTGGTCTGCGTTACTTATATTCTGGTCTCGCCGCAGACGCAGATCGCTACCGCGAAACGTTACTCTCCGAAGTCAGATCCGGCGTCCTGCAAAAGCTCTACCATTACAAATCACTTAGGATGTTTCAGCTCTGGTCGATCTTCGGATTAAGTTCGGTTTTCACTGCTGAAGAATCTGTGGAGATCACCGCTGCTATCCAGCGTTACCTGATCGAAGAAAGCGGCATCGCGAATCGTAAAGAAATTAGTGCCGACGGAAAGGACTGGAATATCTTTAACCGCCACACCGCCTGCGATGCACTGAACATGTGGATCGGCACTGATTGGCTCTGGCGACTAACTGATGATAACGAATGGCTCAAGAAACGCGCTGAGGCCGATGCTTATTTCGAATCACAAGCCGGCGTGGATGTGCCCCTGACCGGACTGACCGAGGGCTACGCCTCCTATCTGGAAGTTTACCTCGAATGGATGCTGTTGAGTCGCCCCAATCAGATTGAGAGCAATCGTCATATTAGCCTCTGGGCGGAACGCGTCATGGCTTTATGCACCAACACAGGTGAGTTGGTGCTCGGCCCGCAAACCGACGTCTTCCGCTACCCTTACAACCTGTTGCGCAAGCTGGCCCATATACTCAACGACGGGCGATACCTATTCGTAGCTGATCTACGCGAGAAACGTGTGCTCGCGGGGATGGATCGCCTCCTGCAATTTTCGGCAGGACAGGCTTATGCTGGTGACAACGCTCCGCGGGAACCCGAATCAGGGCAGCTCATCATCACTCCGATGAATGAGCGCCTGCGTCGCTGGATAGCTCCTACGATCACCGAAAACCAAGGCTTTGATCGGGCAGTCGCTCGCAGTGGTTGGACCCAAGACGACGACTACCTCATGCTGATCGGCGTGCGGGGCGCGGCTAAATCGCTGCCCAATGTCGGCGCACTCGCGGCCTATGAACGTTTTGGCCAGCGACTAATCACCTCCGATTCAGTGCCCCTCTATCCGGCAAGCGCCAGCCCTTGGCGGCATTCCACAATCTGTGTGAATATCGGCGGACTCGGGCCGGGTATGTTTTCCGGAGCCGAAGTGCTGACTGATCGTGAAGTCGCTGATGGGCATCTCTTCTCCTTCCAAATGAACAGCCCCAGGATGTGTCGGTGGGTTCGCACGCTCTTTTGGAAAACCTCCGCTTATGTGCTGATTATTGATCAGGTGGAGCTAGAAACAGATGAAGATTTCACCGTCGGCGTGAATTGGCGCTGCGGAGGGCAAGTCAGCTCGATCCGAGAAAACCTAGCCACCTTGGATTTCGATTCGGAGGTTCGATTTCATATTCAGACCGATACTGGCGTGGAGCTTACGGTCGAAACCAATCACTACCCCGTCCTCGGTCTTTCGGAAGATACCGAGCCCAACAGCGAAACGATCCTCCACAGCATCGTGCCGTATTCAGGCAACGACCGAACGGTAAAAACAGCCACCCTCCTCCACGCGACGAAGGACGCGCAAGGTCCGTCTTATCAACTAGAGACATCGCAAGATGGATGGATCGTCAGCGGTTTGGATGAAGCACTCGGGTTTCAATTGGGGTCGAAAGCTGGTGAACTCGAAATCGAACCACGTCATCCCACCAACGAGCCCATCGATTGGCTCGCGCGCGGTGATCAAGTCTCGACACCGCGAGTGCCACAGAACGCGAGTCTCACAACAAGATGGTCTGCGTCACTATCCGCCGAGGTCACAACTTGGACTCAACCTGCTGACAGCTCCTCACTCGCTGTAGGATTAGCCGACGGCAGCTCCCTGCTCCTCGATCCAAATGGCCAACCCATCTGGCAAACACGAAGTGATTCAAAGATCACTGCGATGACTTTCCACGATGAGGATCTCATCATCGGCAGTCACTCCGGACAGGTTTCACGTTTCGATCCGGAGGGGAAAATTAAATGGCAGCATCAATGTCGCTTTCGCAGCGAACGCACCTTTTGGCCGTGGTGGTTTCTGCCCACGCCCAAGGTCGCGGCTATCGCGGCTAGAAACGACGTCATCGTGGCTGGCACCGGTAGCACAAATCTAAATTTCCTCGATGCGAAGACGGGTGAGCTTTTGCACGATGTCATCAGCCCCTACGGTTTGCCGGATAGGATCCGAACCCATCGAACAGAAAATGGAGATCTCCAATTCCTCCTGGGCCACGCCTACCTCACCTGCAGCTCGACGGTCCGCGCTTGGAGCTCACAGGCGCAAGAAGAGATGCGCTTTGAAAAGAGCCTCACACCCATGGGTCGTTCGATGGACGGTTGGGACACCTGCGGCGTCGTTGATTTTCAGATCTCCCCACTGGAGCAAAACCAGCCAAAACGACTAATCGTCCTGCGTCATGGAGCAGTCAATCAGCTCACTGCTTACGACCTCGCCACCAGTGAACCGCTCTGGGATGCCACGCTAAGTAGCTCACCCGTTGCGTTGGTCGTGATGCCCGTGGACTTCGCGGAGCAGGCGCGCTGTTACGTGGCCGATCAATTCGGTGGTATCGCGGCATTCAATCCCCAAGGAAATCGGATATCCTCGATTCGCTTAGATACGACTCTCCAAGGGATGGAAGCCGGACCAAACGGCACGCTCGTAGCTTGGTCTTCAAGCATGCTGCACATAATCAAAGATAGTCGCCATATCGATTCTCACTCGATCACCGGCATAACCCTCGGTCTCATCGAAATTGAAAGTGGCTTGGGCTTTCTATCCAGCGATTCTTCA
>ERZ887849.3920-NODE-3920-length-10818-cov-6.489826_pt1 | contig 10818 bp, 3 predicted proteins | sample MGYA00521267_ERZ887849 | MGnify/ENA primary metagenome ERZ887849 (study PRJEB32303, sample SAMEA104408601) | aquatic metagenome | biome: Brackish water; feature: Pelagic; material: water | place: Baltic Sea | collected 2014-06-06T16:11:00 | depth 2,863 m ... | reverse complement strand
AAAATATTTTCGCCCTTTTTTTTAAGAATTTTCCCGACTTGTCTCATTTAGTGCGGCGAGAATAATTTTGACACAATAGTCTTCATTTTATGGCAATTTCTATTATAATCCACCCAAGTTGAACCTCAAGCGAATACCGGCAGCTGTATTCCCAGTCGCGTAAGATGTTGCCACTTTCGGATCAGTCATCATCTGATCATAGTACAATGAAATGGTAAGGTTTTTATTAAACATATAATCGGCACTGGAACGAATGGAAAGCACTTTCTGCCCTGCTGTTGCTTGGTTTGTGTTCTCTACAATCTTACGAATAACGGTAAGGTTATCGCGAATAGATAAATCGAATCGCACATTTAAATCTGAAGGTTTAACTTTCTGACCGCGAACTTTAAAGGGCATTTTTACATTAGAAAATTTATACCCTGTTCCAACGACAACCTCTGAGCCTATCATTTCAGTAACTTGGTTATTGGCAAGCGAAAGGGATGCGTTGCGTTCTTTGTTCCATTCAAATTTCGTGAGTAACCCATTATCTTTTATCTTCCAAGTCGCATCGAAACCAATCAATGGAGAGAATCGTTCAGAAATGGTTATGTTTTGCACCTGTTGCGATGGGATAAAGTTGTCGTTTAAGTCACGTGCTATCAAAAATCCATCAGTATCTTCTTGCGCGTTTAAATTGGTTTGCATTCCCGAAACTGTAACGGTGGAAGTATATCCATGTCTCAACGTAAAGTTCTGAACTACTTTTTCCATCGTCTTGAACTTTGACAATCCATTGTATGATATTTGCCAATTTGGAAGCGGAATGTTTCGAAGTGGGTTAATTGACTTTCCATCCACAGGTTTTCCTGAGAAGGTGGTTAAAAATGCTCCAATGATTACATCTTGTTGTGTAGGACTATATCCTGAGTAGAATCCTCCTGAATCTAAGGAACTATTTGGATTGCCGTTACCTAAAAATTGCGACACATCTTCCCTTGCCAAGCGGAGTCTATCGAAGGATTGTGAACGGTAGTCTTTACTTAAGTTTTCAAAAGCTGATTTTAATGAAATCGTGGTGTAAGTTACATTTGTTGTTACAAATCTACTTTGTTGTTGGAAGTCTTGCAGCGAATCATTGAAGCGGTAAAATTCAGAGCTATTATTTGTAAAGTTTCGAGTGAGTGTTAAGTCAACTTTCAAGTCTTTTAGCGGTTCTAAACTCGCTCGAACACCAATGTTTTGAGAGTGCATAATAGTGTGTTGGGTGTTTAATAAGCTGGTATCAACAATCCAATTTCTATCTGCTGCATATGGAGCGTACTCAAATCCTGTTTCACGACCAAATAAGTCGCGCTGTTGTTGTCCAAAAGCAAAGCCTCTCATATTCTTGTCTTGTAACGAGGATCCTTGCAACCCAAACAATTGTGCTTCTTGATTAAACCCAGGTAAAAGCATACCATCATTCATAGTGTAAGTAAATGAAACGTTGCGAACAGACATTAGTAAACGTCCAGCAAATCCTGTAACCGGGTGATAGGGCTTTCCAAATTTATCTTCAAGCTCTTTTTTACGTTCGTCTTTCTCGGCTTCCTTTTCAATTTGGTCTTCAAGTCGAGGCTCTTTCTTACCCAGCTTTTTCTCAACTTTAGCGAGGAGTTTTTCATGTTCAATTAGCTCTTCAGGGGTTAGGCTTTCCGTCTTCACCTTTTCTAATCGTGCTAATTCCTTTTTTAGTTCAGCCACATCCTTTGAAAGTTTGTTGTCTTTGCCCCCTATAGGTTTTCCGCCTCCTCTTACGCTTCCGCCTACACTTCTGCGCGAGCTCCTTCCGCTTTTTCCATCGTTAATTATGTTTTGCAATAATTCTGACTTTCTATACAGGTTAACCATATTAAACTGAGTAGTTAAATTTACATTTCTGCTATTCTGAATATTATTTCCAAACGCTTCCATTCCGAGGCTTGGCCTGTTCCACTCATAAGCCCCTGAATAACGAATATTAGAATTAATCCAGTCTAACGCAGGTATTTTGTTGAACGGCAGCGTATAAGCTACGTTATATTGTTGATCATAGCGCATTACGCGACCCAATGTGCTCATTTGAGTGCGCACAGAATCTTGGAATTCTCTGTAGGAATCTGGATTTTCCCTTCTATTTACTTCTCCGTCATTTTCATCAAAAATGGAGGCGTTGTTGGCGGTATAATCAAATTTTAGATTTCTAGTTATGTCGTATTTTACATTATATCGCCTGTTCCAGGTAAAGTTTTTCAGATATATGGGTTGGAATTCAAAGTTCGTATTCGGAATATTATTTTTGATTTGCCGTTCATTATACGTTCGCATGAGGTTGTTTTGCATACTCAAACTTTTTGGACCTAAATAGAGGTTAGCATCCTTGGCTAAATCCCACCATTTGGATTTTTTCATGAATTTGACATTCTTAAATGGTTCCCATATGGTTGGACTTCCATTGTAATTATAGTTCAATCCTCCTTTCCATATTTTTGTTCGGTCGTAATTCGTTCTAAAGTCTCGGAAGAGATCTTCGCTATAACCATAGTCAATGGCAAAGTTCGAAATGCTCCATATTTTAGCAGGACTACCAGCTCCTCTTTCTTTTCGCACGTTATTGAAGTTGTAGGATCGACGTTCATTAAAATCTTGTCCGTCTCGGGCGCGTTTCCTTCGCTCGTCTAAATCGTAATCTGTTAATTTAACATCGGGGTTATACGGGTCGAACATTGGATTAATAAGTCCAACCGAATAGGTATATAAAAACGGAGCCGAAACACCGATTTTCTTTCCAAGTAATTGTCCTAATTGCGCATTCGCAGAAACATCAAACGTCATACGCGTATCTCTTTGTCTTTCGGCAACACGACTATCAACACTTCCCCAATTTGTTCCGCTGTAGGTTCCGGCCAGTTGAATATTCGCAAAATCAGCCACTTGAACTTGCGCGCGCGCCAGGGCAGCAGAACCGCCTTCGTTCTGAAAGTCGGTCAGACGTAATTCATTCACCCAAACTTGTCCGCACTTGGGAAGTCCATCATCCGGTTGCCAGGGGTGATTTCCATTTTGAGAAGGGTTTCGAATACCAATCATCATTGTTTTAACGTCGACAAGGTTAGGGTTTCCTTTTACTTTAATAAGACGTTTGGGGTGCACTGTCGTATTATCCACATCTGAAGTTCCTTTTTGATGCTCAACCTCTTTTATGTACTCGATGTTGTATTGTACATTTGAACCGGGACTATCCGCTAAGTTATTACGTTCTTTTTTAACCGCTAGCAATTCGTCAAAAACTATTCTGAGATTATTCTCCTCTGGCCAAATATCTTTATCTGATGAGGCCCCCCACTGGGTTACTTTTAGCGGCACTTCGTATTCGTAATAATTTTCCCTAAAATCGGTGCCCAATCTAACAAAGACCGTAATGTCGTTGTCAAAAAGCGGATCAGTTGGCTCTATTTCTTCTGTGTGAATAAACATTTCCAAGTTTTTATACATGATCATATCCATGCCTATATTTCGAGTTGCGGCTCGAGCATCACCATCTCTGAGATTACACACCTCTAAAGTCATGGACTGTTCATTTAACTGTCTTTGAAATGCTTGAGACGGATCAACCTCTCTTAATATTCCTGGTGGGATGACATAATTAATTGGTTCGCGTTGATCGTGTTCTTCAACATTCACCGCTCCAATATTGAAGTCTGTCAAGTCCGGATCAATCTGAACACCATCTGAAGGCCCGTCTAAACTTTCAAGAAAGCGTCTCCATTCTCCACGAATAAGTTCAAGTTTTGCAAAGCGCAGGGTGGTTTGTTGGTTAAACGACTTCATAAACATCCGCATGAAACGAATAGAGCGAAAATCTGAAATTCCGTTTACTGCTTTATCTGGATTCCGAATGGGAATTCTAAACTGATACCATCTAAAATTCTTTGTTCCTTTGGAGTATTCTCTTGAGTTTATGATATAATTTTTACCAATAACTAAATCGTTTTGGCGCAATGAAATCTGATATTGAAAATAACTTTCAGATTCACTCAGGTTATTGTCTTGATTAATATCTTCTATGTCAGGCATGTTTGTAGCCTGTGTGGGATAACCTTGCGCATTGAGCTGAGCGGACATTTCTGGCGTAGGGGAATTTCCTTCATGACCGTTCCAAAATTTATAGCGCTCCACTATATCGCGTTGTTCTGTGTCATAGTCATCTCCTCGATAGTAATGATAATTATCTTTTGAAACATCTGCGAGAATTTGTTGTTTGGCAGTTGCGGAAAGAACCGGGTTATTGTTAATCCAATTTACAAAATTATCAAATCCACTTCTTTCCTCTAAGTCATTATATCCATCAAGTCCAACATCTTGAGTGGCGCGCGAGTCGGGGTCGTTGTCAAAAGCATTCACAACTACTTGCTGTGTAGAAATTTTACCCCAGTTTGTGAAATCAACATTTTGTTGGCTTGCAGGATCAATAGGAAGACCGTTTTCAAATGATTTGCGCGAATCTGGAAGAATATCTTCGGATAAGTTTCCAAGATTGAAGTACAAATCTCCTCCCGAATTGGTGCCGTTAGGGTCTTGGTCATCATTAAAAGGGTCAAGCATCCAAAATTGTATGTATTCCACATTAGTGAGCTCAAAGTCAGTGGTAGTTAACGAGCGCATAATTCCCGCCCAGCGTTCTTCAGGATCTATAAAGTTTCCATCCGCATCGTAGGTGCTTGTGGTGTCATAATTATACATCCCCCTTTCTTTAGGGTAATAAGTCATATTCAGCACGGGAATGTTGGTAATTGTACCCAATGCAGGATTTAAATTTGGGAATAAATCGGTTTGATTTACGAGAGCAATGTTAACATCTTCAGTGAGTGTTGGGTCATCACCAATATGCGTCGGTGTTAACGCGTTATTCATAAAAAATAAGGGGTCTACCGTGTACCAAGACAAGTGGGATCTTTTAAATCCTGCGCGCCAATCATTTTTTAGCGATGCTTCTGGGAATAAATCGTCTTGACCTTTCGGTATAGAGGCTAGTCTCCAAGCAACAAAATTTCGTAAATCAATAGTCGATTGAGACCCCTCAAAGTCATCAACATAGGATATCCCTTGTCGTGAAATAGCCCGTGGGGCTCCGGGAATAAGGTGTGCTACTTCTGCGTTCAACGTTAACGTAGACATTTGTTTTGTGGAAATTGTAGGTATAATATTTATTAACTTCGTCAAAAATGGCAAGTCTGTTCTATAAGACAAATCCATCCCGATAATATTGTTTCTGAACGGTTCATCACCGATGTCCACTTTTTGTGTAATCGGTCGTTCCATCATGCGCATCCATGTAGCCCCCACATTAAAATCTGGATTAAACATATAATTCAAGTGAGTACCTATCAACGATTTGTTTTGGAATCCAAAAACCGAATTGCTTTCTATGGATATTTTAATGTCTTGATTGGATTCTAATACGGCGGAGTTAAGAATTTTCACACGTCCTAAGTTGTAGTCAACTGTAAAGTCAGAACCTTCTGTTAAACGAATACCACCTGCCGTAACAACTACCGATCCTTCGGGAACATTCAATGCATTAAGCGGAATATCTGAGCTGATGGACGATTTGTATTGCCCTTTAAAGTAAAATCTATTTTTTTGAGGTTGCTGTTGTGCGGCAATTTTTGTGGAATCATACAATTCCTGATAAGCAACATTGTTAATAATAAGTGGGTTAAGGCCGACTGCTTCAAATTCCTTTCTTAATGTTGTGCCAAAAGGTTCAATGGTACTGAAGTAGATACGTCCATTTCGAGTGTTAATTGTTCCACCGTTGGTTGCTTTATTCCCTTCATACGTGATGGGTTTATAGTCGAATACCCCATCCATTTGCGGACGATTATTTTGATTTAATCGATCCATTCCAACCACTTCAATGACTTGTTTATCGTCCATGCCAGGGTAGGGTAAAAAGTTTACCAGCAAACTATTATCTGGATTATTATAAAGTATATCTAATCTAAAACCATCTTGATCTACTTGATAAGCACCAATAGAATAAACGTTTTTCATCATCAAATCCCATAATTTATTTTTTGGGTTGGTTATGGTTGGCTTTAATAACTTCAGGAATAGTGCATCTTGACCCACTATTCCGTCTGTAGAAAATTCACCTACTTGGTAAGTTCTTCCGGCATAAGTGTATTCATATGCAACAGCCAACACCTCGTCATTATTAAGGGGTAGGTTTACTGAAATATAACCCAATTGAGCATTGTAGGAAAACTCTTGTTCCGTAAGTCGACGCGCATTTTCTAGTTTTTCATATTCCATTGCTTGTCGAAAAGGACCGGGCTGCGAAACAGTTGATTCCAGTGCGATTACGGCATTATTGAAACTACGGATTGTTGGGTTGTTAGTAATGTATTGGTACAGCCCGTTGGCATTGTTATCGGGAAGCGGATTAGAAGAGGCGTTTCCTGGACTTCCTGACCAATTATCTTCGTTAACCTCCCCTAAATCTGTAAAGGCAATAACGTTTCTAGTGTCTTCAACACGGTTTGTCATATTCGTTAACCAGACTTCAATACGTGTTATATCCACGAGAGAATTAATCACAGGAACAGTGGCCATAGCCCCATCATAACTTTCCCGGTGGTAATAATTCAAGAAGTAATGCCGATTCGCTTCATAATCATCTGCTTTAAGCTCGAATTCTTGCACTTGAGCTCCGCCATTGATATTAATTTCTTGTTTTCTACCGCGAGACGTAGAGGCTATAGCGTCAACAGTAAGTCTTCCAAAACGCATTCTTGTTTTTAATCCGAATAGGGTTTGTGACCCTTCAATAAGCGAGGTGTTAAGAGGCATGGCAACATTACCGGCTTCAATCTTCTGAAGAATTTGATCTTCTTTCCCCGTCCATTCTAATTTAGTGATATTGTCAAAATCAAATGCTGCTTCAGTGTTGTAGGAGGTGCCAATTTTCATTTTATCCCCAATTTGACCAACGAGATTTAACTGAATTTTTTGCTGAAAATCGAACCGTGTAATTCTTCTTTGATTCTCGGGTAGCATAGGGTTTTCATACCGTGCCGTATTCACCCCCATCGAAATTTCTATTGCTCCTTCAGGGCGAATACTTATCTCATCACTTCCAAAAATATTTGCAAAACCAGGGTTGTCAATTTTGATTGGCGGGATGAGCGGCTGACCATCTTCAGTTTGGGTATCAATTTTTTCCTTCCAATATTCTCTCATTTGATTTTGACGCTCATATTCGATATATTCCTCGAGCGTCATCATCGAAGGATTTCTAAAATTCAGATTATTACCAATCGTTTCCTTAAAAATATACTTTCCTGTTTTCGGGTCATAAACGATTGTTCTTTTAACCGCTGTTGGATCTCCGAGATCAAAGCTTTGAGGGTTGTTGGATGTTGGGTCGTTTGTATTAGATATGGGGAATTGCAAATTAATACTGTCCGGTTCGCTTTGAGAAAAAACGAATATAGACAACGAACTCACGCTAAGCGTGAGTGTAAGTCGGAGCAAGATTTTATTTAACGTTTTGATTACCAAACCTTAACAATTATAAAACTTTCAATGCATCTTTTATAAGTAACTCAACAGTTGCCTGCTCTGCAAACACCCTATTGAGTGATTTTTCAGCTGTTTTCTTATCGAAGCCTAATGAAACTAATGCAGTTAACGCATCAAAACGTATAGTATTGTTTGTTATTGTACTTGATTCTTCTATGAGTCCAAATTTTAACATTTTATCCTTGAGATCAACAATAACTCGCTGTGCTGTTTTTAATCCAATTCCCTTAACGCCCTGTATCGTCGTTACATCCTCCGATCCGATTGCCGTAGCTACTTCACTAGGCGTTAAAGATGAAAGCATCAGGATTGCGGTATTAGGACCTATACCTGAAACCGAAATGAGCAGATTAAACATATCACGTTCCGCTTTGTCAGCAAATCCATAGAGCAGTTGGGCGTCTTCACGCACAATGAACTGCGTATAGATTTTTATGGACTCATCATTGGTTATTTGCGAAAATGTATTCAATGAAATTTTCACCAAATATCCAATTCCTGCGCACTCTACTACTATTTCAGTAGGGTTTTTTTCAATTAATCGACCGGTTAAGTGTGTAATCATTTATTATTTATTTTGAGCATCTACTGCTGCAATTTTAACCATGTTAACAATTTCCCTCACGCTTGCTCCGAGTTGAAGAACATGTATCGACTTTCTCATTCCCACCAAAACAGGCCCAATTGCTTCTGCGGCTGTCATTTCTTGTAATAATTTGTACGCGATGTTACCAGCAGATAGATTTGGAAAAATGAGGGTGTTAACTTCTTTATTTGCTAAATCAGAGAATGAAAATTTATCCATCATGAGTTCATTGTTCAACGCAAAATTGGCTTGTACTTCCCCATCAACGGTTAGGGTTGGATATTTTTCGTGAATAATTTTAACCGCACGACTCATTTTGTTTGCGTCTTTACCCGGTGATGAACCGAAATTAGAGTAGGAAAGCAAAGCGATTTTTGGCGTGATTTTAAACTTACGGATTGTTTTTGCCACATTGTTTGTTAAATCAGCTATTTCTTCAGCTGTTGGGTCGAAGTTAACGGTTGTATCAGCTAAGAAAAGCGGGCCCTTTTTAGTAATCAAAATATACATTCCAGCAACTTTATCAACACCTTTTTCAGTGCCGATAACTTGCATAGCCGGCCGCAGAACATCGCGATAGTTTCGAGTAGCCCCTGAAATCATAGCATCGGCATCTCCCATGTGGACCATCATCGCACCAAAATAGTTGCGCTCACGCATAATTTTGAGGGCTTCGTATTCAGTAAAACCTTTTCTTTTGCGCATTTCAAAGAAAACTTCTCCGTATTTTTTTCTACGTTTGAGTTCTTCATCGCTCTTTGGGTCAATAATTTCGACTTCAGGAAACTCCATGCTAAACTCTTCAATCATTTCAAGTAAACGCTCCTTTCTTCCTAATAGAATTGGAAGTGCGACTCCTTCTTCGTAGGCTGTTTGTGCTGCTTTCAAAACTTTATAATTATCTGCCTCAGCGAATACAACACGTTTAGGGTTTCGTTCAGCTTTCTCTGTTAGCGTGCGCACGAGTTTATTATCTAACCCAAGTCGTTTTTTAAGTTCATCTTCGTATTTAACCCAATCGTGAATTGGGTTTTTAGCAACACCAGAATCCATTGCCGCCTTTGCAACAGCTGGAGCCACGTAGTAGATTAATCGCGGATCTAATGGCTTTGGAATAATTTGTTCTTTACCGAATGTAATACTTTTTTCACCGTAAGCCTCACTCACTTCATCTGGTACAGATTCTTTTGCCAATGAAGCAATAGCGTGAACAGCAGCCAATTTCATTTCCTCATTAATGGTCGTTGCGCGCACGTCTAATGCCCCTCTAAAAATATAAGGGAATCCAAGAACATTATTCACCTGATTAGGATGGTCAGATCGCCCTGTAGCCATAATAAGGTCTTTTCTTGTGCTCATGGCATCTTTATATGTAATTTCTGGGTCTGGATTGGCCAACGCAAAAACAATAGGGTTTTTAGCCATTGATTTCACCATTTCCTTTGACATCAAGCCTCCTCTAGAAAGGCCAAGAAAGACGTCAGAACCGGTGATGGCATCTTCTAAAGAGATGTCCTTTTCGTGAACAGCAAAAAGCGCTTTGTTTCCCTCTAATTCTTTACGCTCTTTACAAAGAAGCCCCTTACTATCAAACATATACATATTTTCAGGCGTTGCTCCTAAAGATCGATATAGTTTTCCGCAAGACATAGCAGATGCGCCTGCTCCAGATATTACAATTTTAACTTCATCAATTTTTTTATTTGTCAATTCTAAGGCATTCAATAAAGCAGCAGATGAAATAATAGCTGTTCCGTGCTGGTCATCATGCATAATTGGAATATCCAGTTCTTTTTTGAGCCGCTCTTCGATTTCAAAAGCTTCCGGCGCCTTAATATCCTCTAAATTAATCCCTCCAAAAGTTGGGGAAATGGCCTTCACTGTTTGAATAAATAACTCTGGGTCACTAGCGTCCACTTCAATGTCAAAAACATCAATGTCAGCAAATATTTTAAACAATAACCCCTTACCTTCCATAACAGGTTTAGATGCTAGCGGTCCAATATCGCCCAGGCCAAGGACAGCTGTTCCGTTCGTAATTACTGCAACTAAATTTGCTTTGCTCGTATATTTGTAGGCGTCGTCTGGGTTTTCCGCTATCTTCAAACAAGGTTCGGCAACACCAGGCGAATAAGCGAGTGATAAATCTCTTTGTGAGCTATATGGTTTTGTTGGTACTACTTCAATCTTCCCCGGCTTCCCTTGAGAGTGATAGTCGAGTGCGTCTTGTTTTCTAATTTTGGCCATAATTTCCTCTGTTTGTCAGGTCGCAAAGTTAGTAAAATAGTGGTATTCACTAGAACAAATATTCTTAAACAAAAAATCCCGACTACCTAAATAGTCGGGATTTTAATTCAATATAAAAACTTATTTAACCGTGAACATTCTTGTGAATGTTTCACCTTGTTTAGATAAATTAATGAAGTAGTTCCCCGCTGTAAAGTGATTAACAGGAACGGTTAACACTTGTCCGCCAGAAAGGTTGTTATACTCTTCGGTATGTAAAACTTTTCCACTAATATCTGTAATGCTCAATGAATAAGATGTGTTCTCCGCTTCAAAAGCAACATTAACAACCTCATTCGCGGGATTAGGGTAAACATTTACATTAATCGTATTCACCTCTTCTAAATCAGCAAATG
>ERZ887849.3919-NODE-3919-length-10819-cov-10.485693_pt1 | contig 10819 bp, 11 predicted proteins | sample MGYA00521267_ERZ887849 | MGnify/ENA primary metagenome ERZ887849 (study PRJEB32303, sample SAMEA104408601) | aquatic metagenome | biome: Brackish water; feature: Pelagic; material: water | place: Baltic Sea | collected 2014-06-06T16:11:00 | depth 2,863 m ... | reverse complement strand
TGTCCAATCGCTCGACAATCACCTCAATGATCCAATCGCACTCAGCGATACGCGGCAAATCATCATCGAAATTACCGGTTTCAATGCGGTCTGCAAATCGCTTGCTATAAAGAGGCGAGGGCTTTGACTTTAGAGCGGCCTTTAAATGTCCTGCTGCAATGGCATCTCGCGGGCCACTGTCAGACGGGAGGTCCATGAGCAATACGCTCGAGCCAGTTTGCGCGAGGTGGCAGGCAATGCGCGATCCCATAACGCCCGAGCCTAACACTGCTACGCGTTGAATGCGATGAAAAGGAATGGAAGGTTGTGTCATTCGTAAGTTGGTGTAGAGGATGATGAACTAGAATCCAGGCTTGACATGAGAGCCCCGGGTTCGTCCAAAATTTCATTCAGTCGTTTCATTTCAATCAAGAGGCGGTCCACTGCTTCGGTCCCCATCAATTCACGAAGTCGATCATTGACCGTTACGACCAAATCTCTAGCCTGACGTCGAGCAGAAACGCCACTGGAAGTCAAGAAAACCCGCATGCACCTTTGATCATTGGAGTCTTTCCTGCGCTCGATCCATCCCATGGACTCCATTCCTTTGAGTGTTCGAGATAGGCTGGTTGATTCCATGCCCATTTTGGGCCCAAGCTTGGTAGATGGAGTGCCCTGGCGTTCGGTATGCAATAAAATGAAGACGTAGGAAAAGGGAATGCCTCTTCGTTCCGCTTCTGCATTGTAAAGCCTAGACAACTTGGTCCAGGCCCACCGCAAATGAAAGTCCAGGGTGTCTTGAGGTTTCACCTGCCTAAGATATGAAAACATACTATGCATGCATAGGAATAGGCGGGTTTATTTTATGCACGCATAGTATTTTCTTGCGTGTTCCCATTCTCAAGGACTGATCACGCCATCGGTCATGATCACCGTGCGGTCACCCCGTGCTGCCAATGATTCATTGTGGGTTACGACGACAAATGTTTGGCCTTCGCGGTCTCGCAATTCTAAGAACAAATCGAACAGGGAGTCGGCATTGCCAGAATCCAAGTTTCCCGTGGGCTCGTCTGCGAGAACGACGGCAGGACTGTTCATGAGCGAACGAGCTGCAGCGACCCGCTGCTGTTCGCCGCCACTGAGTTGTGCGGGCCGATGAGAGAGTCGGTCTCCCAATCCTAAATCCCGCAACAAGCCCGCCGCACGATCTTTGGTGATTTGGTCATCTTTTCCAGCAACCCATGCTGGCATCAATACATTTTCCACCGCTGAGAATTCAGGCAACAACCGGTGAAATTGAAAGATGAACCCAATGTTCGAGTTCCGAAAGTTGGATAGATTTCGGCCTTTCAATCCGCCGATGTTTTTTCCTCCAATGATCAGTTCGCCAGCATCCGGTTTGTCAAGCGTCCCTAAAATTTGCAAGAGCGTTGTTTTACCGGCACCAGAAGCGCCGACGATGGATGTGATTTCTTGGGCTCGAATATTCAAATCAATATTTTTGAGCACATGCAGGTCTCCAAATTGTTTGCGAATTCCCTTGGCTTCGATCATCAACTGATTCATGGTTGCAAACTACGCACAATCCCGGGGTACGTTCCTTAACTTTGCGCGGCAAATCGGATTAAAAAGAAAGCAGTATGAACATTCACGAGTACCAAGGCAAGTCCATTTTGAAGAGTTTTGGCGTGGCCATTCAAAACGGTTACGTCGCGGACAATCCGGAAAAAGCACATGAGGTGGCTTTGAAATTGGCGGAAGAAACGGGCACGAGCTGGTTCGTCGTCAAGGCGCAAATCCATGCGGGAGGCAGAGGAAAAGGAACGGTGACTGAAACCGGTTCTCATGGCGTAGTACTAGCCAAGGGTTTGGATCAAGTCAAAGACAAAGCCAAGGGGATCCTCGGAGGTTATTTGGTGACGGCCCAGACGGATGCCACGGGAAAACAAGTGAATAAAGTGTTGATTGCAGAAGATGTCTATGGGCCAGGCGACAGCGATCCGAGCGAAATTTATATGAGTGTATTGTTGGATCGTGCCAACGCATGCAACATCATCATGTACAGCCCTCAGGGCGGTATGGACATCGAAGCGGTAGCGGAAGAAACACCCGAATTGATTTTTAAGGAGTCGATTGATCCCGCCGTCGGTTTACAAGGGTTTCAAGCGCGTCGAATCGCATTCAATTTAGGTCTGAGCGGAAAGGCCTTCAAGGAAATGACCAAGTTTGTGGCGGCCTTGTATCGCGCCTATGTCGGTTGTGATGCCACCATGTTTGAAATCAATCCTGTGCTCAAGACGTCCACGGATACGGTCATTGCGGTTGATGCCAAAGTTTCTTTGGATGAGAACGCGCTGTACCGTCATTCCGATTACGCTGCCATGCGGGATACATCAGAGGAAGATGCGACGGAGGTAGAAGCGGATGCGGCCGGTTTGAATTTTGTAAACTTGGATGGCAATGTCGGATGCATGGTGAATGGAGCTGGGCTTGCCATGGCGACCATGGACATCATCAAATTGAGCGGAGGCGAGCCAGCTAACTTCTTGGATGTCGGGGGCACTGCCGATGCTGCGCGGGTGGAAACAGCTTTCCGTATTATTTTGAAAGACCCCTCGGTCAAGGCCATTTTGGTGAATATTTTTGGAGGCATTGTTCGATGTGATCGTGTAGCGCAGGGTGTTGTTGATGCTTACCGGAACATGGGAAACATCAATATTCCCATCATCGTGCGATTGCAAGGGACGAATGCCGAGGAAGCCAAAAAGCTCATCGACGATTCAGGATTGGAAGTGCGTTCTGTGATTTTATTGCAAGAGGCGGCGGATGCCGTAGCGGACGTGTTGGCCTGAGCCGACGAACTTCAAGGAAGCTTCTCGATCATCAAGATGCCATCTCGAAGGGGGAGGAGCGTTGTGCGCATGCGCGAATCTCTGGCCCATTTGGCTGTCAGCGATTCGAGCATGGCTGCAATGGGGTCCTCCGCTTTTCTCTTATCGAGCACTTTGCCCCACCATAAAACGTTGTCTACTAAAATCCAGCCGCCAACGCGAACACGTTTGAGTGCCTCTTCCACATATTGCTCTGTTCGTGCTTTGTCGGCGTCAATCCATACCAAATCGTAGGGTCCAGATAATTTTGGAAGCACCTCAAGTGCCTCGCCATTGTGACGCCGTATGAGACTCGCTAGCTCGGAAGCTTTCCAGAATTCATCTTGGATGCGATTGAGCTCATCATTGGGTTCGATGGTGTCTATGCTTCCTCCAGGTTGCAAACCGGCGGCTAAACAAAGCGTTGAATAGCCTGTGTAGGTCCCCAATTCCAGGATGGAAAGGGGGGTCATCATGCGGCTAATATTCGCTAGGAACCGACCTTGTATCGAGTCGCTGAGCATTTGCGGTGTCAGGACATGTTGCCACGTAGATCGTCTCAAAGATCTCAGAACCTCCCATTCTTCGGTGCTGTGTTGCTCGGCGTACTCCAGTACGTCATCGCTTAAGTCATGAATCATCGGAGTCAATCAGAAAGATTGCGATCGCTTGAGAAAGAAGTTTGCCATGGAACGGAGATGTCAAGGTGAGCAGAAAAGCCCGAATTCAGAAAGCAAAATCAGCAAGTCAGAGGCTCCAACCAATCCGTCATCGTTCATGTCCGCAGGTTCAAAGCAATTTTGATTGCAGTCAAATGCACCGAGGAAGAGCAGCAAGTCAGCTGTTCCAATGATGTTGTCTTCATTCAAATCAGCTTGGCATGTGGCCCATTCTTGAGGTGAGATCAACCCGTTGCAGTCATTGTCATTGCCATTGTTCGTGCCTGGAGCACCGGGATAAATTGACGGGTTGTTGTCATTGCAGTCGCACAAATTGGTCGAGCCGTCGTTGTCACTGTCAACAATTCCTGCACATTCATTGAATCCGGCTTCGCAATTGGCCAGTGCGCATTCGGCGCAGGCTTCGTCGGTTCCAAAAGCGCACGGGAAGTAACAGTTGGTAACAATGCAGGTCACTTGTTCTCCGAAGCAATCGATGCATGGGCTTGTCAAGTCTAGCTCTTCTTCCATGCACGCAACGAGGCATTCTTCGCCTTCACTTAAACAATTAACGCCGCAATCTGTAGCAACTCCTTGCACGTATTCAGTGAATTGACAGATGTAATCTAAGTCGACTGAGGTACATCCTCCTTGCGCTGTCCCGTAATTCACTGAGCTCATCATCCCGGCTAGGATCAGGGTCAGAAAGGCAGATTTCATGTTGATACACATAGGTTGAAAATACAACTTTTTATTGAATTTTCCGAATGATATCACTTGCTGAACGCAGAAGAGTAACTTTGCCCGTGAGATGAGTAAAAACAAGAAACCATCGAGGGCGAATCGCTCGAATGAAGATGGCATGGTGTTTTCTACAAATTTGAGTTGGAAACCGGAGCCTGTTGAAGAGGAGGAGCAAACGACATTGGAAGCGACTGCGCAGACATTGTATGTGAGTTTGAATCGAAAACAACGTGCCGGCAAGCCGGTGACTTTGGTCGAAGGGTTCCAAGGTTCCGTTATGGACTTGCTCCTTTTGGGAAAGCAACTAAAAATGGAGTGTGGCGTTGGAGGGGCTGTGAAAGAAGGATGTGTTCTCATCCAAGGTGATCACCGTGATCGTGTTCATTTGTCTCTGGAAAAACAAGGATTTCGCGTTAAAAGGAAAGGTGGATGATGAATCAAGAAAGACAAGAATCAAGCAAGACTGATGGTCAGCGAGAAGCGGCATCGAACGGTTTGCCTGTTTATTTCGCCAAGACTTTGGCGGGAATGGAACGGCTGCTCAAGGATGAGCTCATTGAGCTCGGGGCGACTGATTTGGTCGTCGTACGTCGTGGTGTTGAATTCGGTGCTGACATGCCGACATTGTTCAGAGTTTGTCTTTGCACACGATTTGCGATTCGGGTTCTGCGCCCTGTTTTGTGGTTTGAAGCAGACAATACCGATGCCTTGTATGAAGAGGCGACCAAATGGGAGTGGGGCTCGGTGATGAATTCGACGGCTACGTTTGCCATCGATGTCACATCGCATTCAGAGTACTTCACGCATTCCCAATTTGCAACGCTTCGATTGAAAGATGCCATAGTGGATCATTTCAGAACGTCATCTGGGATTCGGCCCAATGTAGATCGGGAAAATCCGGACGTTCGCATTCACTTGCATATCAATCAGAATCAAATTACGATTTCCCTCGATGCCTCCGGTCGGCCATTAGCGAAGCGTGGTTATCGACCTACTGGGGCAAAAGCCCCGCTGAGTGAGGTGCTCGCCGCAGGATTATTGGCCAAAGCTGGCTGGAAGCCAGGAGTGCCTTTGTATGACCCCATGTGCGGGTCGGGAACATTTACTGTAGAAGCCGCTCTCTGGGCGGATGGCTATCCCATTCAATGGCATCGACGCAAGTTTGCCTTCATGGACTGGAGAGGCTTTGATGAAGAAGTGTGGTGGGACGTTCGGGATGACTTGAAAAAGGAAAGGCAGTTGAAGGAGTCCATCATTTACACATCAGATAAGGACTATGGGGCGGTGTCTCAGACACGTGCTGCGTTGTCCAATATGGAATTGGATGGTCGGGCGGAGTTGGGACGTTCTGATTTTTTCAAATTGATCCCGCGAACTGATTCGGGCATTGTTGTAATCAATCCACCCTATGGAGAGCGGATGCAGGTAGAAGACTTGGACGCCATGTATGCATCGATTGGGGATCGATTGAAATCGCATTGGGCTGGATTCAGCGCCTGGATTATCTCCTCAGACTTTGATGCGTTGAAGCGTGTTGGATTGAAACACAGCTCTCGTGAAACGATGTACAACGGTCCATTGGAGTGCCGCTGGGTGGGTTTTGAACTTTATGAAGGAAGTCAGGAGAAAAAAACGGCAGCTGTCACGCCGGAGTCAAACCCGATTGTGGTGCCCGCAGAAGAAGAGGTGATAGCCGATGTCGAGCAGGAAGTCTCTGCTGCAACTCCAGCGTTGATTGCGGACGCTCCCGTTATTGCGGCGGAGAAAGCGCCTGAGGCAGAGGTCGATCCAGATTTGGTGGTCGAGGTAACAAAGAACTCAGAAGACTCTAAAAACGCAGAGGGCTAGGCGTTGCCAAGTGCGCTAGTGGGTTGGATTGATCATTCAATTAGGGCAAATAAGACAAAAAAAAAGAGCGGCGCTTTTGCGCCGCTCTTTTCATTTCAGGATGAGCCCGTTCAGAGTTTTTGAATCGTTGACTGGTATTGCGCAGATGCTGTCTCCAAGGAGATGATGTAGCATCCTGTTGGCAATGCGCTCAAGTTGATGGTTGCATACGCCTCAAGGGTGTTGAGTTGCAAAACCAAACGCCCCGTCATGTCCACCACGGTCAAGGCTCCGATTTCGTCCGTTCCCAATCGAACAATGTCCGAAGTAGGATTCGGGTAAGTCTTGAGGAATTGCAAACCATGGTGAGCGACTCCATTGACTTGACCCACGGTTACGTCCGCTTCAGAGCGCACTTCAAGTTTGTATTCCTCAAAGGTATAGTGCATGCATCCAGCGATGCTGTAAGTCTCACCTTGGATCCAGCCGTCCGCGGGGAGGTACATGTAATCGTTTGTTTTGAGTTCACCGCTGCCATCGTCAAAGAATGCCTCGCCATAATCCGCGTCGGGATTGGTGCAAATGGCATTGATGATCTGGACGAAACAACCTTCGTAGGCTTCGCTCGAGGCCAATTCACCCGTTGTCACAACGGATGGCGCAGGAACGTCGTTGCCCGATGAGATCACCTGGAAATAGCTGACATTCCCCAATTCCGTCACATCAAAGTATTCTTGAACTTCAGCTTCAATGACGATTTCATCACCAACATTGGGAGCCTGTGTGTTATCAAAAACGAATACGCCATTCCAAGGGCCTGAGCCATCTTGAACGAAGTACCCGATCACGCCGGATGTTGAGGATGTGACATTGTTCGCGGAAACGATTCCTGTAGTAGTGACCGATTGTCCAAGTAGAGGAGAACTGAACAACTCACCTTGAATTTCAGCAATGGAATGGGTAATGGCTTGGCTTGATGCTTCATTGAAAGTGAAGAGCATGGCAAACAATGCAACTCCAGTCATGTAAATGTGTTTCATATAAGAGAGGATTTTTGTGAATGTACCTTTGAGCGACAAAGAGAAATGAAAAACAACGAACTGCAAAATAGCGGTTGCATCATGTTAATAACAGGTGCAACCTCAGGATTTGGAGAAGCCATTGCGCAACTCGCCGCATCATCTGGATATAACTTGATCCTTTGTGGGCGTCGAAAAGAAAGGCTTCAAGCCGTGCAGGAGTCCCTCGGTGCGTGTGTGTTGAAATGCCTGACGTTTGATGTTTGCAATGAAGAAGCGACGAAGAAAGCATTGCGGGCAATTCCGGATGACCAGGTCCCGCAGGTGTTGATCAACAACGCTGGCCTGGCCGTTGGTACAGGGGCGATTGATGAGGGTGCCTATGAGGATTGGAACCGGATGATTGATACCAATGTTAAAGGGCTCCTGCATGTTACCCGGGAATTGTCGCCGCGAATGTCATCTGGAGCTCGTATTATTAACATGGGGTCTGTTGCGGGCAAGCAGGCCTACCCTGGAGGAGCGGTATACAATGCCACGAAATTTGCGGTTGATGGATTGACCAAAGCCATGCGCATGGATCTTCTTCCACGTGGTATTCAGGTGGCTCAAGTGGCACCGGGTGCGGCGGATACTGAATTCAGTCTCGTGCGTTACAAAGGAGATGAGCAGAAAGCGGCGGCGGTTTACAACGGATTTGAACCTTTGTCTGCTATGGATGTGGCTGAAGCCGTCCTGTTTATCGTGAGCCGACCTCCTCATGTGAGCATCCAAGATCTCCTCATAATGCCGGCAGCGCAGGCTTCGGTTCACCATGTGAAAAGAACCAATTCATGAAATTCAAAGCCACTTGCATTATGAGCATCACAACGCCATGGAGTCATCTTGTGCTATTATCCGGTTTGACGGTCTGCATCTTGTTGATTTCGGGATGCGGTTTTAAATCGTTGGATGCAGATTGTATTGTGCACAATGGAACGATTTTAACATTGGACTCGGAAAACACCACGGCTCAGGCTTTGGCTGTCAAGGATGGAAAGATTCTAGAAGTGGGACCAGAGCGTCAGATCCTGAATAAATATCGCGCTCCGCTTCAAGTAGATTTGCGTGGCGGCGTGTTGACTCCGGGCCTCATGGACGCCCATGCCCACTTGGTAGGATACGCCGATGGCCTTTTGGAGGCCAATTTGGTAGGAGCCGATTCTTGGGAAGAGACAGTGGAGCGTGTTGTTGAGCACGCTCAATCGAGCACGTCAGAGTGGGTTCGGGGAAGAGGCTGGGATCAGAACGACTGGGAAGTCACAGATTGGCCTAACCGGACGATGCTCGACTCGTTGTTTCCAGATGTACCTGTCTACTTGGAACGCATTGACGGACATGCGGTAATAATCAATGGAGAAGCGCTTCGTCGAGTTGGTGTGCTGTGTGGTATGGATTACGGTGGCGGATTGGTGCTGTGCGATGACAACAATGAGCCAACGGGAGTGCTCATCGATGAGATGGCCTATGATGTGTTGCGATTCCTGCCTCCGCATGACTCTTTACTTCGGACCAATTCATTGTTGGCGGCGCAGGCTACGATGTTCGAAAACGGATTGACTCAGATTACGGACGCCGGATTGTCAGCGCGGGAGATTGAGCGTTTGCTCGACTTGGAGGAGCAAGGACTGCTCAAGCTTCGCATCAACGCCATGGTCAGTGGTACCGACGAGGACATCGCTTGGCTCATTGCAAATGGTCCAATCGCGACCGACTACATATCCGTGTCTTCCGTGAAATTCTACATGGATGGAGCGCTTGGGTCAAGAGGCGCCATGCTTTTGGACCCTTATAGCGACTTGGCAGGCTGGCATGGACTGAGCACACAGGATGTTGCCTGGTTCAAGGAGAATCTGAATCTGCTGCATAATAATGGTCTCCAAGCAGCAACTCATTGTATTGGGGATTCGGCCGTACGCGTCGTGTTGGACTGTTATGGGCAGGTTTTAGAAGGTGCGAATGATCGACGATGGCGCATTGAACATGCTCAGGTTGTGTCGAAAAAGGACATGACTCAATTTGGGGCGAATCACGTGATCCCCTCAATCCAGCCGACGCATGCCACCAGTGATATGTATTGGGCGGGGGAGCGCTTGGGGCGCAATCGGATACGGAGGGCTTACGCTTATAAGGAGTTGCTGGAGCAGTTGGGCATGGTGGCCTTGGGAACGGATTTCCCCGTAGAAGATGTTGACCCCCGAAAAACGATGCATTCGGCAACGGCTAGAAAGGATGCCGATGGTTATCCCGAGGGGGGCTTTCAAATGGAAAATGCTCTGACGCCGATTCAGGCGTTGCGGGGTATGACCCAATGGGTTGCCTTGACGCAATTCCAAGAGGAGTCCTTGGGTACGATAGAAGCGGGCAAATTGGCGGATTTCACTTGGATGGACCGCAATTGGCTAACGATTGATTCCAAAGACATGCTATCAACCAGAATATGGGGTACGTGCATTGGTGGGGAGTGGGTTTATTTGAACGAACAGCGATGAATGGACACCGGCATGCACGGAATTGGTTTGGACTCGCCATCATCTTTACTCTGGCTGTAGGAGTGGGCTACTGGATCCTGATTCCAGAAAAGGCCCTTCCGATTATCCAGCCTTCGGACCTCAACCCAGCATTGGTTGATCCGAATCAGTGGGAAGGTAAAAGACACGAGGTTCTGCCTTTTGAGTTGATGAACCATTTAGGAGATACTGTCACGGAGGTTGATGTGGAAGGAAGAATCCGTGTAGTGGACTTCTTTTTCACTCGCTGCGCCACGCTATGTCCCATTATGACTTCGAATATGAAGCTTGTTCAAGAAGCTTTGAGTCATCAAGACGATTGGATGCTCATGAGTCACAGTGTCACCCCTGAGGCTGATAGCGTGTCTGTATTAAGGGAATATGCCAATCGGTATGAGGCAGATTCTGCCCACTGGTGGTTCTTAACAGGGCCGAAAAAGCACATTTACAACCTCGCGCGACAAAGTTATTTTGTCTGCTATGATGAGAGTCAAGGAGGGGATGGAGGTTGGCAAGATTTCATACACACCGAGAACATTGTCTTGGTTGACCGCCAAGGAAGACTCAGAGGCTTTTACGATGGCACAGACTTGAAGTCTGTGAATCAGTTGATTGAAGATGCACTCTGGTTGATTGAAAAAAAAGATTGAAAAAAAGTGGATTTCGGTTGGGTTATCCAGCAAAGTTACACGTACATTTGCGCCCGCTTTCGAAGGAAAGTTTGTTGTTTGAAAGGTGGTTGACCCCGGAAATAAATCGAATGGATCGATTGATCCAAGAGCTGCGCAAGTAGCTATTTGTCCTCCACTTTGATAAAACGAAGCAATTGAAGAAGCCTTAGGGCTGACACAAAATACGTTCTTTGACTTGATGCAGCAGCCCGGAATCTTTCTTCGGAGAGATTCCTTTAAAAATCCACTTCTCCCCCCGGAGAGTGGTATTTGATTCAGCAATGGATCAGATGTTAGATTCCCTGAGATTCTCAACAGATTAAACTTTTTACAATGGAGAGTTTGATCCTGGCTCAGGATGAACGCTAGCGGCAGGCCTAACACATGCAAGTCGAGGGGTAACAGGGAGAAGCTTGCTTTTCCGCTGACGACCGGCGCACGGGTGCGTAACGCGTATGCAATCTACCTCTTACTGGGGTATAGCCCAGAGAAATTTGGATT
>ERZ887849.3918-NODE-3918-length-10820-cov-10.295680_pt1 | contig 10820 bp, 10 predicted proteins | sample MGYA00521267_ERZ887849 | MGnify/ENA primary metagenome ERZ887849 (study PRJEB32303, sample SAMEA104408601) | aquatic metagenome | biome: Brackish water; feature: Pelagic; material: water | place: Baltic Sea | collected 2014-06-06T16:11:00 | depth 2,863 m ... | reverse complement strand
GGAGAAGACTACGAGAAAAAAAAATGGATATGGGTTGTGGTAGCAATTATTGCAATATCTTCTATTGCTGTTATGACACAGATTATGATTAAAGCGCCTTGGCAGTATCTGTAGTTTTTTTCAAATTTTTCTCAAATTCAATTAATCTCTTCCAAACAGATATTAGCTCTACAATTGTGGTCCAAGAATTTACAAGAAATTGAAATGATGACTCAACTTTACCAAACGCTCTAATAATCTGTTGCATTACACCGAGTGTTAAAACTCCAGCAATAATCGTTGGACCTAAGGCAATATAAGGAACTAGAACACCGAATTGTAAATACGACCACTTGGCGACATCAAAATACATGTAATGAAAAAAAAGTTTAAAGTAATTTTTTCTTACATTTCCAAAAAGCTCTAAAACAGATGGTGGGTCAGCACGGCTACTATCATCTTCACCCAAGACTAATTCTTTTCTGTACCTAGCTTCAACAACTTGATTGTTGTATTGAAGACCTGGTAACTTTATACCAACTGTAGCTAAGCCTACCGTTCCCGCCATTGCAAATAGTATGGCTACAAAAACTAATCCTTGATCAACTGGACCTACAATAGGGAGAGCTGTAACACTATCAGATAGCCCCCATAAAATAGGTAAGAAGGCCACAAGGATCATAATAGATCTCATAAAACCAACCCCAAGCCCTTCCATAATTCCAGCAAAAATTCTCGTATCTTCTTGAATTCTTTGGGCTGCACCTTCAATATCGCGAAGCTGATCCCAATGTTTGGTATAATAGTCATTCATAGATGTTCTCCATCTAAAAATAAAATGCTTTGTATAAAAATCTAATATAACCGCAATAAAAATATACAAACCAGCAATTTTACCAAAGGTTAATAGCTGGCCATAATATTCTCCCAAAGTAATTGTGCCCGGTTCTGAGAGTGCTTTTTGAATGATGTCATAAAATGAACCAAACCATTCATTGATCTTCACATCTAACTGAACAATATACCAGTTCGTAAAAAGAATAAGAATTGATCCTAGAATTGACCAATGCCACCAGTTTTTTTTTAAAAAAAATTGAAACATCACTTCTTTTATATAGTGAAATGAAACAAAAATCTCGTATTTATTGAAATTTTATCCTGCTTCAATAAGTTATTTTTGTTTATTGATTTTTGGCAATAATGTTGACTTGCTATGGTAATGATTAAGGATTTATCAAAAATTAAAAACAATGACCCCTGTTTTTCTTTTAACCATGATTCCACTGTAAGTGAGATCGCTGATCTAATGGATTTAAAAGATATTGGAGCAGTACCTGTTTTAGCTAGTGATAATGTGTTGATAGGCATTCTATCTGAAAGAGATATCGTTCGTAAATTAGTTAAAACTGGAAGAGATTCCGATCTTGTCACTGCAAGTGATATTATGACTAAGGAGATTAAGTCCATTAACTTGAATACAAGTTTAGTAGAGGCTCAAAAAATTATGACTGAAAATAACATTCGTCATCTTCCTGTTGTTGATGCAAACAATAAACTTATTAATTTTTTATCTCAGAGAGATTTAATTATCAATTCTACAAAAAAAAATAGGCAATACATGATTATTTCTTTTTTTCTTCTGATATTTTTTACTGTCTTTATAATTTTAATCTAATGAATAAAAATACAAAAGGTATTTTACTCGCTGCAGGAAAAGGAACAAGATTGATGCCTGCAACACTTCCATTATCTAAGCCTCTCCTACCTGTATATGATAAGCCGATGATTTACTATCCACTGGAGACATTAGTAAGACTAGGTATAAAAGATATTTTATTTATCATCCAAGAAGATGATGTTGTATTATTTAAAAAAATCTTTGGCACTGGTGAAGAGGTAGGTTTAAATTTTAGTTATGAGATACAGAAAGTACAAAGGGGTATCTCTGATGCGTACATAATTGCTGATAATTTTTTAAATGGCGCACCTTCAGTATTAGCTTTAAGTGATAATATTTTCCTTGGAAAAAAATATTTTGATTATGCCAAATTAGCTCACCAAAAAATGTTGGAAGTAGGTGGGGGTGTATTTGGTTTGCCTGTCCCAGATCCTGAAAAATTTGGTGTCATCGAACTTGATGCAAATAACCAAATTATTGGAATTGAAGAGAAACCACTTCATCCTAAAAGTGATCTCATTATTCCTGGTATGTATTTTTTTGACCATATGGCCACTGAATTTGTAAAACAACTCACACCTTCAAAAAGAGGAGAGCTTGAAATTACTGATTTGATTGAGATATATCTAAAAAAGGACAAGTTGGGACTGCAAATATTGGATAAGTCGATTGAATGGCATGACACAGGAAATGCAAAGTCTCTTTTGGAAGCATCGTCAAAAGTTAAAAACTTTGAGGACTTACAAAAACAAAAATTAGGCTCTTATGAAATTGCCTGTTTTGAAATGGGACTCATTACAAAAAATCAACTCTCACTTATTAGTCAAAAATATAATAAGTCTGATTATGGTCAATCAATTTCCCAATATTTAAAAAATATTTAACTAAATTATTTTTTTATTAAGACCATTTGGCCGACTCGGTATTTAAAAAACTTACTACTCTTTGTTTGAAAAGAATTTTTTCTTCTTCATTCTCTATCATATTTTCTACATCAGTTTCTAATTGCTTTAATATTCTGTTTTTGGAATTCCATTTAGACTTATCGTCTTCATTAAATCTTTCTTTTATTTCAAATTCATAATTTTGTTTTTCAATTTCTGGTATAGTTTGCGGTGCAATTTCATAGAGAATTCTTATGGCTAATTCTTGATATCTATTGTCTTGGAACTGTTTTGAAATTTCATATTTTTTTGAGTTAGGTGCTGTGTGAAAACTAATCATTGTTTTTTTATCTTGGGCTGAGGGAAATTTTTCAAATATTCTCTCCTCTATAAAAAGGGGTTCTGGCCACATTTTTTGACTCTCTATATGTAGTTTTATCAGCCGCGATGAAAAATCTTCATTTTGATTGATAAATCTTGCCCTTTGTCTTAACGTATCGATTCCCACTTCTGCAAATTTACTGTCTTTAAAACAGTAGCTTTCGTTCAGCAATACTTTTGATTTAGAGCCATCAAAAATCTCAGATATTCTGTTAGAACCATCGGTCATTTTTTTTAGAAGTTGTTTATCATCCAATTTTATCATTTCCTCAGGATCAAAAAGTAAATTATATACTAAATAACTATGTGCTCTGTCAGGAACCCCTCCAATTAGAGTCTGTGCTTTTATGGATGGCCTTCTACCCCAGAACGTTAAATTAGTGAAAACTGTATTTTCTAACATAAAACTTTTTGGATAATCTCTTTTTCTAAAATTAAGAGCTGCTTCCCATATTTTAGGACACCTAGTAGATAATATTTTATTTAGCTCCAATGTAACAAGTGCATCAAATACCGCATCATGTGGGCCAGCATCGTAATGAACTTTAATATCATTAGCCGCTACAATATTTTCTAACTTTAATATTGCATGGCCTTTTTCGTCTTTATTGACTCTGATATGTTCTGGATGAAAAACGGAAACTAGTCGTAATACCTCAAATACGTCCATTCTAAAGTTTTTGTTAGTTACAGTCATGTAGAGTTCGGGCATTAAGTTTTGATACAATGCTTGTCTTAAAAAAGGCTCATCAAAGCTTACTGAATTAAAACCAATAAAAGTTGCAGAATAATGGGACCATTCTAAAAATGTTTCATAGAGCTGTGCAATGGCCTCATAATAGGTAGGATAGTTGTTATTAAATAGAGACATAGGGTCTACCCCAGTTGTCAATAGGGCTCCAGGTTCAAACCATTTACCCTCTCTTAGTTTACTGTGCAATTCTAATTTATCTTTAACATTAAAATCTTGATCGGTTAGTACAGCACCTACTTGTGTGATTTGATTAAATTTATCATTACGACCAGTTGTTTCTAAGTCCCAAAATATAAAGTTTTCACCAGACATATGTAAGTATACTGATCAAAGATGAGGGATTTTCAAGTAAAATTAATTTTTAATTACTATCTTCAAGTTCAATATTTAAATTATCATAATTCATCTTATTAACCTGAAAACCAAATTGCATTAGAGCATTGGAGCTAATTTCATATTGATCTCCTGTAAAGCTATCTGTAATTCTTTTTTCAAGAGGTAGGTCTGAGGGAATATTTGTAAAATCTAATGTCATGAAGATCGCTGTATCTATTTCAAAAAAATTCAATAGTAAGGAGGAATTATTTAAAAATTCATATTCTGCTTTGAGTATAGGAGATTTATTTTCTAAATCTTTTCTTAAAATATATCCCTCAGACTCAATTGACTGCAAATTACCTTGAACATCTTTTGAAACGTACTCATCAATAATTTTTGGGAGTGAAGTCTGTAGCTCTAAAAAATCTTCATTATATTTTTCAAGAACTATTTTTTTCTTAAAAGGCTTCATAATGGTTACTTTTTTAACTTGATTAGGACCGATATTGATTAAGTAAGGAGACATCCAGTTAAAACCCTCTGCATCAGTGCTGATATTAGAAGATACTAAATAAGCTTGGCTATCATCAATATTTTTAACATAAGTTCCACCAACTAAGTAATTAAATACACCTAATTCAAAATTTTCGATTGATTGACCATCTTGATTATCTAGATCAATTCTAATTTTAGACTCTTCTGATAATCCCAGCTTATAGAGTAGTTCTTCTTTAGATGTTTTAAGACCAATAATTTTAGCTTCTCTTAAGTTATAAAAAAACTTTCTTAGAGTTTCCGCATTTGCTGGAAAATTATCATGAGATATCAGGGTCCAAGATGCTCCATCTTTTTGGATTATTGTTTCATGTTCTTGACTTGAGAGTTTAATTGTGTGCAAGTTTGCTAACAATTGATCAAAGTCTTGTACAAGAATTTCTTCTTTAGCTTGTTTAAATCCGGATTGAGAGTTTAAAAAAACAAATAAGGAAACTAATGAAAGAACTAAAGCGGTACTAACTAAAATTTTTAATTCTTTTAATCTCATGACTTCCTACCTAGCCTTTTTTTGATACCTAATTTTCTAGGAAGAATAAATAACAAAATAATTACAAATAGAGGGAGAGCAAAAGTATTAATGGTTTTAATTATAGCTCCTAAATTATCAATATCTTTTCTTAATTCACTTCTTACTTGTCTTAATTGTTTTCTAGTTACTTCAACTTCATTTTGAAATAATGCTAATTCTTCTATTTGTTTATCAGTTAAATTTAATTCCTCTCCTACTTGGTTACCAGATAGGTTCTGAATTTTACTAAGAGCATCATTGAGTTTATTTTGAAGCTCTTGCTCTTGTCCTAAATACTTTCTTTCAGCTTCTGCCTGCAGTTTTTGCACTACGGTGAAAGGTCTAAAGGGTGATTGTTTTTTTCTGATCGTAAGGAGTTCTTCATAGCCAGTCAAAGTATCAAAAATATTAGTTACCAAAGCTCCATTATCAGCTGTTTCCTCGAGCACCTGGGAGTCTAAAAAATTCTCAATACGAGCCCAAAAAGGATTACGTATAAAATCTGCATCACTAAAGACTACAACGTTAATAGGTTCTAATGATTTAGATGTATGATTTTCTTTTTTGATTTCGCTTTGCTCAAAAGAACTTTCAGTTTCTCCTGAAATTCGCGCAGCGAAATCGAAAACTATACCTGAAGGTTTAAAAGTGTTGATGAGAGAGATGAGATCTTGCGTTTGTTCAAAATCAACTTCCATACTAGCTTCTGATGAAGAGAGTATAGGTATGTATTCTAAATTACTTTCATTGTTGAGCTGTGAAAGACCACCAGCTGAAACCAATCTCACCAATGATAAACCTTGCGAATATGGCTCATCTTGATTAATGGAGTCTTCTCTAATTTCAGGCCAATTCAATTTTAAAACTGTTTGTAAAGACGTAGATTCAGAAAAATTTCCTTGAAGTCTCGTAGCTTGCAATCCATCAGCAATAATACTTTCATTGAAATCAATATTGAGAGTTTTTAGAACATTATCTAATTTTGAAACCTTATTGGAGTGATCAGCCTTTTCAAAATATGAATCAAGAAAAATAGTAGTTTTCCCACCATTTAATATAAACTGCTCAATAGCATACTCAGTTTTTTCAGATACATCAGAAGGATGATAAACAACAAGAAGGTCAATGTTATTAATTTCTTCAACGTCTTGGTCTAAAAATTCTATCTCATAAAAATAACTCAATTGTTCAAGAATTGTGTATTCACCTTGTCCTAATTGGCCGTCTGGTCCCATGGGAGGCATTGTCTCTACCCAAGATAAAAAACCAATTTTTGGTTTGTGAACATCGTTCAATTTGTAAATGATATTTGTTAAATCGCTTTCTAAGTAAGCTCCTCTTGATGGGTCGAAAAAAGCAATCTTTTCTGAGTCATCTGTTGAATTTGTGGCTGTAAGTCCAAAAAATAATTTTGTGCCATCTTGTCCAATAGGGAAACCTTGAAGTCCAGATCTCTCCGCTTTATCTTCTTCGTCAGAAAAAGGCTCAGGGTTGACTATATTTAGATTAATATTTTTTTTTGATAAATTTACATACCTTTTAAGTAATCCTTCAATTTGAGTTGCATAACTCTGAATCATTGGAATTGTTTTTGCAACATCACGAGAATAGTAAAAATGGATTGTCATAGGCTCTTCGATATTTTTTAAAACAGATTTTGTTCCCTCAGAGACTGAGAATGTTTTACTTTCCGTAAGATCAGCTCCCACATTCAAATTAACTTTCAGATTGATGTAGTTAATAGATAAGAAAATTACAACAATACTTATAACCGAAATTAAAATTGGTTTTTTTATTAAATAATTCTTGTTCATGAGTTATCTGATAATTTAAAAACTGTTAAAAAATTCCATAACAAAATAAATGTTATAAAATATATAAAAGAGCTCAGTGAGAAATACCCACTTTGAATAGTTGTAAAATGGGATAAAAAACTAAAATTAGATATTAATTCTAAAAGTTCTAACGGAAGAAATGATGAAAAAACGTTAATGATCAATGGAAAGCCTGCAATTGTGAAGATAAAAGAAGCTGCTATGGATATAATAAATGCAATAATTTGATTATTCGTGAGCGAAGAAAAGAAAATCCCTAATGATACATATCCACCTGCCATTAATATACAACCTACGTAAGTGCCAAAAATTAAAAAATTATCAGGATCTCCAAGATAACTTGTTGTTATCCAGATAGGGAAAGTCAGAATTATGGCCAAACTTACAAAAATCCAAGTGGCAAGAAATTTTCCTGCAACAATTTTCCATAAAGGAATAGGGAGGGTCATAAGCAATTCAATAGTTCCCATTCTTTTTTCTTCAGACCAGCTCTTCATTGTTACTGCGGGAATAAAAAACATAAATATCCAAGGGATATAGTTAAAAAAATTACTTAAGTCTGCAACTCCACTTTCGAAATATTGCCCAAAATAAAAAGTCAAAGACATACAAGTCACAATAAAGATTGCGGTATAAATATAAGCAACGGGAGTAATAAAGAATGATTTTAACTCTCTTTTTAGAATTGAATTAATATCTTTTATCATTTTGGAGACTTTCTCAAAACTTTATCTAAGTTTTTACTTTTTGTTTTTGATTTAGTTGGAGAACTCTTGGTCTTTTTTTGACTAGGTACGATAAGTTCACGAAATACTTCGTCTAAGTTTTTACCTTTTCTTTTTTTTAATTCAGCCGGGGAACCTTCAAATATTTTTTTACCATTATTAATTACTAAGCATTTATTACATACTTCAGGAACCTCATCTAAAATATGAGTTGAAATAATTATAGCTTTTTTCTTAGAGAGATTTTTTATTAACTTTCTTACTTCAAATTTTTGAAGAGGATCTAGTCCATCAGTCGGTTCATCTAGAATCAAAATTTTAGGATCATGGATTAGAGCCTGAGCTAAACCAACTCTTCTTTTATAACCTTTGGATAGTGTTTCAATAGGCACATTTTTAATCTCTTGGAGTTGTAAGTCTGTTAAAATGTTATTAACTTTATCTTCAATATTTTCTAAACCTCTAACATCTGCAACATACTTCAAGTATAGGTAAGCAGAAAAATCTTGATAGAGAGGCACCCCTTCAGGAAGATAGCCAATAAGGCTTTTAGAGCCAATTGAGTCGTCCGCTATATTTATTTTGTTGATATGAACGCTGCCACTATCTGGTTTTAAAAATTGAGTGATTACCCTCATAGATGTGGTTTTGCCAGCCCCATTAGGACCTAAGAATCCCATAACATCACCGATCTTAATTTCAAAAGATAACTTATCGATTGCTTTAAAATCTCCAAAAGACTTTGATATGTTTTTAACTTCAAGCATTAGTCACATATATTTAGTTATTTTATTGGCAATATTCAATAAAGAAAAATGAAGCTAGCTCCGGAGGAAGTTAAGGAATAGGAATATATGGAGCTAGCTTCTTAGTAATGAATAGAATGTATAAAAAATTACTTTTAATTGAACTGCTTAAAGCCATTGACAGGTGTGCATTCTAAGCATAGCTAGGAGTTATTGCTTAAATAAGTGCTTAATTTCTTCAAAAAGTTTTGTCGAGCAAATTGAGCCACATAAATAGAGTTTTTTTGGGATATTATAAAATCTTGGATCGGCCCAATACAAAAGTTCTTTGATCTCTTTATGACAAATATGACATTTTTCGTTGCTCATCTAAAAATTTTAGTTAGGCCATTTTAAAAAAAATGGACCTAATTAAAAGTCAATTTCTACAATTCGACTCTCTTCAATTGGTTCTGGATCAAAGAAATCAAGGGTTTTAGCAAGTCTACTATCTAAATTTAAAATTTCATCTACAAATTTAGTCATAAGTTTGTTTGGACTAGCATGAGGTGCTAACTCTTTAAGTTTCTCGACATGTAATTCTAAGTTATCGGGATCATATTTGCAAATAACGCCGAGAGACGTCGCTGTAGACCTACTTATTCCCATATGACAGTGAATAATGATAGGTTTAGATTGGTCCCAATCATTAGTAAAATCTAAGAGCTTTTGAACATCATTTTTTTCAGGGAGCCTAAAGCCCTCTCTAGGTTCGGATATATCATCTATTAACATTTTTAAATGACGACTTGGGTCTAATCCATTTGGTGTTTCAGGTGAAAAATTTTTATTTATTATAGTTAGCATCATGTCTGGCTTGTATTGCTCAACTGCTTTTTCTATATCAGCTAGCCCGCATATGATTATTTTTCTTGTCATTTAATTTTTTTAAGTAATTATTTTTTTAATCCAAAAAAAATGTAACATACAAAAATATTATGGTAAACACATTAGAAAATTTAAAACAATACTCTTCAATTGTTGCTGATACTGGAGATATAGACAGTATTAAAAAATTTTCCCCTGAAGATTGCACAACTAATCCTTCACTTATTTTTAAAGCTGTTGAATCAAATAAATATCAACCGTTAGTAGATGAAGTTATTAAATTATCAAAAAGTAGAAACTTTAATTCTCCTCTAGATAGAGTTGATTTTATTGTTGATCAATTAGCTATAACATTTGGCATACAGTTGGCCAATATAGTTCCAGGTTATGTGTCTACTGAAGTAAATGCCGACTTATCATTCGACACAAAGGCAACGATTGCGAAAGCTCATGAAATTATTAATAATTATGAACAGTCTGGTATTAAAAAAAATAGAATACTCATTAAAATTGCTGGAACTTGGGAAGGAATACAAGCCGTAAAACAATTAGAGTCAGAGGGAATTAGTTGTAATTGCACTTTAATTTTTTCCTTAACACAAGCTGTAGCTTGCGCAGAAGCAGGGGCCTTCTTAATTTCGCCATTTGTCGGCAGAATACTTGATTGGTTTAAATCAAATACAGACGTCACATATAATGAATCGAATGATCCCGGTGTTGAAAGCGTAAAAAAAATATACCATTATTTTAAAAAATATAATTTGAATACTGTTGTGATGGCCGCATCTTTCAGAAATACTTCGCAAATCATTGAATTAGCTGGTTGTGATAAGCTCACTATAAGCCCTGCATTGTTAGAAGAGCTATCAAGCACGCATGGAGAAATAACTCAAAAGTTAAATTCAGAAGACTCCTCATCTCTTGAAATTGAAAGAATAAAAATTAACGAGAGTGCATTTAGATGGCATCTAAATGAAAATCAAATGGCTTCTTTTAAGTTAGCGGAAGGAATAAGGCTTTTTAATAAAGACCTGTCTAAATTAAGAGACCTCATCTTCGATCAAATATAATTTATTATTGCCTTATTGCTTAGTTAATAGTAAAAAAATGTATGCATTTTTATAACAATAATACTATTTCTGATAGATTATTTGGAAGCAGTCTTCTTGCTAAACTATCATTCACGCTTCTAGGAGTATTTCTTTTAACAGCTTCGGCAAAAGTTTCTATTCCTTTCTTCCCAGTACCTATGACTCTTCAAACCTTCGTCATATATTTTATGGCCGCCTCATCTGGTATGTTGGGTTTTTCTTCTGCGCTTTTATACGTGTCATTAGGATTAGCGGGACTTCCTATATTTGCTGCTGGAGGAGGAATTGGATATATTACTTCACCAACTTTTGGATTTTTATATGGAATGGTTCTAGCTTCATTGTTTATTGCATTTATGGCAAAGAATTATTTCAAAGATAATATTTTTAAAATTTTTATAACTGTTTTCATTGGTGCTGTAATTATTTTTGGTTGTGGAATAATGCACTTATCTGCATTTACCGGTATATCAAAAGCAGTAGCTCTGGGTTTAAT
>ERZ887849.3916-NODE-3916-length-10823-cov-7.760030_pt1 | contig 10823 bp, 10 predicted proteins | sample MGYA00521267_ERZ887849 | MGnify/ENA primary metagenome ERZ887849 (study PRJEB32303, sample SAMEA104408601) | aquatic metagenome | biome: Brackish water; feature: Pelagic; material: water | place: Baltic Sea | collected 2014-06-06T16:11:00 | depth 2,863 m ... | reverse complement strand
TTGCTAGATGCGTTGTTGCTAGGTCCTTTGTTTATTCCTGCAATTGCGATAGCAAGCGCATCAGCGGCATCAGCACCCTTTGGTACCACCTGTAACAGCCGTTCAACCATGGCAGCCACTTGTATTTTATCTGCAGCTCCTGTGCCCGTAACAGATTTTTTTACTTGCCGTGCAGAAATTTCTGTAACAGCTAGTCCTTTTTCAGCGCACGCCTGCATCGCAACCCCTCTCGCCATTCCAAGTTTTATAGCTGAAGCAGCTCCCTTAGCGATAAAAATCTGTTCTATGGAAGCACGTGTTGGGTGCCAGTTTGACATAATTTCAATCAAACCTTGATGTATCTCTTCCAGACGTTCTGCATCACCCCATGATGACTGTGTTTTAATGGTTCCATGCGCCATATGAACCAGTTTCAAACCTGATTGAACAACAATACCCCATCCTGTATAGCGCAATCCAGGGTCAATGCCGAGCATACGTAACTCAGGCTTATTACTATCTGCAATTCTCACAAATGCTATCCATCTAGTTTAGTCATAATCTCGTCTGAAATCTCAAAATTAGCAAATACACTTTGCACATCGTCATTTTCATCAAGTGCATCATATAATTTTAAAAGTGTAGATGCATTTGCTTCTTCGACTGCAATACTGTTTTGCGGTTGCCAGATAAGCGCTGCTTCTTCTGGGGCATCAAATTGTTTTTCTATATTTTCTCTAACAGCATTAAATTCTTCCGCAGCAGTAGTGATAATATGGCTGTCTTCTTCTGTTTCAACATTATCAGCACCTGCTTCTAATGCCGCTTCAAACATGGTTTCTGCATCAGCAACAGCCAGCGGATAAACAATTTGTCCAACTTTATCAAACATAAAACTAACAGAGCCAGTTTCTGCCAACGAGCCTCCAAATTTTGAGAAGAATGAGCGAACCTCAGAGGCAGTTCGATTTCGATTATCTGTCATTGCCTCAACAATAAATGCTACCCCGCCAGGACCATACCCTTCATATCTGATTTCTTCATAAGCATCGCCTTCGCCTCCCTCAGCTCGTTTTAGGACACGTTCAATATTATCTTTTGGCATATTAGCGGCACGCGCAGCCGAAAGTGCCCCTCTAAGCCTTGGATTGCTAGCGGGGTCTGTGCTAGAGCGCGCTGCAACTGATAATTCCTTAATTAACCGAGTAAAAATTTTTGCCCGTTTTTTATCCTGAGCACCTTTACGATGCTGAATATTTTTAAATTTGGAATGTCCTGCCATTATTTTTTCTCTTACTTATTTGCTTATGTTTTTTCTTATTATCGCTCAAATAGACATTTTACGAAGCAGATTAGCCACCATTTATGGGTTAATTTTAAATCTGCAGGATAACTCTAAGTAATCAGATAGCAGATTCTGTCAAAAAAGACACTTAAAATGGGAGGGTGAAAAATAGATTTTATGTATTACCCTTGGTATTACCCTTGCATAAATCACCCTAAAACAGGACTGATTTCTTGTAAGCGCCCCCCTTTACGAAACGGATTTATAGATACTGCTAACCCAGTTTTATCCTCTATTTCAATAACGACACCACATAATGTTGGCTCACCAGTTGCCACACTTAGGCGACCAGCAGCCTGCTTACGAAATCTATCGATTGCGACTTGTTTTCCCATACCAATAACGGAATTATAATCGCCGCACATTCCTGCATCTGTTTGATAGGCTGTTCCTTTTTCTAAAATATGATGATCTGCTGTTGGCACATGAGTATGGGTACCAATAACGCAAGACACACGCCCATCTAGATAATGCCCAATTGCCATTTTCTCTGAGGTTGCTTCTCCATGCACATCAACAAAAATAGCATCTGCATCGCGTCCTAATTGTAGGGTAGAAAAACAGCTATCAAGCGCTGTAAAGACATTCAAATAATCTGCCATAAACAAATTGGTAATTACGTTAACAACGGCAAGCCGCCTTCCCCCATCATCAGTAACAATCACCACCCCAGATCCCGGAAACCCTTCCTTTATATTTATCGGACGAAGTAAGTTTGGCTGATGCGGGATATAGCTAGATATTTCTGACTTATCCCAAATGTGGTTACCGCTGGTTAATACATCATTACCAGCGCCGAATAACGCATTACAAATATCAGGAGTGACCCCAAAACCACCTGCCGCATTTTCACAATTTGTGATAACAAAATCACATGCCAGCTCTTTTTTTAATTTAGGTGTTTCAGCAATGGCATAGCTTCTTGCCTGACGTCCCACAATATCACCTAGGAATAATATACGCATATTAAAGCTTTCTGTCTTAATCAATCAGTTAAGGAATTAACGCACATATAATCCAGCTGGAGTTAATACGCCGTCCATTGCTTGGTCAGTTGAAGATATCGGCACTTTATCAACTTCTTGACCAGAATAAGCAACCCCTATCAATTTTACTGTTTGACCAGAATTAAATAGCGCATTTATGGTTCTGTCATAATATCCACCGCCATATCCAAGCCTATTACAATTACTATCAAAAGCGAGTAACGGCATTAATATAAGTTCAGGCACACACTCTTTTGCAGTGACTGGAGGATGTTGTGTATTAAATGGACCTGATTCTAAATGTTGTTCTGGCGTATATGCACGAAAAATCATATTTTGCGGTGCAGACGGGGTGACTGGAAGACAGAGCTGGCACCCCATTAAAGCAAGCTCTTTTAATAATGGGCTTATATTTATTTCAGTATAAATTGGATAAAAACCAGCAATGATAGAAACAGGAAATGCATCTATTATAATGGCTGCCATCTCTGCCAGTTTGTTTGCTGCTGTTTTATGATGTTTCTCATGAAGATGCGTGCGCCATTGTTTGGCTTGTTTTCTTGCTTGCTGCTTTTGCACATCTATTATCGTATTTTCCATTAATTACATTATTATTTTAATTAATGTTATTATCAACCAGAATACGCATCTAAGTAAAAACTTTGCGCCCCCAAATAAAATTTATTTAAGCAGAATAATTGTGAATAAAATAGTGATAGCCGGAAAAGCCGCTGGCATGATTTCATCCTCTGTGACCTGGTTTACAGGTGGGCATCACATAAAAAAGCCTCGACTTTTCCAGCGGCAATTCCCGACAGAAGATTATGGTCCCAGGGATTGAAAAGCCTGGCGCACTAACCAGCTATCATTGGGGTTTTACTCCTACTCCTGCGATTGTGCAAGATGTTCAATTGTCTCAGCTAAATTTGTAATTTGTTCTACAAGCCCCTGCATTTGAAGATGAGATAAAACAATTCCATTTTTATCTTGCACATCTTCTTGATTGCTAGCTTCTAAATTCGATGATTGTTTTGTCATGGCAACCGATTGTTGGCTGGCCGTCTGTGCTTGGTCTGATAAAATAAGACCTGCCATTGCCAATAATCTTGTATCACCTATCTGACCAACAGACCCAACAAGCTGTTGCACAATAGCATCGACATTTTTTCCCATTTGTTCAATATGAGCCTCTTGCCCTACATCACATCCCATCTGATAAGGTTGACCATTGATTCGCACTGTTACCGTTGACTGGCTCATCACCATTCTCCTGACTGACGGTCATTTTTACTATTGCTAGTTTCTGTTGCAGCAGAAACATTAATCACAGATATCCTCTGCTCTATTAAGGATATAGCTGTTGAAACCTGCTTTTTAATGATATGCAATTCATCAAAATCAATAGGATTCGCAACAGATACTGTCTCTTCAGAAGGGGCTGAACCAAGGTTAGCTGCGGCAGGCGTGCTACGTGCCAACTTATCTTGCAGTTTATCAACCGCGTTGCCCAGCCTTTCTAATGCTTGTTCGATTTCACTCATTTGGAAACAAAAAACCTTTTTATCTTTTACATTATGAGCCTATCCTTTTTCATCAAAAAAATAAATACCTCAATTGGTTGCATGCTAAACTTCTCACACTGCCAAACCTTTTATATGGGAATAAAAATTAATTTTTCATATAAAAATCCTTTTTTATCTCATTAGTGCAAACTACCATTTGAATTAGGCTGCTAAATCAGGCATTTTCTAAGCAACGTCGTTTATCCTATAAATGACAATTGCCATATTATACCTAAATTGATGACACTGAAAAAATAAGGAATTTTTTAAGATGAGCACTCCTTCAAATTTAACAGCAATGGCAAATGCTATTCGAGCACTTTCGATGGATGCTGTGGAAGCAGCTAATTCTGGACATCCGGGAATGCCTATGGGCATGGCTGATGTTGCAACCGTGTTATTTTCTAATCATCTAAAATTTTCAGCCAATAATCCTGACTGGCCAGATAGAGACAGGTTTATTTTATCTGCTGGTCATGGCTCAATGTTATTATATTCACTCCTGCATTTAACTGGCTACAAAGATATCAGCCTTGAGGAAATTAAAAATTTCAGACAATTAGGATCAAAAACAGCAGGGCATCCTGAATTTGGTCATGCCAAAGGTATTGAGACAACTACCGGACCTTTAGGTCAGGGCTTTGCAAATGCGGTTGGCTTTGCCATGGCTGAACGACATTTAAATGCAGAATTTGGGGATACGCTTGTTGATCATATGAGTTACGTGATCGCAGGAGATGGATGTTTGATGGAAGGAATTAGCCACGAGGCAGCTTCTTTTGCTGGGCATCTAAAGTTAGGTAAACTTATCGTTCTATTTGACGATAACGGGATTTCAATCGATGGCAGCACAGATATCACCACATCTGACGACATTACCCAGCGCTTTTTATCTTATGGGTGGCAAGTTTTAGAGTGTGATGGGCATAATCATCAACAGATTGATAATGCATTATCAGAAGCAAAATTAGACTCAACAAAACCATCCATTATCCGCTGTAAAACACAGATAGGGTTTGGCTCTCCTAACAGAGGTGGCACAGCTAAGATTCATGGCGCCCCCCTTGGCAATGAGGAGATGATACTTACCAGAAAAACCTTAAACTGGCCGCATGAGCCGTTTATGATACCAGAGGATATACTTTCTGACTGGCGCATAGTTGGAACGAAATGCGATCCCCAATATAGTGAATGGCAACAAAACGCTAAGGCAGATGATATAGGGGCTGCTTTTTCAAAACGGCTTGAAAATACATATGAAGCTGAAATAAAAAAAGCTATTTCAGAGTTTAAGCAAGAACTAAACGCTAATCCTCAGAAAATAGCTACTAGAGTTGCTAGTCAAAACTCAATTGAGGTTCTGCTCACAGTATATCCATCCTTGTTTGGCGGCTCTGCTGATTTAACAGGTTCAAATAATACTAAAGTTTCAGAACATACAATTTTTTCTGCTTCTGACTATAAGGGTAGATATATTCATTATGGGGTTCGTGAACATGCCATGGCTGCTGCTATGAATGGGCTTGCATTACATGGCGGCATCACGCCATTTGGAGGCACTTTCTTAGTATTTACGGATTATTGTAGACCAGCAATTCGTCTTTCTGCACTAATGCAGCAAAAAGTAATTTATGTGATGACTCATGACAGTATTGGACTTGGTGAAGATGGACCAACCCACCAGCCAGTAGAACATTTAGCTGCATTAAGAGTGATTCCAAATTTAGACATATTCAGACCTTGTGATATTGTAGAAACAGCAGAGGCATGGGAGTTAGCTTGCCTATCTGAAAGCACCCCATCAATTCTTGCTCTTTCTCGTCAAGGACTGCCACAACTTCGGTTAGATTATAAAGCAGACAATTTATCTGCAAAGGGTGGATATATTTTGCGAGAAGCGAGCACATCCCCTAAAATTACGCTAATGGCAAGTGGTTCTGAGGTGATGCTAGCAGAAGAAGCGCGTAGTCAACTGGAAGAAAAAGGGATTGCTACAAGGTTGGTTTCTGTCCCTTGCCTGGACAGGTTGTTACAACAAGGCAATGACTATATTGAACATCTTCACGGCGGCGCCAGTGCTGTTATTGCGATTGAAGCAGGTCTGGAAACTGGATGGTCTCACGCGATTGGCGCAAATGGCTTTTTTATTGGCATGAGTAATTTTGGTGCTTCTGCCCCTGCAGCTGAGCTCTATCAACATTTTGGGATAACCACAAAAGCTATTATTGACTTAGCTCAAAATCAGCTTAAACACGCTTAATTAGGGTTGCCTATTTCATTAGCCAAGGTTAGTTGGGTTTGATTTTACCTGCATGGGTAAAATTGAATAAATCTTTTTGATAAAGGCCTTTTAAGGAGAAAAAATAATGAAAATTAATGGTAACGCCATAAAACCAGGCAATGTCATCAGCCATAATGGACGCTTATGGGCAGCATCAAAGACAAGCCATGTAAAACCTGGAAAAGGCGGCGCTTTTGCACAAGTGGAATTAAGAGATATTCGCGATGGGACAAAGCTTAATGAACGGTTTCGAGCGACTGAGAGTGTTGAGCGCGTTATCCTTGATGAAGTTCAATGCACCTATTTATATGAAGAAGGTGACAGTCATATATTCATGCATTCTGAGACGTTTGAACAAATTTCGATTGACAAAAACATGATTGGAGATGCGGTTGCTTTCCTTCAAGATGGAATGAGCGTATCAGTATCCATGTATGAAGGAGAATCGATATCTGTAACTCTTCCCGACCAGACAATTGTTACCGTGATTGAAGCGGATGCTGTTGTTAAAGGGCAAACTGCTTCTTCATCATACAAACCAGCAGTTGCTGATAATGGGGTGCGAATAATGGTGCCTCCTTTCATCGAAACAGGCACCAGAATAGTCGTGAAAATTGAAGATGCGACATATGTAGAACGGGCGAAAGACTAAATTTTATGGCATTAAGATCAGCGCTAATTAACGTAATTTTCAAAGCAGCTAGTAAAGCAGCAAGACGCATGATGCGTGATTTTGGAGAGGTTGAAAATTTACAAGTCAGCCGAAAAGGGGCAGCCGATTTTGTAAGTCAGGCAGATATTTCAGCAGAACGTACGCTTCGTGAAGAGCTGGAATATGCGCGTCCTGGATGGAATATGATTTTAGAAGAGGCTGGCGAAATCAAAGGCGATTCGCAAGATGCGCCAACCTGGATTATCGACCCGCTGGATGGTACTACAAATTTTCTTCACGGGATTCCACATTTTGCGATTTCAATTGCAGTTCTAGAAAATAAGAAATTAACAGCAGCTGGCATTCTTGATCCTATTCGGGATGAATTTTTCTTTGCAGAACTTGGCAAAGGTGCTTATCTTAATGATAGAAGAATTCGCGTTTCTGGAAGAAAACAAGTTGAATCAGCTTTATTCGCAACAGGCATTCCATTTCTTGGACGAATGACCACAGAACAAGAGACTAACTTCATTAATCAGTTAAATTATGTCATGCCACGATGCGCTGGCATCAGAAGATTTGGTTCTGCTGCACTTGACCTTGCGTGGGTTGCGGCTGGTCGTTATGATGGATATTGGGAACATGGTCTTCAACAGTGGGACCTTGCTGCTGGTGCATTGATAGTCCGAGAAGCAGGCGGATTTGTTTCTGATTTTTCTTCGCGAGACACCGTGTTGCAAACAGGAAACATTGTTGCAGCAAACGGCGGTTTGCATGTCCCGTTGCTAAAAATGCTTAGGGCAGGTGAAAAAACATAATCTATTTCCCTGAAGATTTAATTAGCGTGTTTTAAGATAAGCTAATTGATGTTTTTATTTAGCTTTTCTTTATCAGTCATATTCCTGCCATTGTTTTACGTAATAACTTTGTTGTAGTGTTATTCTATCTTCATTGGTAGAAATAATGTTGTTGCGTTTTAGGGATTTGAGCTTTTTATTGGGGGAATGCTAATGATGACAGATCCACGTTCTTTTTTGATACGGATGATTTCCGTCCTAGGTATTTTTATAGTCATCTGCGGATTTTTGTATGATCAAATTTATACCAGCTTTATGGGAAATCCTATCTTAAACGGAACAATCATTGCCACCGCCATTATCGGAGTCATTTACATTTTTAGGCAAGTATTTCTTCTGGTTCCAGAAGTTAAATGGCTTAGCGATGTTCAACGAACCAGAACATTAAACAAAAAAAATATAAAACCAGTGCTACTTGCAACTGTAAATGTGATGCTTGCGGACCAAACAAATGAGCGGCAATTATCAGCACAGTCTCTCCGCTCGGTGCTTGACGGAGTTGCTGCACGGTTAGATGAAGGGCGTGAAACTTCTAGGTATATGATTGGTTTGCTTATATTTTTGGGGCTGCTTGGTACCTTTTGGGGACTGTTACAAACTATCGGCGCTGTTGGCAGTGTAGTTGATGGGTTAAGTAACTCCAATGTTGATTTTGACAAGATGATGGATCAGTTACGTTCTGGTCTTGACGCCCCTTTAACTGGAATGGCAACAGCATTTTCATCGTCCCTTTTTGGATTAACTGGCTCTCTTGTTCTTGGATTTTTGGACCTGCAACTAGGTCAGGCAATGGGGCGTTTTTTTAATGAAGTTGAAGATTGGCTTTCCTCTTTTGCAAGATATAATGACATGAGAGGGCAAGATAGCCAGCCGCATCTTGATAGCCGTCTAATGTCAGATGGGTTGAATGAGGAAGGCGCTCGCGCGTTAATTCAGCTAGCACGAACCATCGAGCGTTCTGAAAAATCGCGAGAGGCGACTGAGGCACAACTTGATAAACTAAATATTCATTTAGGAATGCTTTCAGAACAAATGACAGATGATAAACGTGTAAGAGATCAACTGATTTTATTAAATAGCCGCTTAGAAACATTAGGAAGTCAGATTATAAATGCATCAAAGGAACAACAAGATATAATTGGCACTGATTTACGCTCTCTTGCTTCTTCAATAGAGCGCCTAATTGTAAAAAATATAGCAAGTGAGAAATAATTCATGTCACTTTCTCGCCTAGGTAATCGTGGACGCCCTGGTGATTTTACTTGGCCAGGATTTGTTGACGCATTAGCCAGTTTATTAATGGTTTTTGTCTTTGTTTTGATGGTTTTTGTAATCATTCAAGCAAATTTATCTTTCCGAATTTCTGGACAAGATACCAGAATATCAGCCCTTCAAGATGAACTGCTTGAACTTGGCGAATTATTAAATATTGAACGACAGTCGACTTCAAAATTATCTACAGAACTATCTCAAGCCAGACTGCAAATCAGCAGCTTAATAGATAATAATCAGCTATTACAATCTGAAATTGCTACATTACAATCTGATCTTTTAGATAAAGAAAGTGAAATAACGGCACAGCAAGCAGATATCAAATCATTCAGCTCACAAATTATCGAATTGGAGGCTAATCTTCAGCAAACAAATAGCCTTGCTGAAACGCGATTAGGTGAGATTAAAGATTTAATCAGCCGCCTTGCCGCAAGCCAGAAGGCCTATGAAGCTCAAGCAGATAGTCTTGAGAAAATGGAAAACGAATATAATCAAAGTCTTGCTCAAATTATGAAGCAGGATAAGACAATAACTAAATTAGGGGTAGAACTAACTGAACTAGCAGATCAAAATCTTCTGAGTGAAGCAGAGTTAGCTGAAAAACAACGTTTATTACTAATCGCTGAACAAGCATTGCTTGAAAAGATAAAAGCGTTAAATACAGCCAATAATACCAGCAAAGAGGCAAAAGCTGAGATCGAAAGATTATTAGCGAATACGACCGCACTTAAAGAAGAATTACAAAAGTTAAATAGTTTACTTGCTGATAAAGAAAGGCAATCCATCAATGATAAAATTACGATTGCTGACCTAGGAAAAAAATTAAACTCTGCATTAGCATCCCGTGTCCAAGAGTTACAAAAATTTCGATCTGAATTTTTTGGGCAATTGAGCCAGGTTTTAAAAGACAGGACAGAAGTACGTGTGGTTGGTGATCGCTTTATCTTTCAATCAGAAGTTTTATTTGCCGCAGGTCGGGCTGATATAAGCAACGCTGGAAAAGAGCAACTAGCAAAAATTGCATCTGCAATAGAAGAAATAGAAAACACAATTCCTGAAAATATTCCATGGGTTTTGCAAATTGAAGGTCACACAGATAGCGACCCAATTGCAGAAAATCCGTATTTTAGAGATAATTGGGATTTATCAACAGAACGAGCACTTTCAGTTGTTCGGTTTCTGCGCTCACAAGGCATTCCAGCGAATAGACTAGCTGCAACAGGATATGGAGAATTTCAACCAATTGATAATAGCAATACAGAAACAGCCAAACAAAGAAACAGAAGAATTGAGTTAAAACTTACTCAGCGAGTTGTGCCCGAATCTTAATCCTTTAATACTTTTAGCTAATTCATTTGAATAATAAAAAAATCTAGCTAGCAAAAGTATGAAAAAGATAACTTATCTCTCCTGTAAAACACTTACATACGGCTCACCATTAAAATGGTCGGTAAAATGGCCATTCAAATGGCCAGTAAAATGGCTGGGTGTGTTGATTTTATGCCTTTATTATAATTTTTTCCTATCTACACAGGTGTTTGCTGCTGAAATTCAATGGCATCGAATTAAATATCAAGCGACACACCCTCTGGTGATAATACAAGATGAAATCTATCTACCCATCCTTCCTGAGCAGATATCACCTCTTGGCTCAACCTCATCTACCCCTATAATTCCAGAACAAAATCAGCTGTTTGACATTAGTCAATTTGCTGATGAACCCCCCTCAGCCATTAGCAACACAGATGCAGATACAAATTCACAAAATGAAATAGCTACGCAGAATGCCCCCATCATTAGCACTCATTTTTTGGCACGAAAAATTTATCCCTTCAGCCCCTCTTCAACAGAAATATTTATAAATGAGAAACATTATCAGCATTCAAGCA
>ERZ887849.3915-NODE-3915-length-10828-cov-11.605495_pt1 | contig 10828 bp, 4 predicted proteins | sample MGYA00521267_ERZ887849 | MGnify/ENA primary metagenome ERZ887849 (study PRJEB32303, sample SAMEA104408601) | aquatic metagenome | biome: Brackish water; feature: Pelagic; material: water | place: Baltic Sea | collected 2014-06-06T16:11:00 | depth 2,863 m ... | reverse complement strand
CGATCAGATCATCCTCGCCGTATGGAGAGACAGGGGGCTCGGCGGTGCCGTTGTCCCCTTCTTCCATACGGTTGAGGAGTTCGCCATCGTCGTCCTTACCCGCTGTATTCCCCGGGGGGGAGTGTACAGCGGCTTGGGCCGCGATGGTTTTCTCTCCCTCAGTGTCCGAAGACATACTGGGGTTGTTGTGTATACGTGTGCCGACGGAGTCGGTGATACGCGTATATACGGTGGTCAGAGGACGTAGGCTTGCAGTGCGCCGACGAGGTCGGTGATGCACTGAAAGCTTAGTCTTGGGTCAGAGGACACACTCTCTCAAACGTGCCGACGGTGTCGGTGATACGATGAGAAGAGTATGTCTTGAGGGGGGGTGTACACCTCAGCGTAACCTGAAATGAATCAGGTATCACTGCAGTGATATGCCGGTGAGGGCGGTAGTTGTATGAACTATCTTTTTAAAAGATGTCAGAAATCAAGCTACGGTGGGTGTATACATAAGGGGGGTGAGCACGGTGTGCTCGGCAGTATATATAAGGAGAGAGAAGAAGAGAGATAAGTGTGAGGAGTGTGGGAGGACTATGTCCAGATCCACAGACCATCACGGATTATTATTGGATAAGTATAAATCTATTTACACGAATGATGAGGCATTTGGCTTAGCGGGCCAAATTGCCCCATTGACTCATTCTATCATAAATCGGGCAGCTCCGGGCTTAGCGGGCCCGTAGCTCCGGCGCCTGACCCGCTGGCTTAGGGCCTCTAAGCCAGCGGCTACAGCGAGATGTATACGGATACAAGACAGCGCCTGTAGGGACAAATGGTCCTAGACTACAGGGCTATCAGGGTGACTCAGGCGCGGGCCTGGCAGGCTTGCTAGGCCGCTCCAGGGCGCGCCCATCACTGGGCTGTTAAGCCCCACAGCACCTATCTTCTGACATGCCCCTCGTCCCAGATAATTCGGTAATTATCGCAGGGCGTAATCTAAGATAGTTGTAAGGGGCGCGATTTCCCTTATAGTTACTAACGGTGCCCTATCCAGAAACGTAGTCCTAGAGCACCTCACTACTGTATGTCCGCTTCAGGAAATCTTAGCTCCTTCCGCATCTTCATCCAATAGGCACCTAGTCGGAATCTTAGCCCGACTAGCCCTACCTCACTGTACTCTATCCAGAATCATAGCCCTAAAGTACAGCTCGAACTCGCACACACCCACTTGCAGTTATTACATCGATAAATTAATTTAATTTTTACATCGTAGCTATTTGTAACGGCCATTGGGTGACCGGACCATCACGGTCCTCATCCTACGCTGAATCATCGCCGGCGCAGGGGACCAGGCATGCCTCTCGCATGTAACTCCTGGCTCTCCGGGAATCGTAGCCCCTAAAGTCGGGGATCTTGGCCCCTAATGGTATTCTAAAACTTCTGTCTCCACTTTTGGAGTCTGAAGACGTTACTTTCGGGGCGCACTGCTTAGAATAGACAGGCACCCCTGGCATTGGCATATTTCCTCATTAGATCTGAGAAATAGCACTGGTGCCACTGACTTTTCCACCGCCACATCTGGGGTAGTTTCGTGGCTCGTGCCTAGCGCAATTGCGAGTGCAATTGACTTGTCGCTAAGGCGGCCTTCGGCGTTGAGAACTATGCCCCTAAGCAGGATAGTCTCGTACAGCTCTTCATTTGGCACTGGCCCTTCCCAGACTTGGAGGTCTTGGTTGGGATACGGTGCTTTGCTGGTGGCCTTGCCATGGTCTTTTCCATTGGGCACGGTCCACGCTCTCTTGAAATGCACATCGCGCAATCTGTTAGCTTTGCTTTCGCTGCTTTCAGTGGCGTAGTTGGCAAGAGGCGGCGCCGGTGTGATGTAGTACCGTAATCGTATCGACTCGGGTAGCCTACGGTACACCTCGGCTATGAACCAGCCCTGGTCGCCTGGGGAGTCGTTGCATATGACCAACTCACCAGGTTCCAAAGGCGGATCCCCTTTCCTGAATTTAGACGGGCCTTGTTTGTGGCTGTTGTCAGTGGGATCGAATTCGTCGGGGTCAGCGGGCATGTGTTTAGCAGGTACAATCATGGAGATGTCCCTGGTAAACTCTCTGCCCTCGTATGAGATTGTGTACTGTCTATCTCTATTTTTAACCTTGCTTTTAATGGTGGCAGGGCCATGATAGAACGACAGGTGCTTTCTCTTGCGGCCTTTCTTTTTCACTTCCTCTTGTGAAGGGGGTTTGTAAAAATATACAGACTGGCCGTCTTGTAGTAAATTGACGTCGTTTCTTTTGTTCGCCGAGTTGAGATTCTCGGAATTCATGCGACGGTGCCATTCTGAATTGGCTTGGGCTATTTGGGCAAACTCGTGAGCAATTTCTATTACTTTTTTTGGTAAGCCTTTTTCCCACAGCTTGGCTGCGTCCGTACTCATGCCCTCTTCGGCATCGAATTGTAACCTCGGTAGGTCCATTCGGGCTTCCGAAATGGTCCTGGCTTTTAAACCGTGGCCAGCTTGGAATGGTGACATTTCTATGACCGAATTGTACGTGACATTGTGAGCGAAACTGATACATTGCAAGTATTCTTTTATGTTTTTATATTCTGAATCGCTTGCAACGCGTAGCATGTGCCCTATGGTTTGGTTTACCCGTTCTACGATGGCATTGCCCCTAGCGTTGTGACCTCCTGTGGTAATTTGTGTTACCCCAAGGTAGGCATTCATTGCTGAGACTACGCCATCTACAAATTCGGGTGCTTCGTCACTTCGAAGTGTGAGGGGCACGCCTTTTGTAAACACTAGGCCGGATAGTAAGGCTTTGGCTACGCCTTCTTGTTTACGGTCTTTTAGGAACCAAAGTAAGATTTCTCTGGTAACTAGATCTATGGCTACTAATATTTCACCATCTTTGTGGCCATAAAAATCTATTCCGTAGTTTTGCCTTGGAAGCGGCAGTTCTGTCTGCTGGATGGCCTGGAAGTCCGCGTGTAGGTTCCGTCGGCGGACCTGGGCGGCTTGGCAATCAGGGCAAGACTGTACAGTTTCTAAGATCTGTTTTTTCATTTTAGGCCAGTAGTACCTTTGCTGTAATGCATGGAGCACCCGCGGTGCCCCCACATGCAAGACAGTCAGGTGCTCTTGCTTTATCAACCTGTCCCTCTGTGACACAGGTACTATGATTAATAATTTGCCGTTTTTTGTTTCAACTGCTTTGAGTTTTGCAGGATATCCTTTCCGGCCATACATGACAACTTTGCCTCCTTCGGGAGGTTCAATATTGTGTTGATGGCCGACCCACTTACTGTACGGGTCCGGTGGTGGGCTCCCTACGAAGGATTGCGTGCCTTTCGTGGGGATGCCGTGTTTGCACCCTACTGGTTTTACTGTAGTGGGGTTCTTTGCCTGAGGTTTACTGGCTTTTGCGGCCTGTAGCCTCGTTACGGCGTAGCAAATTGCTGAAACCTCTGGGGTAACTGCCCCGTCCTTCATCAAGGCATCCAAAGACATTAGAGATTTATCTACGAAGTCTAGGTAATCTTGACTGGGATCGGGGGATTGGAGCACACCAGATTCGGTGACAGTCCCTTCTTTACTTTGTTGTGAAAATAATACAAGGGAGGGTTTCTCGAGAAGTGTGTGCTCAGGGTGGCTGACAAGCCACGCTAGCGATAAAGGGGATATGATAATGCACGGCATTTGTTTCCTCCTTTTTCTGACTTCTTCGTCGACCTTGCCATCGGCTCCACGATCGATTTCCTGTAGTAGATCTATCGGGACTAGGGCCGCAAATGGTCGGTTTAGCTTGATGAGACTAGCAATTTTGTGAGTTATTTTGTCAGCGAATGGGGCCAAGATTACAAAATCACATGGTCCGGCGGCGTCCGCCCGAACTATGCTTATTGGGTTTCTTGGCTTCCTCCATCTCTGAACTATGCGAGCTGCAAGAACGGTGTCCTTTTCTGCGTTGACTCGGATGTTGGGCAGTTCCTTAACCGATGTAGGTAAGTTCTCTAGGAGAATATCTAAAACGGCCGGTAGCTGCAGCCTGTAGAATCCTTGGCCTCTGGGCAGCCGGCTTAATGCATCGGCTAGCCCGTGGGGCGGACTCAAATGAGCCCCAGCTTTGTATAGAGTTTGAACCATGTCGGCGAGATCTTGTGTCTCGTGTATCCGCCATGATGATAAACGCCCTTTGTTGCTGAGGCTGCCCTTGTACGTAGACGGCGCGTGATCGGTGTAGATCGTGGTGCCGGCGTTGACGTCCTGGGTTTCAATTAAATTGCGAAAGTGTTCTAGGCAAAGTAACCTGGCCAGTGCTTCTCGGTAGAAGCATGGAAGCTCTCTTTCGTGGGCGGTCCAGGCCTTGGATATCCACTCCACTACTCTCTTAGGTTCTTTGCTAAGAAGCCGATGACGGCCTTCGTCTTCGTGCTGCATGTCGGTTGGTTCGTCTGCGTATTGATATGCACACGCACCCCAACCGTACTCACAAGCATCTACTTCAATGAACAATCTGCGTCCGGACACCTTATTCCAGAGGAACAGGTTCTCGTTCAGCATCATGCTCTTGAGACGATTAAACGATATATCATAGGCTGTTCCCGCCAGCCAGGGCTTGGGAAAGACAACCTTGTCTCTGGTTAATTCGTGCAGCGGAGCTGCTACCAAGCCGTAATATTGACAGTAGTGTGCCATTTGTTGTGTGCAGCCTAGAAAAGCCTTGACATTGGTCACGCTTTCTGGGATGGCACAGTTCCTGATCGGATCTAGGTTTTCATCCTTGGGCCTAGTTTGATCCTTGGATATGGTGTAGTTGTGGAAACTGATTTCCGTTACACCAAAGATCATCTTGCTGGCCTTCACCTGTATGCCAGCCTTCTGGAAGCAGATGACAATGGCTTTCAGCAAATCAAAAAGTTCCTCCAAAGTGTCCGCACCCGCCGCTACGTCATCAGCGAAGGTAGCGTAGCGGTGGCGGAGTTCTTTAGGAAGGTACCGATCGAAAGCCCGGTAATAGGCAGTTTGTTGAACCGTGGATGCGGGTCTGGTACCCATCGTTAGACGATCCCACGCAAACACACCTTCGTGTGTCTGGAATGCGGTCATTCGACGGGACTCGTCATCGAGTGGTATTGACCAGTACGCATTGGCAGCATCCACTTTGAGGAAGTACTTGTAGTGATGTAGCTTCTTAATCTCGTTTAGGGCTAACGGTAAAGTACTAGGTGTTGGTTTGAGGCACTCATTAATTAGAGCGTTCATGGTGACCCGGTACGACGTAGGATCCGCGCTTTTAAGGGCACCGGGATCTCTTTTGGGCACTATCACTAGCCGACTGAGGCACCTGGGATTGTCACATCGCGACACTACCGGGGTGCTTCTGACGAAGTGCTCTAGTACCTTCTGTGTGGCCGGTTTACCGTGGTAGTACATAGCCTTAATTGACGGTAACGGCCGTGGGTTGCGTCCCGTAGTATATTCGTCTCTAAGTTCGAACTTATAAGGACGGTCCACAAACTCAGTCATGATCCGAGGGGCTCCATTTTTGGTGGGGAAAACTTTGTCTTCCCCTACATATGTTTTTAGCCAATCGGTTACCCGTATTTTTAACGGAGGCGGTACTGGTGGCCCGTACTCCATGGCTTCGAGGCTCCACTTACTAACTCGAACGCCGTCCACAAGCATCATGTCTAGATCTGATGACCCAGAGGATTCTATCCCCTGTTGGTTAACTATGGCTTGCAACTGTATTTCGGTCATGTAGCATCGGTAGTTGCCTGCGTCAAACGCGGACAGCTCTTCTACAGGTGCATACGCCGGAAAGGCAGCTCTTACCAAGTCATCACAATCGTGGAGTTGATATGGCTGATTATCTTGGGTATTGTCGAGCTGAAAGCTCGTACTTTGTGGACCCCTTCGGGGGTTGATATCTTCCACCATGGCTTGATAGTCTTCGTATGCCATGTCCCGCACTACTCTAGGCGTGCACCTGCACTGGCATTCGTCGTGAATTTGCCAGGCAAGCTCCTCTACCTCTAGCTGTGCCAGTAAGCTCTCGTGATGCTCACTACGTCGAGCCTTGCCCTTCTTGCCAACCTTGGGTTTGGGTTTTCCGCTTCCCATTGGTTTGGCTAGTTTGGCTTGGCTTTTCTTATTGTCCTCTGTCATGGGCGGTGCTACCCTTCGTAGCATGGGTACCCTTCCCGCGCAGGACTCTCTGTTGTGGTAATTGGAGTCGATGCCCTCTTCCACTATGGTTGATAAACAAATTAAGTAGAAGGGATCTTCGCTCTTCCTTTGATTGTCGTAAGCGTAAGCTAGGCGCACTAACGTATTACCGCTAGCGTCCCTGGCGTACGACTTACCAACATCTTGGTACCAAGAGGTAGTTTCCTCTATTGTTCTCATACGCATTGGTCTCATGCCGTATTGAGATGCTGGTCTTATATCATGCAGCTCGCTTCTGCTTATCATGTTGAATGCCCCGCATGAGTCGAGGAACTGTGTTCTCTCAACCCATGCGTTGGTTGCTGGGTCTTTCACCATGTGCATTGCGGTGCAGACCTTTCCTAATTTTACATTTTGCTCACTGTCATTGTACTCCGTACTGTGTAAGAACCAGAACGTGTCACTGAGCGTCCCCTCGCAAACAAATCCAATATCGGTAGGGGTTACCCGTGACCGGGATATGTAATTGTTTGGGAGGGGACGAGCGGTGGGTCACTCGCTGTCTTCAGAGTCGTGTTGACCTCTACTGGTCTGACTATAGTGATCGATTGGGTCATATTCACCCTGATTAGACTGGTCGTGATCGCCTGTGTCATTGGTAGACATGGCCGTATCCTTGTCTGTTGGGGAATTTGCTTCTGTTTCTGAGGAAGTACCATTTTCTGGGTCGTCGAAGAAATCGTCTTCGACGGCACTGTCACCTGCTCCCTCGTCAGAATCATGAAAAAAATTTTCCTCTTGATTTTGGGTTTCGGAGGTGAAATATGACTGTACTGTGAGCGGTGCGTAAGTAGCGCCGGTCTGGTAGATACTGTTGGTCTCCTCAAGAATTGCAGTAAGTCCTGGATGTTCACTTAACCTTTCCATGATTATAGGTATGTTGTCATGGTGGTCTCGATCATCCTCGTCGCAATTGCCTCTGCATTCGTCCTCGCCGCACTGGTGGCAGCAGGACAAACCGTAGGTTTTTACAACTTTCATGGCTGAGCTTCGTAGATCTTTTTCTGGAAATGCCTGGGTCATGTAAGTTTTGAAATTACTGTGCTTACTATGTCCCATGGATTCCTTACTGAACCGTGCATTTGACTTTTTGTCTGGACAGTCCGAGGCATAGTGTCCCATTTTGTTGCAGCTGTAGCATTTAACAGTACTTAGGTTTCTAGTAGATAGAGATTTTGGTTGCATTGAGCTAGAGCCGTTATGGGTTTTATTTTGCTTCTTTTGGGGTTTGGGCTTAAATGCGCCATTTCCCTTTTGGGTGGACAGTTGCCTATTACCCGCATCACCTTTATGTCGCTTGGCACTGTTCCTGTAGTGACATTGCGAGGTAGTGTGGGTCCTGTGAGCTTTTCTGTCTATGCACCCTTGGTTCGTACAGTAATCGCTTGGTGCCACGCCCTTGTGGGGGTTGCGACGATTGGCGACTTCCTTTTTACGGTGCTTCTTTTTTGGCGTTTTATGAGGGTCGGAGTTTGTGCTTTCCGCCCTTTTCTTTTTCTGCCCTTCCTTTTCCCCTACCTTCTTAGTGAAGGCTGGATTATTATAATTAGGTGGAGGAATGGCATTGCCGTGGATATCTTTCTTTTGAGAGTAACGGGCCTTATTGAATGCCAGTACGGTGGCGTCCGGCTCTTCAAAAGGAGGAAGCACCGATTTGTTGGTAAGAAGGAATTGCTCGAAAAATGTGGCGTCAAAGACACCGGTTTGATAGTCCTCGATCCTTCCTTTTTCGTAATCCTCGAGGGTACTCATTCTGTGGGAGATAGCAAGTGACTCGGCGAAATTGATGTTGCCGACATATGTATCTTTCCATAATGATTTTATTTCTTCTTCGCTGAAGTCTGTCAGGCCTTCTCTAGCCTCTATCAGCTGAGATATCTGGGACTTCAGGCGATTCAGCCATTGGTGCAGAGATTCCTTTTTGTAGCGGACGACCGTTTCAAAGGCTCTTTTTAGCTCCTCAATATGGCTGGTGTTGTCCATGGTGTAATGTGTGGTGACATGATCCACGATGATCTGAGCGGTGAAAGGCTCTGGATCTTGACCGTCATCTCTGGTGCGTTGCGCGCGTAGATAACTCTCGTGGATTTGCTCCAACTCTTTCTTGACACCTTTGTCTGAGAAGGTATGGAATGCCCAGCAATAGACTTCGGAACAGATCTCCCGAATTTTGGCTAATGTGCTAGTGAAATCGAGGACTGTCCTGTCGTACATGGCTGGAGTAACGTTGTTTCTGGTGGTGCTGGGTCGAGCACTTAAATTGTAATGCATGTTCGTGTGTCTGATGGCTACGTCCGTGTCCGAGTCGTTGGGATTTTCTAGGAACATATGCTCAGCGATCACACCTGATGCCAGGCTGGCTAGTCGTTTTTTATCTCTTTCATCTGCTGTCAGGGACGAGGAGTTAAGAGTATTAGAGTCGCCTTGTAATAATGCTTTGCTGGCACCTTTTACGCCGTAACCTTTGCGAATTGAGTTAATGTAATGGTCTAGGGTAAGGGTGCGTAGCCTGAGGTGGTATTTGTCCCACAGGTACTTGGGCATTTTATTATCTCGGTTGTATTTAAACCGGTATGTTTTTGCAGCCTTAATGCTGGCTCGTAACAGTGCCTTGGTGTTGTCGTCCCCTGATACGCGGTCAGGATTTAAGCTGAAAAAATACATATTATTTGTGAGGTCCGTGATAAAATCTGGGTCCGACACTTTAAGTGCTGCCGGATTGGATTTTGGGAACGGTACCTTTTCTGGTGCGTTAGAGAGCTCTAAGAGCTGATTATTTACCGCGTGGTTGAGCATCGCTTTCGCCCTATCTTTTGTGGACGACGATGCGGACATTTTTCTTGAATTTATATAAAGATCAGATAGTTAGCGCTTTTGGTCGGCTAGTATCGTCGTTATTATGTAAATGCTGTGTATATATATGTTTAGTACGGTTGTTCGATACGGTGGTAAGGAACACCGGAGAGTGCTCTAGGTTACTCTACTTTTTCTCGGTCTCGACCACAGGTTTGGCTCCCCCTTGCTCGCTGTCTGGAGTACTTGGGATGGAGGCGCTGCTGGGTGGAGCCGCTTCATTTTGCTGCTGCGATGCAACTGCTTGTTGTTGTTGGAGACGTTGTACCATTAGCTTTGCTTGGGCCAACTGAAAATCCAAAGTGGTAGCTGCGTCTGGTTGCGCGAGCATGGGTTTCCCATGGCGAGCAGAGGTTAGAGATGCTTTGGGAATAACGCGAGCAGAGGTTTCATGCGCGATTGTCTCATTTGTTGCCTGAGCCGGGGTTGCAGGAGCTGGGCTGTCACCGAACGTGACGGCCTTGGACGCTTCTGTGAGTGGCTTGACTACTTTTTGGCGTTTTCCTGAGCTTTTGCCCGCGCCTGGCCATTTTGCGCCTTCTTGAGGCCTCGCATCACGCTGCTTCCTTTTCTTGTTTTTGGAAACACTGGCGAAGCTCTCGGTGCACTTGGCGAGCTTCGCTCGAATAATTTCGTACTGCAAGGAGTAGACGTCGTAATGGAAGTGTGTCGGGGCTAGCTGGCGCAGTTCTTGTAGGGACTTTAGGAGAGTCTCCATTTCACTGCGTTCGCGCGACAGAGGCTCCGGCACGACATCTTCGAGTTTCCACAGGGCGTTGAAAGGTTTCTGTTCAATTGGCACGAAGTATTGTGCAAACTTTGCGATGAAAAGTAGTAGCACTTCGGTGGTATTGACAGGTTCTCCTTTTTTGAGATCGTCCGAATACTTGTAATTAGCTGGGTCGAATCCTTGGGATGTTTCTTTGCCACCCTTTGTTTGCTTTTGTGCGAACGAGTGGGATGCAAAGTGGTTCGTCAGGCCGTAGATTTCCTTTTTAACACCTAGTATCGACGATCTGGAGTAGCCCTTTTGAAAAGGGTAGTACGATCCGGGCCAGAACTCCACCCTCTGAGAGACGGTGTTGTAACGGTGGGAAAGTACTATCTCTTCGGTGAGTTTTACCCCTTTCTTGTTTTTTGTGCCATCCGAAACAGCGTAGCTGTGGTTGGGGTCTAGATGGGATACTAAACGCTCCTTAGTCGGGAAGGCGATAAGAAGGTCGTTGACCAACTCCTTGTTTTTTCCGATAACAAGCTTCCCTTTGATCTTCGAAGCGAGCGCTTTGAGCTCGAGGCGTGGATCATCAGTTGCAAGTAGCGCCGAGAAAAGCGCTTGGTCCTTTTTATGGGCTTCTCTAATGGCCTTGAAAAGTGGCGCAGCTAGCGGAGTGCCCGGAGCTGTGTCAGACCAGACGTAATGTCCGTCGAGCTTCTGGTTGGCTTCTTGGCTAAGAGCTTCGGTAGTTGCTTTGTCACAACCCCAGACATCGGGTTTTTCTAAAGGCCTTTCGAAAAGGGAGGTCTTAACGGGGGTAGAACTTGGGCTAGACGTGATTTTGCCTTTGCCTTTTCCGCGGCCCTTGCCCTTCTTGCCCTTGCCCTTGCCTTTGCCCTTACCCTTGCCGTCCTTGCCATTACCCTGGTGAGGTGGCTGGCTGTAGTTATGCTTGGGAGGGTTGAGATGCCAGGTTTGATATTGTTGTGGCTTGGAGGCGATGTCGAGGAGCTTCATGACCATGTCTTCGAGAGCAT
>ERZ887849.3908-NODE-3908-length-10842-cov-5.756466_pt1 | contig 10842 bp, 12 predicted proteins | sample MGYA00521267_ERZ887849 | MGnify/ENA primary metagenome ERZ887849 (study PRJEB32303, sample SAMEA104408601) | aquatic metagenome | biome: Brackish water; feature: Pelagic; material: water | place: Baltic Sea | collected 2014-06-06T16:11:00 | depth 2,863 m ... | reverse complement strand
GCCGAGAACCAGGCGGGAGCTGGCGGCAGCGGTGGACGTATTGGAGTCAGTGGCACAGCCTGTGCGAACTACCAAAGCTGAGAAGATTCCCACACGTGAGAAAAAACAATAGGTACTCTTTTCAGATATTGACGTGTTACCGCATACATCACCTAAAAAGAGATTCACTGTCTTAACTTTGGCTGCATGGCAAACGAACATCAAAAAGCATGGAGTCGTGAGCAGGCTTCTAAGGGAGCGGACATCGGCAAGCTGCCTGATGTTGTCAGCCCAGAGCGTAAAGAATTTTGCAGGTTGGACTTGCTGGGATTCTTGACATCGTATTTCCCAGAGACAACAGGGTTGAAGCCATTTTCAGGTGAACAGAAAGCCGCCATTGAAAGAATCCAGATTGCAATGTTGCAAGGTGGTTCACGGGTGCTAAACCTGTTTCCGCGTGGATTTGCCAAAACCACAATCAGCGAAAACGCCGCAATCTGGGGGATGCTCTACGGGCATTGTAAATTCATTCCAATCATTGGCGCGGATGAACACGCGGCGAAGGATAACATTGAATCAATCAAAGTGGAGTTAATGACTAACGAGCTACTTGAGGAGGATTTTCCAGAAGTCATTGTTGCTGTTAAGCACTTGGAAAACAAAAGCCAGCGTTGCCGTTCGCAAACGTATCAAGGTGAGCTAACCCACATGCAATGGGGCCAAGATACAATTGTCTTTCCGAGCATCAAACACAACAAGGAATGGACGAAAGCCAGCGGCGGCATTCTGACTGCCAGGGGATTAACTGGCAGAATCCGTGGCATGGGGCACAAGCGACCGGACGGCACAAAGCAGCGACCTGACTTCGTTATTATCGATGACCCGCAAACCGACATATCGGCAATGTCTCCAGCACAATGTACGAAGCGATTGAACCTAATCAGGAAAGGGGTGCTGAGACTGGGCGGACATCAGACGCAAATATCTGCGGTGATGAATGCCACTGTGATAATCGAGGATGACGCGGTTGACCAATTGGCGGACCATGTGAAGCATCCCGAATGGGAAGGCTTGCGAATACCAATGCTCAAGCGTGATGCTGACGCACATGAGACGTTGTGGCTAGGAGAATATGCAGACATTCGCCGGACGTACAATCCAGAAGATCCACATGACCGCAAGCGGGCAATCGATGACAGTAACAAGTTTTACGCAACTAATCGGATTGCGATGGATGCCGGAGCTGTTGCGACGTGGGCCGAGTGTTATGCCGATGACGAGGTTTCAGCGGTACAACATGCCTACAATATCAGGATTGACGATGGCGAAGACGTGTTTGCTTCTGAATGCCAAAACAAGCCAATTCGTGTTGGTGCTGATTCTGAGTTTTTATCTGCTGGTGATATTAACCGCGACCGTTCAGGAACGTGGACTGACTTCCCGGCAGATGTCCGCACAGTTGGTTTTCATATCGACGTTCAAAAGCGGTTATTGTATTGGACCGTGGTTGGCATCACAGACGACTTCCGAATTTTCCCTTTGTACGGCACATACCCAGAGCAGAACAACAACAACTTCGAATATCGTTCTGTAAAGCGTTCCATTCAGCAGGTACATCGAGGGTTGAGTGAAGAACGTGCGTTGGAGAAAGCGTTGTGTAATTTGCTTTCAGACCTGACGCAAAGAAAGTGGAAACGCCAGGACGGAGTTGAAATCGGCTACGACGTGGGGCTTGTCGATGGCGGATATCAAACAGGCAGTGTGCGTTCAGCGATTGACTCAATGAAGCAGGGCAACAAACTATTTTGTCTGTTTGGTCGTGGAGTTCGTGCTGCTGACGTTCCGTTGTTGCAGCGGCAAAAAGCGAAAACGGAAATCAGAAGCTCAGACGCTGCCATTCCGTGGCTGATAAAACTTGACCCTACAACACGGGGGGCCAGAAACGTATTCAACGACGTTAACAGCATGAAGACGTTTTTGCATAGGCGGATTTCAACGGATGCTGGACGTGCCGGCTCGTTTGAATTGCCGCGTGGTGATCATCGTCGTTTTTGCGAACATCTGGCAAGTTCGGAATACCCAACGGAAACACATGGGCCACATGGAACGGTGATGGAATGGCGAATGTTTCCCGGTGCACCAGACAATCACTGGCTCGATACAACATGCGGTGCCATTGTTGCGGCGTCGATTAGTGGCAAAGTTTCATTCAATCGCAGCGGACCTGTTCAGCCGAAAACCACCAACCGAAAAAGGGTACGTTATTTATGAGTAAGACACGTCGAAAAACAAAACCAGCATCATCAACGCAGACTAACAACTTGTCGTTTAAGACACCGGAAACAGAAACAGACTTAGAGCCAATCGGCTGTGCCGTTGTTGAGGAAGTGCCAGCGGCGTGCCCTCGATGCAAAAGCACGAAGCGGACAAAGTTGGAAGGCTCGCTTGTTAGAAACATCAGTGGCGTATCACGGGATGGAATGCCATTCAGCCGAGTACGTTGGAGCTATTGCACTTGCGTTGATTGCGAACAACGTTATCGGGTTATTAGACGTGAGAACGTCAGCACTTAAGTGTTTCGCATGGCGAAATCAAACATATTGCGTTTTGCGGAATCGTTGTGAGACTTTAGATATGGCAACACTACAGACATTGAGAGAACGGCGAGACGCTCTTGAGGATGCAATTGCATCGGGCGTTATGTCGATTACTGTTGACGGGCAGACAACAACGTTTGCAAGCGTTAAGGAACGCACAGCGATTCTAAACCGACTCAATGATGAAATAGCTCGATGTACGGGGCAAGCCACAAAGCGACCAGTTGCGGCAACGATTAACATGGGGGGCAACCGATGACCCCACAAGCAAGAGCGTTAGCACGTCAGCGGTCAGTTGTTGGTAATCGAAACCGAATGCTTTCCAGTGGTTACGATTCCGTTAACCCTGGAACGAAACGAAAATCCGTTAGTTCAATCCTCAAACATGAAGACCGGCAACTTAAGAATAACGACCGTCACAAGATTATCGGCAGCACTAGAAATCTATGCCGCAATTTTGCACTGGTGGCGTGGGCTATTCGTAAACACCTGGACTATGTTTCAGCGTTTGATTTTCAGATGCGGACAGATGACGACGATTTGAATAATCAAATTGAATCGCTCATGAAAGTCTGGCAGCGTCCGGCAAATTGCGATGTGTGCGGGCGGCATTCGTTTAGCAAGATGCTGAGAATGTTCGAAAGTCGCCGAACGGTTGACGGTGACGTGTTTGCCTTGAAATTGCAAACGGGCAGTTTGCAAGCCATTGAAGGCGACAGGATACGACAGCCAGACCAGAACACTAGCGATGGCACGTGGTACAACGGAATCCGCGTGAACCTTGCCGGAGCAACCGCAGAATATGCGTTGTGGGACCGTGACAATGTTTCCGACAGGTTCCAGTTTTCTCGCAATGTTCCAGCAAGGAATATGATTCAGCACGGTTATTTTGACAGATTCGACCAAGTCCGTGGCGTATCTCCATTAGCTGCTGCTATCAATTCGTTCCAGGATGTTTACGAAGGAATTGATTACGCACTTGCCAAAATGAAAGTTGAACAGCTTTTTGCGTTGGTGTTCAAGCGTGATGCTGAAGTTGGCATGGGGACGACAAGCGGGACGGAGTCTGAAGGGTACGAGGTCAATTTTGGCAATGGACCTGTTCAATTGGATTTGAATCCAGGGGATGACGCACAGTTTTTGAAGACGGATAATCCAGGCAGCAACACGCGGGAATTCATCAACATGGTTCTGTCTATTGCCATGAAGGCGTTAGACCTGCCATATAACTTCTTCGACGAATCACACACAAACTTTTTTGGCAGTCGTTCCGCGTGGCTGCTGTATGACAGGTCTTGCCAGCATAAGCGGGCGGACGTGCTTGAGTTACTTCGCAAAGTGACTGTTTGGAAGTTGCAGCAATGGATTGTTTCCGGTGATTTGAGACTGCCGCAAGGCATGACGGTTGGCGACTTGCAGTTTGAATGGGTGCATCGTGGTATGCCGTGGTGGGATCCTGCAAAGGAAATCAACGGGGCTGTGGCTGCAATTAAAGCTGGTTTGGATAATCCGTACAGGATTTGCAAAGAGACCGGACGCGGCGAGTATGAAGAAAACGTAGACGCGATTGCAAAGGCGATGGCCTACGCCAGGGAAAAGGGTGTTCCACTTGAGTTCGTAATGCAGCCTGAACCAGTGGTTGAGCCTGTGGTGGAACCTAATAACAGCAGGGGCAGACAATGAAAACTGACGACATAATCAACCAGCCTTTGAAATACTTTCGTGCTACGGTTTCACGCGGTGCGGGTAACGTGCAGCGGGACGGTGGTTTGTTTGGGTTTGGACTAATCCAAGGTGTTTCAGTCATAACCAAAGGTGAAGCACTGGGGCATGAGATGTGGATTGACGGTGATTTTCTTTCCGATGTTACCGGGGCAATCAATGCAAGTGAGTCGGTCAGCGGTGGCGTCAAAGCACGGTTCACACATCCCGGTTTAAGTTCGGATGGAATGGGCCGTTACCTCGGTCGGTTGAAGGATGCCAAAACAATTGGTGATCAGGTATTTGCTGATTTGCATTTAGCGGAAGCTGCAACCAAAACGCCAGACGGTAATTTGGCTGACTACGTTATGACATTGGCGGCAGAAGACCCGGAAGCGTTTGGACTTTCGATTGTGTTTGAGCATGACATGGAAGCCAGCGAGGAACACTACAAAGAGAACACCTTCAACGGGCGTTTTGTGTCGCCTGATGAAATGAACAAAGATAATCACAAGCACGCACGTTTGGGACGTTTGCGAGCCGGTGACATTGTTGACGAGCCAGCGGCTAACCCTAATGGGTTGTTTCATCGTGAGCAAGAGATTGCAAGCGAAGCTGATTCGTTAATGGAATACGCGCTAGGGTTATCAGGCGAGAAACCCAACTTGGCGTGTTTTAGTGTTGATGCTGACAGGGTTTCAGCCGCAGTATCACGTTTTATGTCTCGCCACAATTTAACCCTAACCAAGAAAGAGGGTGATCCTATGTCGAAGGACGTAGAAAAGGTGGAAACACCAGCGGCTGATTCACAGCCAACACGTGAGCAGTTCGCAGCAGAACTTGCTCGTTTCACGACTGCATTTGGTGCCGAAAATGGTTCCAAGTGGTTTGCTGAGTCTGTTTCGTTTTCGGACGGTCAGACACGGCATATTGAACAATTGAACCGCCGTATTGAAGGCTTGCAGTCTCAAGTCGGCGAATTGCAGGAAACGCTTAACAGCCTGAACACTGGCGAAGCAGAACCAGCGAGCTACAGCGAAGCTGGCGGGGATTCACCAGCGAAGAAAGAACAGCGGAGCCTGGCGTCGAAGATTCGAATTTCCGGCAAGTCTTACAATAACAACTAATCGTCAGACAATGACGTTTAGAAAATGCAAAGGAGCATTGAGAGATGGCTAACGATTTGTTCACAGTGGCGGACTTTGTGTCCGATGCGTTGGATGTTGATCCAACAACGACCAGCGAGGTTCTCAACCAATCTCCGTTGGTTTCTCGACTACCAATTAGCGACACGTCAGACGGCAGTGAAACCCATAAGTACAACGTGTACACTGGCGCTCCTGTTGTCGGGTTCCGTGCTGCTAATGCTGGTCGTGACTATGACAGTTCGACTGATGCGGTCACAACTGCAACATGTACGATTCTGGACTTTTCATGGCGTGTGGATTACGCGGTTGCAAATGCTTGGCGTAAAGGTCCAGAGGATTTGATTGCAAGGGAAGGCATTCGGCATCTTGCCGCCGCGTTGTTTGCTCTTGAAAAGCAGATTATCTACGGCACGACATCGCCTGGCGATTCGGCTGGCTTCACTGGCTTCCTGCAATCAACGTTCCTCGATGCGTTGGCCGATGACATGGTGATCGGTGGCGGCGGTACTACAGCAACTGAACAAAGTTCACTGTATGCCATCAAAGCTGGTGACAATGACGTCAAGCTCGTCACACCAATGGCACGTGGCGTCAACCTTGGTGACACTATTGTCACTGAAGCAAACGACACAAATCATCCAGTGTATTACACACCGGCGAGCATGTACATTGGCCTTCAGTTGGGCGGCAAATACTCCATCGGGCGTATTGCTAACTTGTCGGTGACAACTGACAGCAAACCACTGACTGACGATTTGATTGCTGACCTGCTGGCAGTGTTCCCATCTGGCATGGGGCCTGACTTTATGGTGACTAACCGCACAATGCGGAAAGAACTACAGCAGGGACGAACGGCAACGAATCCAACAGGAGCGCCAGCCCCGTTCCCGGATTCTGCGTTTAACGTTCCGTTGTTCACCACTGAAGCAATCACATTGACTGAAGCGGTTGAAGTGTAATGCTGACCCCACATGAACGAGCGTTGAAATCAGGTCTTGCGGCGGCCCGGCGATTAGCCGGGGCGTCCGTGACTTATTCGCGTGGCGCAACAACTTTGACAATCAGCAAAGCTGTTGAAGGCACGACCCGAATGGGAACGCTTGGACATGTTGGTGAAGAAATGGTTGTTGAGTTGGTTGACTGGATGATTGATGCAGCGGCGTTAACGATTGGGCCTCCACAAGTTGGCGACACAATCAGCCGCAACATCAGTGGCACAGTTTATGCCTACACTGTTGAAAACCTTGAAATGGGTTTGAGTCATTGGGATTGGTCAGATACCGGGCGGACACAATACCGGATACGCACTCGCAAGGATGGCGGCACAGCTTACACCGTCAGCACTCCTAACGGTTTTGATATTTCAGGAAATGAAATGCGGTATTGATGGCTGCTAAGTTTCTAACAGGTGACAAGGAATTAGACCGCAGGCTGATGCTGGTCGGCGGTAAGATTGCAGATAAAGCCGTTACATCTGGAATTCGGGCGGGACTTGGCGAAATCAGACGAGCAATCAGGGCTCAGGTTCCTAATCCAAGTGCAAAAAAAACTATTGCCAGTCGATTTAAGCGAAAGCGAAAGTTGGGATTAACAGTGGCAAAGGTTGGTGCTGGGGTTGGACCGAGGAAACAACAGAACGCAGGCGGTTCACGTGGTTCACGTGGTGGCGTCGGCATCAGTAAGAACAACGCACATTGGTATTTTCTAGGCACTTCACAACGTACCACCACCAATGGTGCAAATCGTGGATCTATGCCCGCAAATAACGCTGTGGCGTTAGGTTATGCACGCAGCAGTTCTGCTGCCATGTCTAAAGTCAAAAACAAAATCCTGGCCGTTCTCGAAAGAGAAGTGGCCAAACTGAAGTAAGGAAAGAAAGTCATGGCAAAAGTTAAAGTCAAAGGTTCTGTTGTAAAACAGGATATCGCAGCAACACTAACCGCTGTGGCTCAAGTTATTGAGTTCAGCACGTCGGGTGCCGAGTCGGAAACATACGACGCAACAACACTTGACACTGTTGGAGCTGGTAAAGAGTACGCACAGACGGGCTACTCTGAAGGCGGTTCATTTGACTTCAGCATCTTCCTTGACCCTGCACTTGCTGGGCATCAGGCGTTGACTGACGACATCACAACACCAGCCGAAAGAGATTATTCGGTAACGTTTGCTGACAGTGGCACAACAGCATGGACGTTCACGGCGGCAGGGATCGGGCTGAATGTGTCCGGTGCAATGTCTGACGGATTGAAGGCGGACGTTTCATTGAAACTTGACCAGTTGTTTGATTATGCAACATAAGGGCAAAAGATGAAAGCGAAGCTAATCAAGGACACGCAAGCGGCTCCGTCTGCTGGTGATGATTCGCGTTTGATTGAAATTCGTAGCATCAAGTTTTGGCCAGCCGGTACGGTACTGGAAGATAAACGTGCATATAGGCTGGTGCAGCTTGGCGTGGCAGAACCTGCTGACCCGGAATGTGCATTAGCGGCAGGCATGACATCTGAACAGATGAGAATTGCCCAGAGGCAACAGGAAATGGTTTCCAAGGGAATTCAGCCCGATGATTACCAGCGTTATTTAGATGGCGAAATTACGGGATACGATGCAGATGGTAACGACATCCCAGGCCCTAACTACATTGAAGAAACGGAAGACGAATGAGTCTTAATCGTGAAGCATTCCTTAGACCTGCTGAAGTGCCTGTTGAGTTGGTGGAAATCCCTGAACTCGGCGGATCAATCAAAGTGCGTGGCATGACAGCACGGCAGCGGTCAGAGTTTGAAAAACAATTTCAGACAGCCAGTGGCAAACAGTCAAAAACGCGAATTGCCGAAGTGCGTGAGCGTTTAGTAGTTGCCTGCTGCGTTAACGATGACGGCAGTTTGATGTTTTCTGAGGAAGACATTTCAGCCATCGGTAATCAAGCGGCTGGCGTTGTTGAAAGAATTGTCAACGTGGCTCAGCGGTTATGCGGCATGAGCAATACCGACGTTGAGGAACTGGCAAAAAACTAGCAAATGACCGCAGGCGATATCTCGCAATGCGGTTGGCTGAACACGTAGCCAAAACAACGGACGTTGACGGCATGTTAGACAGCATGACACCAGCCGAATTAGATGAATGGACGGCAAAGGATTTGATTGAACCAGTTGGTTATCAATCGCAGATGTTGGGTTTTTTGGCTTACATGGTTTTTGCGTGGGTTGGTGGCAGCGAATCAGAAGCGAAACCATCGGATTTTATGCCGTGGCTGAAGTACAAGAAAACCAACGACATCAACAACGCAGCGGCCATGCAAATGATTGCATCTGTTTTAGGAAAACCACAACATGGCTAGCCTTGGCGATTTGGTTGTAAACCTGACGGCGAATACCAGCAACTTTCAAAAGGGCATGGCGTCCGCTAGTTCTACCGTAACAAAGCTGGGAGCAGCGGCGGCTGCGTTGGGTGGCGTTGCGGTTGTTAGGTTGGCACAAGTCGGCGACATGTTCGACAAGATGAGTAAACGCACAGGCATCGCGGTTGAGGAATTGTCTCGGTTTAAGTTTGCTGCTGAACAGAGCGGCTCGTCCATTCAATCCGTTGAAAATGGATTGAGGAAGATGGCCAATGCCATTCAGGATTTGGAGCGAGGCGGGGCCAATGTCACTCAGACAATGACCGACTTGGGGTTGTCTGCTGCTGACCTGACCGGCAAAACGCAGACAGAACAATTCATGACGTTTGCTGAAGCGTTGTCGGGCATTGAAGACCCTGGAAGACGTGCAGCATTGACGATGGATATCTTCGGAAAGTCTGGCTCTGAGCTTATCCCGTTATTGCAGGAGGGGGCAGGCGGATTCCAGGCGTTATCTGATGAGTCTGACGCACTGGGCGGGACGGTAACAAAGTTGCAAGCCAAATTGGGGGCTGACCTAACGGACGCATTTAACCGAGTTAAGGTGGCCACTGACGGATTGTTTCGCGTTGTCGCAACACATCTTGCACCGGCTGTGATTATGGTCACAAACGCATTCGCTAAGATGGTTGCGTTTTCGCAGGGATACGGTCGGGCAATGGTGATGGTGGGAACGGCATTGGTGGCGGCTGCTGCTGCGTTCAAGATCATCACGTTGGCTCAAATGGCCTACGCAAAGGCTGCAGCGGTTGCAGCAGCATTCACCGGCCCTGCGGGTTGGAAGTTATTAGCCGGGGCCACGATTGCGGCGGCTGCCGGTGTTGCGGCGGTTACAGTTGCGACAAGCGGCTTAAATGCTGAGCTGGAATCCATTCAACCAGCGGCGGCAGCGGCAATCACCGACATCGATGAAATTGCAGTTGCATCGACGGAAGCGGAAGACCGGATTGGAAGGCTGCGGGATATTGTCCGCGATGGTTTTGATTCTATGTTGACTCCTATGCAGACAGCACAGGACAGCATTAACCGTTTTCGGCAAGCGGTCGAAGAAACCAATGCACTCGGCGGGCAGACTCTGATTGAAAAGTTTGTTGAGCATGAATCTGGGTTTTCCAGCATGATGCAAAACGCAACGGATCAGCTTGCAATCATGCGTGGCGAAGCAACAGAAACTGGGCTGGCACTTGGCAAGATGCTTGAGTTGGGAGTTGACCCGGCGAAAGTTGCAAAATTGCAGGAAGTGCTTGACGCACAAGCGGCAATTACAGCACAAGCGGACAACGCAAAAAAAGCAGCAGAAGCGGCTGAGTTCTGGAAAAGTAAAGAAAATGAACTCAAGGCTCAGGCAGATGCCATTTACGCAGCGAATGAGACACCAGCCGAGAAGTTACAGAAAGAAATAAACCGCGTTAACGATTTGGTGAAGAATGGCGTTTTAGATCAGGGAGCGGCTGAGAAATATATTCAGGGATTGCAGCCAGAAGAACAAAAAGCATCCGACCCACAATTCGCCGGGGCTATGCAGCGGGGATCGTCGGAAGCATTCAAAACGATTCTGTCTGCATCAAGGAAGTCGCCGGAGCTGACGGAATCAATGAAGCAGACAAAGTTATTGCAAACGATTGCAAAAAAAGATCAAAAGCCGCTACCAATTAAACTACAGGGAGCCGTTTGATGGCAGTCGTCGGAAATGCAGAGGAACAATGGCCGGGCCGAACGTCTAGTTTTGACGGCGGTATTTGGACGAGGTCACGAACGTGGCTGATCAAAACAGACGACAAGACAGACCGTGAGGATGTTGTAAGCACGGCAACAGGCTTACCAGCTTATGCTGCCGCACATCCAGCGGACGCAACCTGCTATGCAACATCAATCAGTTACACTCAGTTGTCCGAAACACCAACAGCATGGACTGCAACCGTTGGTTATACGTCGGAACGAGAACTGAATGAAAACCCGGAAGATGATGAGGTGTTGGTTTCATGGTCTTCTGAAATATATCAGGAACCAATTTTTCAGG
>ERZ887849.3903-NODE-3903-length-10851-cov-6.643850_pt1 | contig 10851 bp, 10 predicted proteins | sample MGYA00521267_ERZ887849 | MGnify/ENA primary metagenome ERZ887849 (study PRJEB32303, sample SAMEA104408601) | aquatic metagenome | biome: Brackish water; feature: Pelagic; material: water | place: Baltic Sea | collected 2014-06-06T16:11:00 | depth 2,863 m ... | reverse complement strand
ATCAACGGTGACCGAGCCTTTGGTGGCGATGAATTTGGCGATTTGCGTCGGGGCTTCGATGTCGATTTTCAGCGAGTCGCCGACCGGTGTCGTCGCTACCACGTGGCCGACGCCGTCCACATGCCCGGTCACAATATGCCCGCCCAGCTCGTCGCCCATTTTCAAGGCGCGCTCAAGGTTCAGGCGTGTGCCCGGTTGCCAGGTGCCGAGCGTGGTTTTTGACAGTGTTTCGCCCGACGCTTCGATCGCGAACCAGTCCGTTCCCTTTTCGATCACCGTCAGGCACGCGCCGCCGCAGGCAATCGAGGCGCCGATGGCGGCATCGCGCAAATCCAATGCTGTCGTGATCTCAAAACGCGTATCGCCCTTTTGGGTGATGCTTTTGACAGACCCGATGTCGGTGATGATGCCGGTAAACATGTTCGCGTACGTATTCCTGATGTCGCTGGGTCGAGGCTTCAACCCCGGAGGTAGCGCTCCAGGACGTCATCATCAAGGTCAATTGTCGCAATACGGCGAAAACGAGGGGCTGTGGCAGGGCTGTTGACGGCCATCGGCGCGATCGCCGGTGTGCCGTCGGCCCCGATCACGCTGGGGGCACGGAACCAAGCGAGTTCATCGATCAATTCAGCGGCCATGAACGACGCACTCAGGCTGGCGCCGGCTTCCAATAGCACGCGCGTCATCCCACGCTCGGCCAGGGATTGCATGATAAGGCCAGGGTCAAGTCTGCCGCCCAAGGCTGCGGGGAGGCTGATGATCTCTGCGCCTGCCCCCGTTGAGCGCCTTGAGCTTGTCTGTCGGCGCGTCCGGGCCGGTGATGATCCACAACGGCGCGATATCGATGCTGTCGGTCAGATTGCTGGGCACCGGGGTTTCGCCGCGCGGGTCGACGACGACACGGATCGGGCTTCGGTCTTCGAGCCCGGCCAAACGGCACGTCAGTGTCGGATTGTCGGCGAGAACCGTGCCGATCCCGGTCAAAATCGCATCATTTTCGGCCCGGAGCAGATGCCCCCGCCGCCGCGCAGCAGGACCTGTGATCCATTGGCTTTCGCCGGTTCTGGCGGCAATCGTGCCGTCGAGCGCGGTTGCAGTTTTCATCGTCAGCCAAGGCCGCCCGCGCTCAACCTTGCTCAGGAAACCGGCGTTGACGGCACGCGCTGCATCGGCCAGCAGGCCCGTGCGCACGTTGACGCCAGCGTCTTTGAGGCGTGCAATGCCGCTGCCCGATACCCGAGGGTCCGGATCGATGATGGCGGCGGTAACATGGGTGACGCCGGCGCCGATCAGGGCGTCGGCACAAGGTGCGGTTTTACCTTGGTGGCTGCAGGGCTCCAACGTGACATAGGCGTGTGCGCCTTTGGCCAACGCGCCGGCTTGGGCCAACGCCTCGGTTTCGCCGTGCGGGCGGCCACCGGGCTGGGTCCAGCCGCGCCCGACAACGCGCCCGCCGCACAGGGGGTCGCCAAGATCAGGGCGGACGAGAATACAGCCGACAGCCGGGTTCGGCGCGACACGCCCGAGGCCACGTTTAGCGAGTGCCAACGCGGCCTGCATCCAGGCGTCGTCAGCCGGCCCGAAGGCCGGCGGTGCGGGCGCAGACTCAGTCAGAGGCGCCATCACCTATTTGCTCAACAAACTCCTCGAAGTCTTTGGCTTCACGGAAGTTTTTGTAAACGGAGGCAAAGCGAACATAGGCCACTTGATCCAACTCGCGGAGGTTCTCCATGACCATTTCACCGACCACTTTTGTCGGAATTTCGGTCTCGCCCAAGGTTTCCAGGCGCCGTTGGATGGAGTTCACGATGCGGTCGATCCGCTCTTCGGCGATGTTACGTTTGCGCAGTGCGATTTGCAGCGAACGCGCCAGTTTATCACGATCAAACGGCGATTTGTCGCCGTCCTTTTTGACCACGGTCAACTCGCGCAACTGCACCCGTTCGAACGTCGTCCAACGTGCACCGCAGGCCGGGCAGAAACGACGCCGTCGGATCGCGGCATTGTCTTCTGTCGGACGCGAGTCCTTCACTTGAGAATCGTCATTGCCGCAAAACGGACAGCGCATCGGTATCTACCCCCTAAAAGTCTAAACTATAACGTCTAGATAGCGCGAAAAGCCTTAAAGCTCCGTATAGATCGGGAACCGCGCGCACATTGCCTTCACGTCGGCGTTTGCCGCTTTTTCGGCGGCACTGTTGTCACCGTTCGATTTCGCCAACGCTTCGAGCACGTCACTGATCAGGTGGCCGACCTTGCGGAATTCCTCGGGTCCGAAGCCGCGGGTTGTCGCGGCAGGCGTCCCCAAACGAATACCGGACGTCACCATCGGCTTTTCCGGATCAAACGGAATGCCGTTTTTGTTGCAGGTCATCCCGGCATGTTCGAGGCTTTGCTCGGCGGCGTTGCCCTTCACGTCTTTCGGGCGCAAATCGACCAGCATCAAGTGCGTATCGGTGCCCCCGGCGACGATGTCAAAGCCCCGCTCCATAAGGGTTGCGGCCAAAACTTTGGCATTTTCGGCGACCGATTTCGAATAGCTTTTGAACTCCGGCGTCAGCGCTTCACCGAAGGCCACGGCCTTGGCGGCGATCACATGCATCAACGGCCCGCCTTGCAGGCCCGGGAATACGGCGGAATTGAACTTTTTGCCGAGGTCTTCGTTGTTCGACAAGATCATGCCGCCACGGGGGCCGCGGAGGGTTTTGTGGGTGGTCGTCGTGCAGACGTCGGCATACGGCAGCGGCGACGGGTGCACGCCCGCAGCCACCAGGCCTGCAAAATGCGCCATATCGCACAAAAGCAGCGCGCCGACGCTGTCGGCAATTTCCCGGAAGCGCTTGAAATCCAGGATACGCGGATACGCCGAGCCACCGCAGATGATCAGCTTCGGCTTGTGTTCTTTGGCCAGCGCTTCGACTTGTTCGAAATCGACCAGATGATCGTCTTTGCGCACGCCGTATTGGATGGCGTTGAACCACTTGCCTGACTGCGCCGGCGGCGCGCCGTGGGTCAGGTGGCCGCCTGCGGCCAGCGACATCCCCAAAATGGTGTCGCCCGGCTTGAGCAACGCTTGGAATACGGCGCCGTTGGCCTGGGCGCCGGAATGCGGCTGCACGTTGACGTACGCGCAGTCAAAAAGCTTTTTCGCGCGCTCAATCGCGAGGGTTTCCGCGACGTCGACGAATTCGCAACCGCCATAGTAGCGCTTGCCCGGATAGCCTTCGGCGTACTTGTTGGTCATCACGCCGCCTTGGGCTTCCATCACCGCGCGCGACACAATATTTTCCGAGGCGATCAACTCGATCTGTTCCTGTTGGCGGGCCAACTCGTCGGTCATCGACTTGAATAGGTCGGGATCACGTTCAGCCAGCGGCTGATTGAAGAAGCGCTGGTGATAATCGCTCGGGTAATCGGCGGCGGTGTTTGTGTTGGCGTTAGACATTGCGCTGAGGCTTTCTTGCTGGAATTGGCTTTGAGTGGGCTCTATAGGGTTGGGTTGGTCAGCTTGTCGACCCGCCTTGCGTGACGGCCACCTTCGAATTCAGTTTCAAGGAACGCTTTCATGGCGTCGCGTGCTATTTCGCTGCCGACCAATCGCTCCCCGAAACAGATGACATTGGCATCGTTGTGCTGGCGGGCAAGGCGCGCGGTCAGATTATCGGTGACGACGGCAGCACGAACTGCAGGGTTTCGGTTTGCGGCAATCGAAATACCGATGCCTGATCCACAGACCAGAACGCCCATCTCGGCTTTTCCGGTGGCAATTGCGTCGCCGACCGCATAGCCGAAATCGGGATAGTCGACGCTGTCCGGCCCATGGGTGCCGAGATCAAGCACCGTATAGCCCAATACTTTCAGGTCGCCCGCAAGCACGTCTTTGAGCTGGAATCCCGCATGATCGCTGGCGATTGCCACGGTTTTTGCCGACATAATTCGTATTTTCCCGTTTAACCATTGCGCTTGATCTGCGCGTTCCTGATCAGAACGGTTTAAATACCATATCTTGCGCACCGCTGCCAATAGAACCCTATTGCTCGGGCGTTAAATAATCTGGGTATATTGAGGCGCGCTATTCAAACACATCCGTCTGTCTGGGAAACGCCTTCAGCGCCTCGAGTATCCGGTGCGCTTGGCGCACTTCGGTCGCATTGGAGGGGTAGTAGCGTTGCGTGAACGACAGCCGTTCCTGCCAACGCTGAATGAAATTGCGGGGCCGATCCGGGGCCGCTTTTTCACCGGTGAGCGCACCGATGGTGCGATTGAAATCCGGATGCAGATCCGGCTGAAACGCCAATGCTTCATAATCTTCAAAGCAAATGATCGCAGCGGCGTAAAGGTCCTGACTGTATTCCTGCATTTCGCGCGGTGTCATGTGGCGCACGTCGGGAACGTCGTTGCCGCCTCGGGGGGGCGGTAGATGCTTTGGGGCGGCCAGGGTGTAGGCGGTATTGTGCGCGGTGCTGTCGGGCAGCGGTTCAAGCCGGTCTTCACGGTAGGCGACCAGTGCCCTGCTCGTGTCTTCGATGGGCGGGCCTGAGTCCAGGCTATGGAGATCGAGAACCTTGGTGACGGGCAGTGCGCGCACGTTGGTCATACGTGCCGCCGTTCACGGATCATTTCGCTGATCCGGTTTTCCAGCTGCGTGATGCGAATTTCCGCCAACAGGGCTTCATCCTCGGCCCGCGCCAAGCGTTCGCGCACCGTGGGATCGGTGACCGTCTGTAAGGCGTTGGCGAGCATCTTCACCGCATGGCGCACATGGGCGCGTTGGGGAATCCGCGCACGCCCAATGCGCGAGACATTCCCGGTGTCGAGGATTGGTTTATTCAGCGCTGCGACCATGGCAGTGGCTCCTTATCGGTTGACGCGTGCCAATAACGGAGCAATCACCGTGCCACTTACAGGGTCGTTATAAGTCAATGGTTTACGGAAGGTTAACGGCTGTCGAAACGGTTTCCCGGCAGCTTTAGCTCGGCAATTTTTGCCGGTTTGGGGCCTTCGCGCAGGCCCGATGGGCCAACGCGAAGGATCGGCGAAGCGCCGGCGCTGCCAAAACCGGAAGGACAACGACCGTCACCCCCGCGAAGGCGGCGGCCCATGTTGAATATGGATTTCCCGCGGGCGCGGGAATGACGGCGTGGGTGCTGAGATTTGCGGCCCTTGTCGTCTTCTTGCGATATTCGCTGCGCGCTCCTCAGGATGACGATTACGGTCGGCGCGGTTGGCGTTGGCCCCCTACCCGTGCGGTTTCAAAATCTGCCGGACGGCAGAGCCGTCGGCGAGACGGTCAAAGCCTTCGTTGATCTCGCTGAGCGGCAGCTCGCCGGTGCGCAGTTTATCAACCGGGAGTTTACCTTGGCGGTAAAAGTCCACGAATTTCGGCATGTCGTCGGGTGCCGAGCACGACCCCATGTAGCAGCCCTGCAGCTTAAATTCTTTGGCCGCCATCATGTAAGGCGCGATTTCAAACTTCGCGTCTGCGGGGGTGAGGCCGGCGAGCGTCACCGTGCCGCCTGGGCGCAGCGACGCATAGGCAGCTTCCAAGCCTTTGACGGTGCCGGACAGCTCAATCGCATGCAGAACGCCGCCGTGGCTGAGGTCTTTGATCGCAGCAGCGGTGTTTTCGGTGCCGCCGGAGGCGTCGACCGTTGCGGTCGCGCCGACGCTTTTGGCCAGCGTCATTTTGTCCTGTCGCAGATCGACGCCGATGATCGGATCAGCACCGGCCAACTTTGCGCCCATCACGGCGCTTAAGCCTACGCCGCCGAGGCCGAATACCGCGACCGCTTCACCCGGCTTAACTTTGGCCGTGTTGATGATCGCGCCGACGCCGGTGATCACCGCACAGCCGAACAAGGCGGCATCTTCAAAGCTGATGTCGCTTGGCAGTTTGACCATCGAGGCGCGATCCAACACCGCGTATTGTGCAAAGCATGACACCCCGCCGGCGTGATTGATCGGCTTGCCGTTGAGGCTCAAGCGGCGTCCGCCGCCGATCAGTTCCCCCTTCATTTTGCTTTCGAAACTGGCACCACATAGGTGCGAACGCCCGGTCGTGCACTCGTAACATTTGCCGCAGCTCATCACGAACACCAGCACCACGTGATCGCCTTCTTTGAGGTCGGTCACCCCCGGCCCCACTTCGCGGACGATGCCGGCGGCTTCGTGGCCCAATACGGTCGGCAGCGGCCGCGACCGGATGCCCTCAATCGTCGACAGGTCGGAATGGCACAGACCGGCGGCGCGGATTTCCACCAGCACTTCGTTTTGCTGTGGACCATCCAAGTCGAGGGTTTCGATGATCAACGGTGTGCTCTGTGCGTAAGGTCGGGGTTTGCCGGTCTCATAGATGACCGCGCCTTGCATCTTCATGGGGGTGTTTCCTCAAAAGCGTTGTTTTTTTTTAGGCGATGACGGAACCGTCATCCGATGATGGGTATTTCTTGGCGATGACGTAGCGCAGCTTGCGGATCGCCGCTTGCTTCAGATGTTCTTCGCTGTAATTGGCGTCGCCGACCAAGGTTACTTCGATATTCGTCCGCGCATCAATCGCCGACACCCGGACATAGCTGCCGATCTGGTGAAATTCAAAATACACTTGGCGGAGGGGCACATCTTCTGGGCGCATGGCCGCACTATAAATTTCTTTTGCGGTGATGAAAATAGAAGGTGCGGTCGTTGCGCAAATAGTCCGGGTCGCGCCTTGCTCATAAAAAGCCTTGATCCCGGCGTGCGCAGATTTAAACGTGACGCCATCATGCTTAAAGAATTCTCCTGGCAGGCCTTCGGGGCCGGATTGATCGCGGCTCTGGTCGGGTTTGGCAGTTCGTTTGCGGTTGTCGTTGCAGGTTTGGTGGCCGTCGGCGCTAGTCCGGCGCAGGCGTCCAGCGGCCTGATGGCGGCGGCGATGGCAATGGGATTTGCGGGAATCGTCACCGCGATGATGACGCGGATGCCGATTGCCGCTGCATGGTCGACCCCAGGCGCGGCGCTGCTGGCGACAACCGGCGCACTTGAGGGCGGCTTTGAGGCGGCTGTGGGGGCCTTGTTTATCTGTGGTGGGATGATCGTCGTCGCCGGGTTCTTTAAGCCGCTTGGACGCCTTGTGGCGATGATCCCAACCACGTTGGCCAGCGCGATGCTCGCAGGTGTGTTGCTGGGATTGTGCTTGATGCCTGTGAAGGCCGTCGCGAGTGCGCCCGCCGCCGCGATCCCGGTGATTGTCGTCTGGGCCATTGCGGCGCGTTTCAAGCGGCTGTGGTCGATCCCGGCAGCGGTGCTCACGGCGATTGCCGTGGTGCTGTGGATGGGCGAGCCGATTCAGCCTGCAACGATTTGGCCGGCGCCGATGTTGGTCACGCCGATTTTTTCATGGGGTGCGATCATCGGCATCGCGCTGCCGCTTTTCGTCGTCACCATGGCGTCGCAGAACATTCCGGGTATCGCGGTGTTGCGCTCGTTCGGTTACGCACCGCCGACCGGCTCACCGATTGCGGTGACCGGTATCTTCTCGATGTTGGCCGCCCCGTTCGGCGGGCACACCGTGAACTTGTCGGCGATTGTCGCCGCCCTATGCGCTGGCCCTGACGCCCACGCAGATCCGAGCCGACGTTATTGGGCGGCGATTTTTATGGGCGTGTTTTCGGTGCTGTTGGGCTTGTTGGCGAGCTTGGTGATCGCCTTGGTCGAAGCCGCGCCGCCGTATTTAATCGAAACCGTCGCTGGATTAGCCTTGCTCGGCCCGCTGGCGCAGTCGTTGAAAAATGCGCTGGCCGATGATGAGGCCCGCGAGGCCGCCATCGTCACGTTTGTCGTCGCCGCGTCCGGCCTGAGCATCGCCGGCATCGGCGGCGCGTTCTGGGGCTTAATTGCCGGTGGGCTGATTTTGGCGCTGAAGCGGGTTTAGCGGGTCGCTCAAAGATCCCGGATCGCCTACGGCGTCAGGGAAGTCGCCCACTTAATTCAAACACCTCACCCCGCGATTTCCCGGAAAGCTCGCAGAGCTTATCCGGGATCTTTAAGCGACGTCACATATTCCGCCGATACTGCCCGCCCGCCTCGAACAAGGCGTCGGTGATTTGGCCGAGTGAGCATACCCGGACCGCGTCCATCAGCACGGCGAAGACGTTTTCGTCGTTGATGGCGGCGGCCTGGAGGCGTTTTAGAACAGCCGGTGCTGCGTCGGCGTTGCGGCCTTGGAAGTCCCGCAAGCGTTTGATTTGGCTTTGTTTTTCTTCGTCGGTCGAACGCCTCAGTTCGGGCAGCACATCGCTCGGCGGGTTTGGATTTCGGTAGGTGTTGACGCCGACAATCGGCAGCTCGCCGGTGTGCTTCAGGGTTTCGTAGTGCATGCTTTCTTCTTGGATTTTGCCGCGTTGGTAGCCGGTTTCCATCGCGCCCAAGACGCCGCCGCGTTCGGTGATGCGGTCGAACTCCATCAGCACGGCTTCTTCGACCAGGTCGGTCAGCTCGTCGATGATGAACGATCCTTGGATCGGATTTTCGTTTTTCGCCAAGCCCCATTCTTTGTTGATGATCATCTGAATGGCGATGGCACGGCGCAGGCTGTCTTCGGTCGGCGTCGTGATCGCCTCGTCATAGGCATTGGTGTGTAGCGAATTGCAGTTGTCATAGATCGCGATCAGCGCCTGCAACGTGGTGCGGATATCGTTGAAATCCATTTCCTGGGCGTGCAACGAACGGCCCGAGGTCTGGATGTGATACTTCAGCTTTTGCGCCCGCTCGCCGGCACCGTATTTGAAGCGCATGGCGCTGGCCCAGATGCGTCGTGCGACCCGGCCCATAACGGTGTATTCCGGGTCCATGCCGTTGGAGAAAAAGAACGACAGGTTGGGTGCGAAATCGTCGATGTCCATGCCGCGCGCCAGATACGCTTCGACGAACGTAAACCCGTTCGACAGCGTGAACGCCAACTGGCTGATCGGGTTCGCGCCGGCTTCGGCGATGTGATAGCCCGAGATCGACACCGAATAGAAATTCCGCACCTTGTGATGCACAAAATATTCCTGAATGTCGGCCATCATCTTCAGCGCAAATTCGGTCGAGAAAATGCAGGTGTTTTGCCCCTGATCTTCTTTGAGAATGTCCGCCTGCACGGTGCCGCGCACGGTTGATAGTGTCCATGCTTTGATTTTTTCGATTTCCTCGTCGGTCGGCGGACGGTTGTTGTCAGATTCAAACCTGGTGATCTGCTGGTCCATCGCGGTGTTCATGAACATCGCCAAAATCGTCGGCGCCGGGCCGTTGATGGTCATCGATACCGATGTCGACGGGCTGCACAGGTCAAAGCCGTCGTACAGATCGTGCATGTCGTCCAACGTCGCAATCGATACCCCGGAGTTGCCGACCTTACCGTAGATGTCGGGCCGTTCGTCCGGATCGAAGCCGTACAGCGTGACACTGTCGAACGCCGTCGACAGGCGCTTGGCATCGTTGTCGCGGGACAGAAACTTGAAACGCTCGTTGGTGCGTTTCGGATCGCCCTCGCCCGCGAACATCCGGGTCGGGTCTTCGCCTTCGCGTTTGAACGCGAACACACCGGCGGTGTAGGGGAAGCTGCCCGGCAGGTTTTCTTTCAGCAAAAACGTCAGCAACTCGCCTTCGTCTTTGGTTTTGGGCAGCGCAACGCGTGACACGCGGTTGCCCGAAAGCGTCACCCGCTTGAGGTCATAGCGCACTTCTTTGTCACGGATTTTGACGACGTAATCGTCGCCGGAATAGCTTTCGACCACACGCGGCCATATCTCGATCAGTTTTTTCGCGCGCGGGTCCATGGCGTCATCACGCTCGGCAATCAGCGTATCGAGATCACTCAGGTCATCAGCACTTTTGCCGGCGTCCGTCAGCATGCGTTTGGTTTCGCGTAATTGCTGGCGTTCGCGGGCCAGCGTCGCCTCTTTTTCAATGGTCTTGTGGTAGCCGCGCACGGTGTCGGAAATTTCCGACAGGTAGCGCGCGCGGTCCGGCGGGACGATGGTTTGGCCGGGTTCGGAGACCCGTGTTTCCACCGCATCGATGCTGCAGCCCAGGTCGCGAAAGCCTTTGTCGACGAACGCGTTCAGTACGCCTTGATACAGCGCGGTGACGCCGGGGTCTGCGAATTTGGACGCCATGCAGCCGTATACCGGCATGTCTTCGGGGCTGGTGCCAAAGGCTTCGCGGTTCCGCTGCACCTGCTTGCGTACATCGCGCACCGCATCGAGCGCACCTTTACGGTCCATTTTGTTGATCGCGACACAATCGGCGTAATCCAACATGTCGATCTTTTCGAGCTGACTTTGCGCGCCGAATTCCGGTGTCATCACGTACAGCGACACATCGGTGACATCGACGATGGCGCCATCGCCCTGCCCGATCCCGGGCGTCTCGACGATCACCATGTCGAAGCCGGCGGCCTTGGTCGCAGCGACGATGTCAGACAGATACTCGGGCACTTCGGTCTTGGCACCACGCGTCGCGATGGAGCGGAAATAGACGTTGCAGGTACCGCCGCCGTCGATGGCGTTCATGCGGATGCGGTCGCCCAGCAACGCGCCCTTGGTTTTACGGCGCGTCGGGTCGATGGCGATGACGGCGATTTTCGGCTCGTTCGAATACAGACGGAAGCGGCGGATCAACTCGTCGGTCAGCGACGATTTTCCCGCACCACCGGTGCCGGTGATGCCGAGCACGGGCGTTTTGTCGGCCTTGGCCGCAGCATCGCGGATCGATGTCAGGTCGGCGTCGGGCAGCTTGCCGAGTTCAATCGCAGAAATGATTCGCGCGAGATCCTTATGATCGCCCTCGGTCAGTTTGCCGAGGCCTTTGGGCATATCCGCGGTCGGATCG
>ERZ887849.3901-NODE-3901-length-10853-cov-6.688368_pt1 | contig 10853 bp, 12 predicted proteins | sample MGYA00521267_ERZ887849 | MGnify/ENA primary metagenome ERZ887849 (study PRJEB32303, sample SAMEA104408601) | aquatic metagenome | biome: Brackish water; feature: Pelagic; material: water | place: Baltic Sea | collected 2014-06-06T16:11:00 | depth 2,863 m ... | reverse complement strand
ACCTTACGACCTTCGGGGTTGCCTTTCTCATACCCTGATAATCTCAAAGATTCACGTATCTGTCAATGAAATGGCAATGAACCTACTAGCGAGGTTCTTAAAGTTATGTAAGTGATTTATGGAGAGGTGGCAGAGTGGTCGATCGCGGCGGTCTTGAAAACCGCTGAGCCGCAAGGCTCCGGGGGTTCGAATCCCTCCCTCTCCGCCACATTGTGAAACAAAGTGGCGTGGATCGCGCAGCGAGACTACAGATGCGAGAGAAGGGATATGGGGCATTGCGAACACAATGAGGCCAACGGCCCGAAGTTGGTGTAACCAACGGAGCCAATCCCTCCCATTTACACGATATCTGCGATTACACCGAAGCACGCCCTCAATCGATTCCACAAATCCCGTGAAGCGATGAAAACGCATGTCCTAAATCCTTCAGCATACATTCAGGTGATTGCATCGCGGCACAATCAAACGAACATACAGTCCAAGCATGGATTACTTTAAGAAGATCGGCGAAACACTTTCGGCGCGTTGCGGCAAAGGCGAATTGGGCGACAACTTCCCTGAGCTGGCCGCTGATATGTTGGCGGAGATTCCGGTTCCGGCGAATATCGGAATTGAATTCATGGCGGATTGGGCGTTGGGCCGTGAGCGTTTACCGGAGCAGGTCAATTTTCACAGTGGGTTCGGTGAACCGGCGGTGGTGGTTTACGAAGAACCGCGATTTTATGCGGAAGTCCTTTTCTGGTTTCACAGTCGCACCTCCATTCACAGTCATGGGTTTTACGGGGCTTACCGAGTTTTATCCGGATACTCGATTGAGGCGGAGTTTGCCTATCATTGCGATTCGGAACCGGTGCCGGGGATTCAATTGGGAGAGCTGGAACCTAACGCGCTGAGGTTGATCACGCCCGGTGATATCGAGCGCATATTGTCGGAAGAGGCCTTCATCCACACTGTCATGCACATGGGACATCCCTCGCTCACGCTCGTGATCCGCAATAAGGGCGGATTGGTGCAGTATGATTACTCAATGAATGGATTGGGCGTAAACGCCTACCAGGATTCTCAAACCCATGTGCGCCAAGTCGAAGTGCTGAGCGCTTATCACGAAGCTAACCCCTATGAATTCGGCCCCCGATTACTGGCGTTCCTCAAAACCGGGAGTGCCCACCGGATGGCCCGAGTGCTCAAGGAAATGGAACATCAGCTCGACGAAAAGTTTTTGCGTGGTGAGATCCGCGACTTGGCGGTGAAGCGATTCGGCCACGTCGGGGAGGCGATTATCGAATCACTCACCCGATCCATTCGGAGCGGTAAAGTCTGGGACCAGGTCGCAGCAACAGAGGATCCTGCTCTTCAGCTCAGAACGGCACTGTCAGATCTTTTTCCTCTGAGAAGAAAACTGCTCACCGTAGTTGGCCGCACATTCCCCGATCGCGATCCGTCGGAGGTTCTCGAAAGCTGGGCCAATACCGTGAGTAAGCTTAACTGAATAAGGCTTTAAACCGTTTTCAGAAAATCTCGTGACGAGATAAACCCGCGCTGCTCGCCTTCCAGCGTCCCGTTGTAATCAACGTCTTCGAGCTCGATCGAAACGTAGCCATCGTAATTCGCCGCGACCGCTTCGTTGAGGATCTCGGTCCAAGGAGCATAGCCTTTACCCGGAATCGTGTAGCGCCAAGTTGCGCCGCCCCAAGCGAAATTTTCGGCGAAAACCGCATCCTGTTCATGCCCGATGTCGTAGAGTCGCTCCTGATCAATCAGCGTATCCTTACCGTGGATATGCACGACCTGCGAACCAAACTCTTTGATAAAACGCAGGGGATCGATGCCCATGCGAATGAGGTGCGAGGGATCGTAGTTAATTCCAATATACGGCGAATTCATCTGCTGCAAAAACGCACGATAAGACTCGGGGTTGCAGCACAGCGCGTTGCAGCCGGGCCACCCTTCGATCGCTAATCGAATACCCGTTTCCGCCAGCACCTCGCGCAGTTGGCCGTAGGTCTCGACCATGTAGCCGAAGGTCTCTTTACGCGGCAAAGTCTCATCCTCTGCCAGCATCACGATAAAAATAATTTTCACCCCTGCCGCAGCCGAATCTCGGATCATCTGTTTCGCAGCAGCCACCGTCGATTGACGCGTATCAGCATTCGCAGAAAGCATCCCGCCCCATTCACTGCCGAAGAGATCAATCGTCCCCACCGGCAGACCAGCCCCCTCCCACGATCCCAAGGTAACGAGTTGCTGCGCGGCTAGATCCACGCACCCGAATCCTTGGGCCATCGCCCACTCCGCCGTCTCCGCGACAGGCCGGTCAATCAAGGTGCCGGTCAGACGAAGACCGATGGGGAAATTACCAGTGAGTGTAGTCGCTACAGTATTCATAATTGAGGTAGGCATTATTTAAACACTGCCGCGAAAAACACACTCCCAAATCAATCGTGGGTCATATCTTTTTCGGCAACTAGCTAGTCCGCCTCGAACGCATCCGGAGTTCTGATGGCGACAGTCGAAAATGACGGCGGAAGAGTTTGGAAAGTTGATACTCATCTCCGAGCCCCACTTCGGGCGCGATCGCCTTCAGCGGTAGACCTGATGCCAAGAGCATATTGCGAGCTTGGTTCAGTCGCATGCGTTGCAAATCTTGCATCGGAGTGCGCCCACTGAGTCGCTTGTATTTCCGGACAAACGCGAATTTGCTCATACCCACTTGATGGGCAAGATCAGCCAAGTAGATTTTCTGCTTGAGCCTGCTTCGCATATACTCGCGTATATCGATCAGCCACGGATTTAGCGGAGTCGTCCACAGTCGATCCATCTCGTTAATCACTGCTTCAAGCAAGACAGTCTGTTCTCGCGGAGACACTCCTGAGCGGTGGTCACGAACCAGCCAAGACACCATCTGCCTAACGCGAGCCTCGGTATCACGCAACCTTAGGGGGAGCTCATCCAAAACAGGATTATTACCATTGAATGCGATGAAGAATGTGTTCACCGGATCTATGTCATTTGAGGTCTCCCGATGCGGCATCCCTGAACGATAAAACAATAAGTCTCCCGGCTCTGTCTGGATGTCGTGCGTTTCTGTTTCGAGGCGCATGCGGCCACCCAACACCACGATCAGTTCATGCATCGGATGACTGTGCATGGGCATGTGCCAACCTCGTTCGGGGACGACTTCTGATCCGCTGAGAAACTCGAGAGGTGTTTTACTCATGAGCAATTTCTGACAAGTCATAGCAACCGCCGCCATTCACACCAGCTCCGAATCGTGCTAGTCTGTAATCCATGCCCCAAAAGAAAATCAAGTTAGCTTTCGCTGGTGTCGGTGGAATGGGCCAAGCGGCTCATCTTCGTAATTACGCAGGATTACACGATGACTGCGAAGTCGTCGCGCTGGCCGAGCTTCGCCCCAAACAAGCTCAGGCTATCGCGCGAGTATACAACATTCCGCGGGTTTACTCTGAGATTTCGGAGATGCTCAAACATGAGAAGGTCGATGCCATCGTGGCAGCGCAGCCGTTCACCCGTCACGGCATCTTGATTCCGGAAATCGCGCTGGCTGGCGTCCCCATCTTCAGCGAAAAGCCGATTGCCGCCTCTTATGCGGTCGGCGAACAGGTCGTGAAAGCGGTCGAAGCCAATAACACGTGGCACATGGTCGGCTATCACAAGCGCAGCGATCCCGCAACAATCTACGCCCGCGATGCCATCGCCGATCTGAAGGCCAGCCGTGAGATCGGAAAAATGAACTACGTGCGGATCTGCATGCCGCCAGGCGATTGGGTCCCGGGAGGATGGGCCGACAATGTGCAGACCGACGACCCGATCCCACAACTCGCGCTCGATCCCAAACCGACCGATATGGACGAGGAAACCGCCGCGGACTACGAGGCTTTCGTGAATTACTACATTCATCAGGTCAACCTACTGCGTTTCCTCTTGGGCGAATCATACGAAGTCACTTACGCCGATTCCGCGAAAGTGCTCTTCATCGCTCACAGCGCGAGTGGCGTGCCCTGCACGATCGAAATGGCCGCCTACTCGACGACAATCGATTGGCAGGAAAGTGCGCTCGTCGCCTTCGAGCGCGGCCATGTGAAACTCACCCTCCCCGCTCCGATGGCCTATCATCAGTCCGGCACCGTCGAAGTGTTCAAAGACCCAGGCAATGGAGTCACTCCCATCACCACGCGTCCGCAGATGCCCATGTTGCACGCCATGCGCAATCAGGCGCTCAACTTCATCAAAGCCGTGCGTGGCGACGCCCCCGCTCCCTGTCTCGCGCAAGAAGCCCTCGAAGATCTGCGCATCGCACGAGATTACATCCGTCTGCTCAACGGCGTCTGATCCTTTAAAAACCTATGATCCTGTTTCTGTCATTCTGATCGCAGCTTGAATCCATTCCGATCACTGCAGCGGACCTCCTGACCGATCACTCGGTGGATTCTTCTCCCGTGCGGCGGGATCAGAATGACAATCTTTTCATCCTTCTTCCCTCTTCCTTCCTACCTCCTCCTTCATCTTTCACCCTTCACCTTTCTACATTCTAACTTCATCCCATGCCCGTTCAATTCACTAAACAATTTCTCTCTGCTGAGCGTTTTGAATCCGCCGGCGTCTTCGACGTCAACGGTAACGGTATCCCCGATATCGTGAGCGGTAATTTCTGGCATGAAGGCCCCGATTTCAAAAAGCAGCACGTCATCGGCGGCGTCACTGCCCACGATGAATATTACGACGATTTCTCGACCATTCCCATGGATATCAATGGCAACGGTCGGCTGGATTTCATCACCGGTGGTTGGTGGGGCGAAACCCTTCGCTGGCGCGAAAACACGGGCGACACGAATCAAGAATGGCCGATCCATATCATCGCCGAAACCGGCAGTATTGAAACGACGCGCGCATGGGATGTGGATGGAGATGGCGAATTAGAAATCGTGCCCAACACACCCGGAGCACCACTCGTGATCTATAAACTCAACCGCGACGGTAACGGCAAAGGCACGGGCGAGTTCACTGCGCATAAGCTCAAGATTTCAGGTCGCGACAACGATTGCCAAGGACACGGTCTCGGCTTTGGCGACATCACCGGAAATGGTCGCGGCGATTTCGTGTTAACCGATGGCTGGTTGGAAGCTCCCGAGAATCCTTACGAAGACGAATGGATCTGGCATCCCGATTTCAACCTCGGCAAGGCCCCCAGTGTGCCGATCCTCGTCGTGGATCTCAATGGCGACGCCAAAAACGAACTCATCCTCGGCGAAGGCCACGGTTACGGTTTGTTTTGGTGGTCACAAGAGGTCGGTGAGACAGGCCAGCGAACGTGGACCAAACACGAAATCGATCCTTACAACAGCCAGTATCACGATTTGCAGTGGGTCGACATTGATGGCGATGGACAATGCGAGCTCGTCACCGGTAAACGATTCCGCGGGCATCCTCATGGCGATGGCGGAGACAAGGACGCCTACGGCTGGTATATCTTCAAATGGACCGGCGAGTGTTTCGCCAAACACGTCGTTGAATTCGGCCCCATGGGATCCACACAGGGATTGGGAATTCACTTCGCCGTAGCCGATCTCAACGGAAACGGAAAACTTGATGTGGTCGCGCCCGGCAAAGAAGGACTCGCTATCTATTACAACCAAGGCACCTCATGAAATTTGGAATGAATCTTCTACTGTGGACGGCTCAAGTTGACGCTAGCCACGACCCACTTCTCGCCGAGCTGAAGAAAACCGGCTACGACGGAGTCGAAGTTCCCATCTTTGAAGGCACCTCGGATGACTACAAAACCTTGGGCTCGAAGTTGAGTGACCTCGATCTCGGTTCCACCGCTGTCACGGTGATGTCTCCCGAGATGAGCCCAATCAGTCCCGACGCCGCGATTCGCCAAGCCGCAGTGGATCGCCTCAAGTGGGTGCTTGATCGTGGAGCCGAATTTGGAGCGGAAGTATTGTGCGGCCCCCTTCACTCTCCCCTCGGCGTGTTTAGTGGTGTCGCGCCGACTCGCGTTGAGCGACTTCACGGGATCGAAACCTTTCAGAAAGTGGCGGATCACGCCAAAGCCTGTGGCATCACCCTCGCCGTCGAATACCTCAATCGTTTCGAAAACTATTTTCTCACCACCGCAGCGGATACGAAAGCTTTCGTCGATGAACTTAATCACTCCGCCTGCGGCATGATGTGGGACACCTTCCACGCGCACATCGAAGAGAAGAATTCACCTGAAGCGCTTAAGTCGGTGAGTGATCGGCTCGTGCATGTGCACCTCAGCGAGAACGATCGCGGCACCCCCGGGACCGGTCAGGTCAATTGGACGGAGACCTTCTCAACGCTAAAGCAAATTCAATACGACGATTGGATCGTGATCGAAGCCTTTGGTCGTGCCCTGCCCGACCTCGCCGCCGCGACCCGTGTCTGGCGCGACTTGTTCAACGATCCCAAGGACGTCTACACCGATGGATTGAGCTTCATTCGGGAAGGTCTCGCTTAAGAAACTAAGCAAAGAATAACGCACAAAAAAAGCCGGCCTTTTCAAGTCGGCTTTTTTGTTAGAAATATTTCCTAAGATCAGTCGCGACGTGCGGCGATCAACCAGAGCAAATTGAGCAGCGATCCGAGGAAGGCGGCGACGTAAGTGAGCGCGGCAGCATTCAAGGTTTCGGAAACACCGGGCATTTCGTCTCGGTCCACGATACCGAGGCCAACGAGTTCAACCTTCGCACGTTTACTCGCGTCAAATTCGACGGGCAGCGTAACGAGATGAAACAAGGTCAGCACGGAATAAATGGCGATACCCAGATTAATCAGGCCCGCGATCTGAAAGAAGAACCCACCGATAATCACGAATGGTAGAAATTTCGCGCTCAATTGCGTAATCGGCACGAGCGCCATCCGCGTCTTCAACATTGAGTAGCCAACCTTGTGTTGGATCGCGTGGCCCGCTTCGTGGGCAGCAACGCCCAACGCGGCCAAACTGGTTCCACGATAGTTCTCGCTCGATAAAGCGAGTTTCTTGTGAGTCGGATCGTAGTGATCGGTGAGATGCCCTCCGATTTCGGTGATCTCAACATCGCTAATTCCGGCGCGAGCCATGACGGCTTCGGCGGTTTCGCGGCCACTGATATTGCCGCGCGAAGGAATCTTCATGTTCTTCTTATACGCGCTGGAAACGCGATGCTGCGCATACATCGCGAAGAACATGGAAAGAATCAACAGCACCATGATAACGGGCTGCGTGAAGAGCATTGCGGCGAGAGTAGATGTCATCGTTGAAAATAAATTAATGTGAATCTCCAATTCGGAGACGTTCGTTTACATTACGCAAAAAACGCGATTTGCCAGTGCAAAAAGCGCTTTTGGAAAAGAGTCGGGATTTTCTAATCCCAATCTAGATGGCTTATCTGATTGCAGGAACGTCGACCCACTTACGCTCGGCCCATGACTGGAGGCTGAGTTCAGCGAGTTGCACGCCCTTGGCGCCTTCCATCAACGTCCAACGGAAAGGCTCGTTCTTGACGACGTGACGAAGGAAGAGTTCCCACTGCACCTTAAAGGCGTTGTCGAAAACATCATTTGTTGGAACGCCGGTCCAGCCTTCAGCGAAGTCAATCGGGCTATCGATGTCTGGATTCCAAACGCAACGAGGAGTCGCCGCATTCGATTGCGCTTTGCAATCACGGAGACCGGCCACTGCCGATCCCTTGGTGCCATCAACTTGAAGCGTGAGCAGATCATCGCGATCAACGCGCACACACCAGGAAGAGTTGAAGTGACAGATCACACCGTTGGTGAGTTCGAAGGTCGCGTAAGCCGAATCGTCGGCGGTGCACTTGTAAGGGATACCCGCTTCGTCGCGACGCTCAGGAATGTGAGTCGCGCCCAGGCAGGTGAGGCTCTTGATGTCACCAAAGAGATTTTGGATCACATACTGCCAGTGGCAGATCATATCGACGATGATACCGCCGTCGTCTTCCTTGCGGTAGTTCCACGAAGGACGTTGGAGCACCTTCTCGTGTTCACCGGTGAACACCCAGTAACCAAACTCACCGCGAACCGAAAGAATTTCGCCGAAGAAACCGGTATCGATCAGATACTGGAGTTTCTGCAAACCGGGGAGCCAGAGTTTGTCTTGCACCACGCCATTTTTGAGACCGGCAGCCGTCACTTCTTCAGCGAGGGCCACGGCTTCAGCAGATGTCGTCGCGGTAGGCTTTTCGCAATAGATGTGCTTACCAGCGGCGATCGCCTTGCGCACGCCATTCGGACGTTGGCCTGTGAGAGTCGCGTCGAAGTAAACGGTGTTCTTCGCATCAGCGAGAGCAGCATCGAGGTCCGTTGAGTAACGGGTAATTCCAGAGCGCTTCGCGAGAGCTGCTAGCTTGGTTTCGCTGCGGCCAACAAGAATCGGATCGGGCATGATGACTTCGGAGTCGCTCAGCTTGATACCGCCTTGATCGATGATCGCTTTGATCGAACGCAACAAGTGCTGGTTGGTGCCCATGCGTCCGGTGACGCCGTTCATGATAATACCGACTTTATGTGTGGTCATTTAAATAATGGATGAATTGAATTTAAATCTACATTAAGGGTTCCCGAGAGCTTGCGTTAGAACAAAACCGACTTTTGATAGCACATTTCCGATATGCCTGCTTGGAGCCCTATTCTAATTCAGAAGATCGAGATTCACGCGCTGGGTTTCGTGCTGCGCAAATTGCAGCTCAACCGTCACCGTGAAGAAGAAGTGAAGCCCCACGGCCACGACTACGCGCAACTCATCCTCTACCTCGACGGTGAGGGCGTCCAAACCGTAAAGCAGCGTAAACGCCATGCGAGCACCGGTGATCTCTTCATCATCCCTGCTGGCATCGAACACGGATTCTCGGTTCTTCATACGAGTCGCCCCGTCTGCCTCGTGCTTGATTACGAAGTGAAGAAATCGCCCCGCATGCGGGTTGCGCATCGCAGACTTCGCCCCGAGACGCTGAACAAGATCCATCGGTTGCTCGCCCAAGTCCCCGCCAAAGGCCGGCTCACCCTCGCCGATTATCCACCTATCATTGCGGTAGTGGCCCAGCTCCTCGGTCTGTCGCCCTCTCCTGACAATCGCGAAGAATCGCCGCCACTTTACGATAAAGTCCGCCCGCTGCTCGATGGCAGTGAGCCTTTGGCCGTAGTGGCCAAACAAGCTGGCTACCATCCCGATCACCTTACGCGACGTCTCAAAAAGGAAACTGGACTCGGACTCCGCGCGATGCGCAATCGCCTCCGATTGGAAACCGCGCAGAAAGCATTACGCGAAAAACCGACCATCGCGGAAGCTGCCGCGGTGGCCGGTTTTGAAGATCCTAATTATTTCGCGCGCTGGTTTCGGCGCCAAAGCGGACAAAGCCCCAGCGCGTTTCGCGCCATGTAAGAACGCGCCTCGCGACCTCTTTCATGCTGTCATCGCGAGGTGTGCGAAGCGCACCGTGGCGATCCACAAATGACGGATCGGTTACACTCGCCTGTTCGTAGATTGCCACGTCAGCCCCGTTCAACGGGACCTTCTCGCAATGACTAACCGTTTCGCGCAATGTAGCTCGCGCTTACTCGGCCTTCTCAGGCTCAAGGCATTGCGGCTGTGCGCCGGCCGGAAGCGGAGGCGTATCGCCAACCCCAGCTGGTGGCAGCGTGCCATCGAGCTCCTGACGCCAGTGAGCGACATCGCCACCCGGCACGTAGCAATACATCATGTGCAAAGGCTTATTGCCGGTATTGGTGAGCTGATGAAACTTGGTCGGTGGCATATAAACCATCTGACCAGCGCTGATCTCAGACTTTTCGTCATCGACGCACATTTCGCCAGTGCCTTGGAGAATCATGTAGACTTCCTCCTGCTCTTGATTGTGCCAAGGCACCTGACCGCCATTTGGTTCCAAGACCACGTAGCCCATGGAGAAGTTTTCGGATTGAATCGGTTGTGGGCCTGGGCCGACTAAACCGCGACCAAAACGACGAGCCGGAAAGGTTCGCCCAGGAAGGTTAGCAATATCTGCAATGATCATAATTTGTAATGGAAACGTTTTCAATGCGTCGTCACGCTCATCCTGTAAATGGCAAATCCAGAATTAACCCCCGACCTGCACGCTTCACCGGAAGAGGAAGCCAAGCAGCTCCTCGAGAAGCATGGCGAGAATGGACTCAAAAGTATCACTCCCATGCTCATGCAGCAGTTTCTCGTTCTGCAGACGCGGGCGCAGATCATGCTCACCATCACCACCCTCACGCTGACGATTACTGGATTCTCCGGTCAGAAGATCGCCGCCTCCGGAGATTTCTCACGCTACGCCATGGTCTTGGGTATCCTCGCCACTCTGTCTTCTACCCTTCTCATTCTTGGGGGCAGCCTCCGAATCCGCTGGGTCACCCAATTTCGGGGCGACAACGATCTCGATCTCATCACGCGCGTCATCCGCTATCGAAATGGAAAGACGAATCTGTTCTTCGCCGAAATCTGCCTCTTGTTGCTAGGACTCGCTAGTTACGTCTCGAGTGTGACCGCCTATTTCTTGAGCGGATCATAATCAGCCCCGCCCTCGCGAGGAACCCTAGGAGCGAGGCCAAATCAAGAAGGATCAACTCGCGAGCCCACTGCGAATCAACAACGCCTGCGGATCCGGCTCGCGTCCCATGAAATCGCGATAGAGCTCCATCGGATCGGCAGAGTTTCCACGGCTCAATAACTTGCTCACATATTCGGCTCCGGTCTCAGCGTTGAAGATACCTTCTTTTTTGAAACGCGTAAACGCATCAGCATCCAACACCTCTGCCCACTTGTAGGAATAGTAGCCCGCCGCATAACC
>ERZ887849.3897-NODE-3897-length-10860-cov-6.381398_pt1 | contig 10860 bp, 7 predicted proteins | sample MGYA00521267_ERZ887849 | MGnify/ENA primary metagenome ERZ887849 (study PRJEB32303, sample SAMEA104408601) | aquatic metagenome | biome: Brackish water; feature: Pelagic; material: water | place: Baltic Sea | collected 2014-06-06T16:11:00 | depth 2,863 m ... | reverse complement strand
CTTTGGGGAGAGCTTGTCCCAGTGTGATCTCAAAGGGGAGCGGGGGCATCTTTTGCGCAAAACGCACCTTGAGCACCGCGGCATTTTTACGATCCGCAGTCAGCTCGCAGATCCATTCACTTCCCCTTCCATTAAACGCGACGATCGTATCACCCAGATGGGCGCGATTGACGGCAATCAAGTGGTGGGACTCTTCGGGAGTCAGAGTGATCTCGGCAGGTTCTGCGGAATCAGGGGAACAGAAAACACGAAAGTCAGACATGTTGCTGACAAGCAAAGCAAGGAGCAGCGAACGGTGTCGAGAGTCTTAGGAAACTAGCGACTAGTCCTTAACCTTACTACTACGCTTCCCACGAAACGTTTGAAGGCGAAGAGGGCGGAGCAAGCGGCCATGAAGATCATGCCGTAGGTGGAGGGTTCGGGGACGTTGGGGTAGATTTGATCATCGTAAGAATCCCAGCCGGTGTTGTTGGCATCCCAACCATCAAAGTGGACTGATAAGTCCGACAAGAGCGGCAAGAGTGGCCAATCAGACAAGTCCTCCAAATAAGGTTACTTCACAGTTTATACGGAGGGGGCACAGGACTGCTCTTTAAGAAACCCGGCATAACGCGCCGGGTTTTTTGTGCACTGATCACGCGTCTGCGATTTCACGGAACAGTTGCCCGAGATAACTGAGAAGTGGGTTGCCGCGATTGGGGTGCCGCTTTCTTGTTTCCTCGCTAGTAAATTCTAGGCGTTCTCATTGGGGAGCGCTTGAATCCTGATAATTCGAATACCCCATGAATAGAAACCTTCATACAGCTTCGCTCAAGGCCGACGTTCTCGTGGCGGGTGGCGGTATCTCCGGCGTGGTGTGCGCCTTATCGGCCGCTCGCAATGGTGCTCAGGTGATCCTTTGTCAGGATCGACCGGTCTTGGGTGGCAATGCGAGTAGTGAAGTGCGCATGCATGTCGTGGGTGCGAATTCCGGGCGTCCCTGCAGCGACCTCAAGCTGGAGCCACGTGAATCAGGGATCGTGGAGGAGATTCGTTTGGAGAATTCGATGCGCAATGCTCAGCGCTCGCCGTCGATGTTTGATTTTATCCTCTATCAGAAATGCCGTGAGGAAGCAAATATCACTTTGATGCTCAATACCTCTGTGGCCGGGGTGGAGAAGGAAGGCGCGAGGATCACTCGCGTGGAAGCGCTGCGACTTTCGACGGAGGATCGTTTTGAGATCACCGCTGAGATTTTTGTCGATTGCACCGGAGATTCGACTTTGGCGACCGCGGCGGGTGCGGCCTATTTTGAGGGGCGGGAAGATAAGGAGTTATTTGGGGAATCCCTCGCGCAGGATGAGGCCGATCATAAGGGGCTCGGTTCGACTTTATTGTTTATGGCTCGGAAGCACGATAAACCGATGCCGTTTAAACCGCCCTCCTGGGCGCGGAAGTTTACCGAGGATGATTTTAAGCTCCGACCTCATGCGACAGGTGGCGTGGATTACGGTCTCGAATATGGTTTCTGGTGGATCGAGTGGGGCGGCCAATTCGATACGATCCGTCAGAACGAAATGATTCGCGATGAACTCCTAGCGATCGTGATGGGTATCTGGGATCACATCAAAAACGATGGCGATCATGATGCGGAGTATTGGGCATTGGATTGGTTTGGGGCCGTGCCCGGTAAGCGCGAAAGCCGCCGCTTGATCGGGCATCACGTCTTGAATGAAGGCGATGTGATGCAATCCCATGCGCATGCAGATGCGATTGCTTACGGTGGCTGGCCGATCGATCTCCACCCTCCGGAAGGGGTGGATCGCCCCGATGAGTCTCCTTGTGTGCAGCATCCGGTGCCATGGATTTTCGACATTCCTCTCGGATGCTGTATCGCGCGCGACCTGGATAACTTGATGTTTGCCGGGCGAAACCTTTCCGCGACTCACGTGGCGTTTGCTTCCACTCGGGTGATGGCGACCTGCGGAGTCGTCGGTGAAGGGGTTGGCGTGACAGCGGCGAAAGCGGCTTTGAGCGAGATGACTCCGAATCAGATTCGGGAAAACCCTCAAGCTATGGCCGAGGTCCAATCGCAGTTGCTGAAGCAAGATGTGTTTCTGATTGGGAAACGCCTGATAGATGAAAACGACTTGGCGCTAGGCGCGACAATCACGGCATCAAGCGAAACGGCAGAAGGGCCTGCAGCGAATGTCGTTTCAGGGATGAATCGGGCGATGCACGAAGAACGCGGTGTCTCCCCAGATCGCGTGATCGCAGGCACTCATCGTTGGATCAGCGAATCTGGAGACAAGGCGGCGTGGATCGAATTGCGTTGGGCAGAACCAGTCGCGTTAAAACGCATCGAGCTGATCTTCGATACCGGACTACACCGCCAACTTACTTTGACGCAATCCGATGCTTATAGAGCAAAGATGTGCTGGGGCAGTGGACAACCCGAGGCGGTGAAACACTACGAAGTGCAACTGGAAGCCGCCGGTGAGTGGACGAAGGTCGCGAATGAAGACCAACAGTGGCAACGTCGCGCCTCGCATTCACTCGAAGGTTCGAACGTATGCTCAGCCTTGCGCATCCGTGTGCTGGAAACTTGGGGTAGTGAGTCCGCCCGGATCGTTCGCATCGGCGCCTTCGCGTAAGGGCTACTCGGCTAAATTATCGGTTCAAGCGCCATTGATGGGACTCGGTTCGTTATCGCCATGTTCGTAGATGTCCTTGGCCGAGCCGACGATGCGTGGATCCATGAATCGCGAACTTAAGCATCTAGCGTCAGATCAACCCATAACAACATCCCAGACTAAATCTCTCAATGGCTCAGTTTTCGTAACCCCGACCACTTCGTAAAAAAAGGGGAAACACTCGTTGATGAATGCGAATGGTTTACGAAAGTGGTGCCCGGGGTGGGACTCGAACCCACACGTATTTCTACGGCAGATTTTGAGTCTGCTGCGTCTACCAATTCCGCCACCCGGGCAGGGCTGCGAAGTGCGGAAGTTAGAGTGCATGCTTGGGTTGTAAACCCGAAATTTGGAAGTGAGTTCTTCGCGGATCGATTTTCGCAGAAATCAACTCGCGTCTACCACATCTCTTCGCCGCGATCGAAGACACCTTGGACTGCCTCTTCCCAACCTTCCGGATCGCGTTCTTTCAGAATTTCACCAGCGGTGGCAAAAGAAAGTAAGGCGAGGCCGGAAGCGAAATCATTCGCGCGTAGACCATAGTAGAGTTTTCCCGCATCACCTGACATGAAGCGCAGCTGCTTCGCCGCGATGGATTCGAGCCATTGGTAACTTTCGGTTTCACGCGCGGCGTCGAGGAGTAGCCAGGCGAGACCGGGTTCGTAGCAGCGGAAGTGGTCATCTGTCGGGTGCTCAAAGTTCCCTTCAGCCATTTGGTTTTGATGATGCCAATCGGCAAACTCGGCGAATCGAGACTGCAGTCGTTCCCAGATAGTTTTGCCTTGATTAGTGGCCTGAGACTCGAGTCGAGCTTCGACGAGATTGGGGGCCATCACGGGAAGGTCTTCAGGCTCGGCTTGAGGGCTAAACTGAATTACGTTTTTCAACGGCACGTTGAGACGTTTCTTCATCTCTGCATTGTTGAGTGCGGAGACGAGGCCTTCGGACGTATAGAGAATGATTTGCTGAGGCGCGCTCTTCGTCCACTCGCCCCAGATCGTGTTTTTATAATCAAAGGTGCTGATGAATTCGATCATTGGAATAGCCGCATCGTAGTAAGCGGTTTCTCCGGTGAGTTCAGCGTATTGGATGAGAGTGGAAGCAAAGAGTGCATCAGCACACCAGTATTCCTTCATGCCCACGGGGTTGATCTTGTGATCGAGCACGCCGACTCCCATGACGCCTTTATCGGTAAGGTAATTTTCAAGACAGTGATCGATAAATCTTTTTACGCTGGCGATGACTTTGGGATTTTCGGAAAGGTGAGGAAACTGGCGCACACCGGCGAGCATGCCATTGGCGGTCGACGCATTATCGGCGACGCAGGAGCAATGGACGAGGCCATCTTCATTGAACTTATAACCGTAGCCCATATCGAGCATGTCGGGATGATGGATGCCTTGATATTCCATCATCCGATCGTTGAAACGACGGCAGATGGCAGTCATGCGAGCGTCATCGAGCAGGGGCATCGTGCGCGCCGCGCCTGTGACGACGTAAGATTCTTCAAAGCAGGCCTGCATCGGGTGGGCCATGCCGGGACTCGCGATGATGTGATGCGAGAAATAGTTCCAATGCTTGATGAGGCCGCGAGCGACTACGGTGGGGTTTAGTTTCATTAGCGGATATAAGTTTAAGCGCACTCGTCTTTGCAGACCATCCCGTGCGGTCAAGCGATTGATGCGGATACAGGAATTAAATGGTTAGGTTGCGACTACTATGTATCGGGAAACTTTTGCTTAAGATAATCACGACCTTGGCCAGACTTTAAGAATTTCTCTCGGACACGAGCTTCGGCATGAGATTCCGTTTTTTCAGTGTATAGCGGGTGATGAGGCCCAATAAGTTTCCCGGAATGCGATGAGGAGGCATGTTCGCGCAGTCTCCTCTCCAGATTATTAGTGATACCCACATAGCGCCGTTTCGTGCCTTGGAGAACGTATACAATGACCATGGATAGGGGACTCCGATGGAGAGGGGAAAATGGTCGGGCTGGTGAGATTCGAACTCACGACCTCTTGCACCCCATGCAAGCGCGCTACCAGGCTACGCTACAGCCCGAACAAAGGAGTAAGGAACAAGGGCTCACGGCATAGTTCAACGCAAGCCCTTTTCATCCATAAATGTTCAGAAGTTGTGTTGATACATTAGGTGGGACTTGCGCGCCAATGGCGCGTTCGAATCCGCCTGCGGCGGACAAAGCTCACGGCCTCTTGCACCCCATGCAAGCGCGCTACCAGGCTACGGTTTCAAGGATTTCCTCTGGGAGGAGGTCGAGCGCGCTTTGGGCGATTGCAATCTGATCGCTTAAGAGCGCATCGGATGCCCATTGCAGAACCAGCTGGATGTTTTCCGGAGCGAGCTTGGCCGCCATTCCGGAGTTGTAGAGAGCGCGCTGTTTGTCGTTGCGACGCCGCACGACCTCCGCGGTGAGCTCCCATGCTTCGGCACTATCAGGCGATTGGTCGATGGCTTGTTGGGCCGTGAGAGTGGCGTGTTGCAGCTTGTTAACTTCCAACCATTGTTGGGTGATTCGAGTCGCGTTTTGCTTGGCCCAATGCGGATAAAAGCCCCACGCGATAACCGCACCAACGAAGAACAGACTCAGGGTCACATAGCTCGTGAAACGCAACGCCCGATGTTTTCCCCAAGCATCAAGGAAAGACTACCAGAGATCACGTAGGCTAGTCGTGTGAATCCAATTCAATAGCCGATCAATTTTATTGGAAATTGATTTGCCGGATGATGAGGGTTCTACGGGACTGAATGGGTTCATATGAAGATGAAGCGGATACATAGCTCGATCAGTCATGATGTCGAGACGCGTGCACCGTCTTGGGGCCAATTGGTCTATGCGATTGCTTTGGCTGTTGTGATTGTGGTGGCTTCGGGGCGAAGCAGTGTGGCGTCACCGAATATCGTTGATTTCGATAAGGCCGCTCACTTCGCGGTGTTTGGTTTGTTGGCGACTTTGGTCGCGCGGTCCGGATTTAGACCTTCGCGGATGGGGTGGGCGGTATTGATCGTGTCGCTGTTCGGCCTGACCGATGAATGGCACCAAGGCTCCACACCGGGCCGCTCGATGGAAGCTTACGATTGGATCGCCGACACGCTCGGCGCGATTACCGCGGTGGTCCTCTATCGCTACTTCGTATGGTATCGGAGGCTGCTCGAAAAACCGCTTTCCCAACACAACGCGTGGGTTGAAAAGTGATCCAGAATCGTTCCCAATGAACTAAGATGACACCTGCCGAAGCTCACACAAAGATCACAGACTTGCGCCGCGAGGTAGCGCATCATGATGAGCTTTACTATCGGCAAGCACAGCAGGAAATAGCTGATGTTGATTACGATAAGCTCAAGCGTGAGCTGGCGGATTTAGAATCCGCGTTTCCGGAGCTCGCGTCTGCCGAATCGCCGACGCAACAGGTCGGCGATGATCGCTCGGAGGGGTTTGAAACTTACCAGCATCGGCAGCCGATGCAGAGTCTCGATAACACGTATTCAGTCGAGGAGTTGCGTGAGTTTCATGCGCGTCTTGGGCGGTTACTGGAGCGGGAAGAACTCTCCTATGTGGTCGAACCCAAGATCGATGGTCTGGCTGTGAGTCTGACTTACGAACGCGGCGAATTAGTGCGCGCGGTGACTCGTGGCAATGGGGTCGAAGGCGATGATGTCACCGTGAATATCCGCACGATTAAAACGCTCCCAACTAAATTGAAAACGTCGGCGACGATTCCCAATATCATCGAGATCCGTGGTGAGGTGTTCATGACGCTCACGGAGTTTGCGCGGATCAATCAGGAGCGTGAAGAAGCCGGTGAACCGCTCTATGCCAATCCGCGCAATCTGGCATCGGGCACTCTGAAATTGCTGGATCAAAACGAAGTCGCGTCGCGTCAGCTCGATATCGTGCTTTATGGTCTGGGGTTTTGTGATCCGGCCGAAGCAGTGGGCGAAACGCAGAGTGGATTCCACGACTTGGTGAAAGCGTGGGATTTGCCGACTGCGGAAAAATTGTGGTCGGTTGAGGGGATCGATGCCGTTTGGACAGCGGTGCAAGAGCTCGATCAGATCCGCGACAAGTTTGCTTATGCGACGGATGGCGCCGTGGTGAAATTAGATTCGATCAAGTTGCAACGCGAAGCTGGGAGCACGAGCAAAGCTCCGCGTTGGGCGATGGCTTATAAATTTGAAACAGAGCGCGCGGAAACGTTGCTCAAAGCGATCACGATTCAAGTGGGCCGCACAGGTGTGCTCACTCCGGTCGCGGAACTCGAGCCCGTGCAACTCGCGGGCACCACGGTGGCGCGCGCGACATTACACAACCGCGATGAGATCGCCCGAAAAGATATTCGCGTGGGCGACAGTGTTTATGTGGAGAAAGCGGGAGAGATTATCCCGATCGTGATCGGCGTGAATATGGCCCAGCGCGTGCCGGAGTGCGTCGCGTATGCGTTTCCTGAGAACTGTCCGGAATGCGCGACACCGGTTGTGCAGATCCAAAGTGAGGTCGCGTTGCGCTGTCCGAATTACGAATGCCCCGTGCAGGTGCGGAGGCGATTACAGCATTTCGCTTCGAAGGCCTGTCTCGATATTGACGGTCTGGGAATCGCGATGGTGGATGCTCTGGTCGATAAGGGTTGGGTGCGCCGGATCGCCGATATCTATCGGCTGAATCGCGAAGATCTCCTCACGCTCGGTAAGAATGTAGATAAATCGACGGACAAGCTGCTCGCAGCGATTGAAGCGAGTAAGACCGCCGATCTCTGGCGGGTAATTCACGGATTGGGAATCACGCATGTGGGCGCCGCCGCCGCCAAGGATTTGGCGAAACACTTTCAGGATTTAAAGGCGCTGAGTGGCTCTCATATGGGGAATTTTATCGGTGAGAAAAAAGCCACGCTGATCAACGGCATCGGTGAAACCATGGCGCGGGCGATTGTGGGCTATTTTCAAAAGCCGGAGAATGCGTTGCTGGTGGATGAGCTACTTGCCGTGGGGTTTGATCCGGTATCGCCGGAAAAGGCAGCACCAGTCGGCACGACATTTACCGGGAAAACTTTTGTGCTCACCGGAACTTTGCCGACGATGACTCGGGATGAAGCGAAAGTGCTCATCGAACAAGCTGGTGGCAAAGTGACCGGAAGCGTGAGTAAGAAGACCAGCTATGTGCTCGCAGGCGAGGAAGCCGGATCGAAGCTCGCCAAAGCGGAAAGCTTGGGCGTGGCGGTGATTGATGAGCCGGAGCTACTGCGCATATTGAGCGAGGATTGAGGGGCATAGTGATCTTCTTTCTTTGACCGAATCGCGTGCTTCTGGTCGGGTCTGTTCATGTTTGAGTTTAAACGAATCCCTCTCTCCACACTGTTGAGTGCACTTGTTGCCACCAGTGCTTTAGCCCAGAGCGAGCATGTGGTGCCTCCGCAAGTAGACTGGGGTGTTCCGGTCAAGTTTGAGGCTGGCGGGAAGATGAATTATTTTCATCGGCATCGCCTCGAAGTGGAAGGGGTGCCCGCGGAAAGGCAGGCGATCTATCAGAGCTCATGGGCGGGTGAGATGGATGTGCGAGTGAGCGGATTGAAGGATCAAACTTATCGGGTGCGTCTCGAATACACCGAGATGGATATGAATGCGCCCCGTCGTCGGATTTTCGATATTTTGATCAACGGAGAGATCGTGAAGCGCGATGTCTGCATTTTTAATGAAGTGGGTAATCGCCGGGTGCTGAGTTTCGACTTTGTGGCAACTCCAGTCGATGGAGTGATCACGTATGCGCAGAGAAACAGTATCGACGGGACCGATGTGCCGAGCTTTACCGTGATGCAGGTTTATGATCAGGCCGATCATTTGGTTGGGGAATACTCGGCCTATGATATTCGCCCGGCTGATTGGGATTGGCGGGGTTATCTGGACAAAATTTACTATGGCCCGATCAAGGATGATCACGATGTGCCGCCTTTTGAGGGCAGTTATAAGATTCGCGCCCATGAGTCCGAAAAGCTTACGGCGGCGGACGTGATAGGACCCGATGGAATCGCTTATCCCAACTGGACGAATGTGGGTATCCCCGGTGGGATTCCTGTTTTGGCCAACACATTGTCGGCAGCGGACTTCGGCATGGTGCCCGACGATCAGGAGGATGATTCCGCGGCACTTAAAAAAGCGGTCGCGGCGATGCACGCTCAAGGTGGTGGCGTATTGTATATTCCCAAAGGCGTTTACTACCTAGATCGACCGGTTGAAATCAAAGGCGATAATATGGTGCTCCGAGGGGCGGGGATGAAGAAGACCCGTTTGATCTCACGTTTTTCCATGACGGGTTCAGCACCAGCGCTCCATGGCTTCGCCCCGGACCAAAAAATCGGCCCGACCAATTTCATCTACGCTTGGGTTAATCCCGAGGGAATGACTGAGGTCAAACTGGAGGTAAATGGCAGGTTGGTCAAAAAAACGGAGTATTCGGGGCATTGGGAAAATCGGGTTTTACATCGATTCGCTGGGCGCGAGTTGTTAATGGCAGATGGGCCCGGCGCGAAGCAGCTAACTGCCACCGTATCCTATCTCGATGGCACTAAGCGCAACATATCGAGCGAGGTTGTTTTAACGGATGAAAAGGTCTCTGGAGACCGCGCGTATGGAACTCTTGGTGCACTCGTGTTTCGCGGTGAGGGCGTTGAGGGATCCCCCATCCCTTTGACCCGTGATGGTTCACGTGGGGATATGAGCCTCGAGGTCGAGGAGGGACACGGACTGAAGGCGGGTGATCGGATCATCGTGAATGGCCCGACCACTTTGCGCTGGCGTGAGTTGCTCCGCAATGATCACAGGGGAGGTAGCTACCGTCGCAATATGTATGAGATCACGGTGGTGCAGGGGAATAGGATTCTCATCCCGGAGGCACTGAGAATTGAGTTTCCGGTAATCGATGGATCGACCGTGCAAAAATTGCGTCCCCAGATGCATTGCGGCATCGAAGATCTCAGTATAGAGCACGCCAACAATACGCTTATCCACAGTGTGGTTTTTGAATATGGCTGGGAGTCCTGGGTGCGTGGATTGGAAGTGATTAAGACCGGCAACAAGGCTCTCTACATGCCGAACTCCAAACGCTGTGAAGTGCGAAATTCAGTCTTTGATCGCGCTTGGAGTAATGCGGGTGGCTTGGCCTACATCGGATGGGAACATTCATTCGACAGTCTGATGGAAAACGTGACCACCTACGACATGCGGCACGCCCCGGTCTACCAGTGGTCTTCGTCGGGCAACGTGATCCGCGATAGTATTTTTCACAATAGCGATGCGCAGTGGCATGCCGGTTGGACTAATGAAAATCTCTTTGAGGGGCTGATCGTTGAGTCTTCCCAGGACGGAGGATCCTATGGCAATGGCATGTGGTCATCCGGTCCGGAAGATACCGGGCACGGTCCGAATGGTCCGCGAAACGTGGTTTACAACTGCAACATCACTTCGTCTAAAGGTGGCGTCTGGATGGGCGGGATGAATGAGGCGTGGCTGTTTCTCTATAACCGATTCGTGGTGGGGCGCGGTCCTGCCATCCTCGCGAAAGTGGCGAGCTTCGATCATATCATCCAAGGTAATGTCTTTGTGATGATGGAGCCTTATCCGTCCGCGATCTATTTGGGCTCGCGCGACTGCATCGGCATCGAACTCATCAATAATCGTTTTTATGGAGATGTGGATCAGCTCATTGGCGGGAATGCTCGCCCTGCGGTCGAAAAGGATAATCGCATCCTTCAATCGGGTAACATCGCTCGTCCGCATCCACCCGTGCGCTCAATTTACGAATGGCAACAAGAGCGTCGCGAGGAGATCCGCGCGGAGCAGTTGCGGTTGGCGAAGTTGAGAGGCCGTTAAGAACCGCCTTGCGTCGCTCAATAGATCAGCGCTCGGAAATCGGTCACGCGATGAAGCGTGATCATATTCGTGTCGTGCGGACTCCGGGCTTTGCGGTCGCCCGAGCGTGAAAGCACGATCAAATCATCACCGTCGATCGCCATGCTGGCGTAGTGGCGAGCGCAGTTTTCAGTTTCCCCGATGGCCACGATGCCGGCGAAGTTCCAATCGACCATGTTGGTTGAGAAATGGAGCTGGAGTCGTGAGCGCTGATTGTCGGGCAGACCATAGCGATCATCCGGCATGGCATCCAATCGGCACATGTTATCGG